>Ga0307433_1001313_pt1 | contig 13970 bp, 10 predicted proteins | sample SalMarWE160210MG_FD_202166 | JGI IMG/M metagenome (GOLD analysis project Ga0307433, IMG submission 202166) | Salt marsh sediment microbial communities from the Plum Island Ecosystem LTER, Massachusetts, United States - WE1603-210 | ecosystem: Environmental > Aquatic > Marine > Intertidal zone >... | reverse complement strand
GTACCCTCTCGGATTGTCCTGAGTTCCGGTCTTTGACAGATTATAACTTACCCTGTTTCTATCCCACTGGAGGGTATGCAAAACTCTGCCTTCAAGGTTTATATCCGCTTCAACCCAGTGCCCTTCTTCTACCCAGATATCTTCATATTCCCAGTAAGAAGTATCTATCCAGTCAGTTGTTGTATAGTAGTGCCAGTACCCCTGACTAACCGTATAAGAAGTATCCACCCATCTCCTTTTCTGCACAGTAGTCCAGTACCCCTGGCTAACCGTATAGGAAGTATCCACCCATCTCCTACTAGTCTCCGTTTTATAGTACCCCGGCACCCACTCTCGCATAGTCACAGTTTTATAGTACCCCGGCACCCATTCTTGATAATATGAGACTACTTGTTTATAAACCGAATAACATTCGTAAACAGTTCTACTAAGACCGGTAAAATTAAGATATGGCACATAAATAGTCTTTTTATACTTATAAAGAGTTCCATTAATAGTTCCTTGATAATATCCAGAAGATAAAACATAAGTTGGAACTCCCGGAGGTGTATAACCAGAATAAAAAACAATACTACATGAGACCCATTTCCAAGTAGTACTAGTTTTCGTCACATAGTACCCCGGTACCCATACAGTTTCAGTCACAGTTTTATAGTACCCCGGCACCCAAACTCTTTCAGTATAATTCTCCCAGTACCCCTGGCTAACCGTATAAGAAGTATCCACCCAAACTCTTTCAGTATAATTCTCCCAGTACCCCCGGTTAACCGTATAGGAAGTATCTACCCATCTCTGTCTCGGAGTTACCTGCCAGTACCCCTGTTCTATATATTCAGTAGGTACAGATTCCCAATGGGAAGTATCAATCCAAATTTTGTGAGTATCAGCGTAAAGGCAAGAAGGGTAAAAAAGAGCTACAAACATTGATAAAAAAATAAAAATTGATAAAAACCTAATGAAAAACTTCCTTTTCGTAATAGCTCTCCTATTCTAAATAAAATGTAAGTTCTTTATACTCCTCATTTGTATAGTAATCAGAAAATTTAGTATCCTGGACCATAACATAATCCCCAACTAAAAACTCAAGCTCTTCTACACTATGTATAAACTCACTGGGTCCCAAAGGGTCATTTGACTTAATAGTGATATAGTCAGGCCAATAACGTTCCATAGAATAAGGGTCAGATTTTAAGTCATAAGTATCAATATCAAAAACAATCAAGTGATCATCAACATCTTTAAAGGAAAGCCAGTTACTGGACTTACCTTCCTTATCCACCATAAAATAAATTCTACTCCCCTCAATTTTTTCTATTTCACCTTTATAAAAAAATAAATATATTATTTTAGGGTCCTTAGTCTCTACAAACATTTCTACTGCCTCACCGGTTAATGAATCTTTTACAGAGATTTTCCTAAATTCAACTTCATATTCATTACCATCTTTATCTTTCCAAGTCTCATATTCTAATTCTCCTGGGCTTTTTTCATTAATATTATTTAGAATTAATTTATAAATCCTTCCAACAACATTAAATCTAATAATAAAGAAGCTGCCAACAAAAACACATAAAACAACGACCACAATTATTAATATTCTTTTCTTCATAAAAACTCTAACTTTCTTATAGGTATTTGCTTGAAGAAGCATTAATATCTACTAATTTGTATAATGTACCATAATGTTGATTAAACAACAATACACAGTTAATAATATATTTTAAGCTTTAATAATCTTTTATTATCTGAATAGAAAAATTATTGATTTACCTATTTTTCATCCATGTCGACTGCGGTTTAACTTGTGATTATTTATTTGGTCGTTGTGAACAATCTGCTAATTATTATAGATATGAGTTGGTAATAAAAATCACATATGAAGTCATAGTAGGAGACTATCAACATTGTACACCATACCAACCATTCCCAAAGTTCAGAATTTTTATTGGTTGCATTTTGGACGACTCAAACCAAACTTTTAAGCTTTTCTCTGTGTATTTAAGTGTTTTACCCATGCAGGAAACTGGATCTCTGATAATATGGATTATTGGCATATTTATAGGAAGAATATGCGCTCTTGGGACAAAATATATCCAGTAGTTTTTACCTAATTCTCGTGCACAATCTATTTCATTTGATGTCCAATAAAATGAAAAATCCATTCCACAGGAGGATTTTACTTCGATGAATCTATCTGTATCTCCATTCTTTCCACCTTCTACTGAAACAATATCATATCCCAGATTTACATTTTCACTACTAACTCTACGAACTAAGTTTATTAAGGGTCTATCGCCCTGAAAAACAAGGCGGTGCTTTTCCCATTCAACTACAAAATTTTCCGCTGCTCTCGCAATTTTCTTTTGGAATAAGAGGATTTTATCTAGCGTAGATTCATTCATAGGAATAACTCTTAGAATTCTTGAATCCAAAAGTCTTAATCTTTTTTTATCTAGATTAAATCTATAGCCGTCCCAATATAGTACACCAATTTCATTTAGAATTCGTATTAAAAACTTTACATTGTCTTCCAATCTTCGAACGGTGTCGACTGAAATTGCAGAAAAACCCTCCTCTGTCAGATTACATAATTCAAAAAGATCTCTGATTTTTTGCCCAATTTCTTCATGAGATAATAGTGCTACATATATTATTTCTTTTTGTTCCTCACTAATATAGAGTGGACTTTTTGCAGACTTAACTAGTTCAATGCATTGCGACGATAATCTTAGATCGGGTCCGGTTTGTTTTATCATTTCTATTTCTTCTAGAAATTTCAATGCTCCCCTAGGGTTGGGAGAAAATGAACTTATTCCGGCATTCTCTCGGCACATGTCTACGACATGCATTGTTCGAATGGTCCTAAGATTTCCGTTAGTTTTTTGCTTCAGAAACCAGATAAAGCGTGCCACCTCTCGTAGCGGCACAAAATTATTCATAGGGTTACACTCCAGGTTTTAAATCATTTGCTAGTTCTTTACGCAACTCCCCTATTATTTTATCAACGTCTTCCTCTTCTTCGAAAAGCCCTTCCTCACCCCATCCACCTATTGGAATAGCATTATCAGAAAGTAAATCATATAAAACTTTCTGTCGAGAATGTAGTCTCCCATCTATAAGTCTATCAATAGCACAATCCATTATAGGTATGTAATATGTAGTTTTAGTTTTTGGAGGTAGACCTACACGATGTATTCTATCCATTGATTGTAAAAATTGCCCACAATTAAAAGTCCTCTCAACATAGATTGCATCGTGGCACTCTTTATGAAGTGATATTGATTCTGCGCATGCAGATGGATTCGCTATAAGAATATTTTTCGTACTACTCAGCTTGAACTCACGAATATTTCTTTCTCTGCTTTCTTCATTTTTTGTGTCTTCTGGTTCTTCATAAGGCTTAATCTCTCCGAATATTACAAGAGGCTCTAAATCAGATAAAAGCTCTTGAAGCAGTTTTATATTGTTTATAAACCATGTCCATATTACTACTTTACGCCCCTTGCTAACTAATGTCCGTGCTTTTTTTTCGCACCACTCTATCTTAACAGGCTTTTCTTTTTCGTTATAGTTTCTAACAAGATTTAATAAGTTTGAACCCAAGTCTATAATATCACCAGGGTCACCTAATTCTGAAGTTCTACTTTCAATTAAGGCGGGATTACTTGATGCTTGTAGAAGGCGTATTATTCTTGCTCTACGCCACCTCCTCAAGATTGTGAGGTCCTTTTTTTCTAAACCAACCTTTCTAATATGATGCATAGTCTGCAGCTCAAGTAAACGAATTATCTTTTTTTGGATTGGCGGCCACTGATTCTCTTTTAAAATAGTAGGTTTAACTTCAAATGGGGGAAGTTTTAAATCACTTTTTGTTACACGATAAAAAAAAGGACTAATTTTGTCACGTAGATATTTCTCTCCTTTGGTTTCTAGATCTGTTTCGAATTCGTGTCTAGTGCCAAGTAGACCACGCGATATCCATAAAAAACTAAATTGTGTCCAAATATCCAATAATCCGTGAGGTGCAGGTGTTCCAGTAAGGATCATCCTACGTGTTGCAAAAGGTGCTATTCTGAGGAGACTTTCTGACCAAGCCCCTCCCATATAACGCTTTATATTATGAGCTTCATCTAATACTAATAACCACTTATAGCTAAGAAAGGATTTTTTAATAGAATTTTCTTCTTGATGCGCCATATGATATGAACAAAGAATTAGTTCATACTGAGACATTCTCAAGAAAATTTTATCACGTTCCATCTGGTCGCCCTTTAATCTTGCAGAATTAGGTTTTCGTCCAAAACAGAGTTCAAATTCTTCTTCCCAGGGTGCAAAACTGCTCAATGGACCAACTACTAACAACTTCTCAATAATGTTATTTTTTCTCAGAAATTCAAAAAACGCTAAAGCAACTGTAGTCTTTCCACTTCCGGGGACAGAGAAATCTGCAGGGTTTTGCATTCGTATTACATTTTCAAATCCCTTTTCCTGATGGAGAAGTAGCTTTCGGTGAGGTAGATTAAAGTGTTTTATTCTTGTGCTATCTGTATGAGACTTCTGTATAAGGTTAAATTTCGATAGTAGTTTATTCTCCTCTCTAATACGCTCTGTAATAGTCTTCACTGGAATTGTCAAATCAAATTTATAGTCTTTATTTCTACACCAACTATCAATGTACTCCACTACACTAATTATATTTTCAACATTCCCAACATAGTAATTTCCTGGTTCTGTAGACTCTGTCAAGTCAAGACCCATCTTTAAATCAAAAATATTATTCTCTAAATCAAAAGATGCCTCTTGAGTAGTATCTAGTATAAGGTAACCATCATCTGAAAGATATAGTATCATTACCGACTATCCTACTTTCCTTGTAGCAATTTCATACAATCATCAGCAATATTACTGATTCTTTTTAGAAGCCGAACGGCAAATTCTTTTTTACCAGACCTTTTTATAATATCTACTGAACCTCTAACTACATCCAATCGATCACGAGCTTCTTCTAACTTCTTGATTGGCGTATCCTCTTTCTCTTCTATTTGAGCTGAACCCAGAGTTTCATCTTTCAACTCTAATGATTTTACTCTAACATCATCATGTTTTTCAGGTTTCTTTTTATCAGGCTTTTTAATATTATTTATATCAGCATCTTCAATATCTGCTGTATGTATACAAATTTCTCTAATTTTTCTAGAGTCTGGTAGGCCTTGAACAAAGCTATCCCGTGCTTTAGTTTTTTCTCTTGGTTTCTTACCCCTCTTAGTAGGATCCCCACCAATTATTTTATATATCTCCCTTAAATCCCAATTACTTATCTCTCTTTCTAGTATTTGGTGAAAGAGCCATGCTTTTAGCCTTTCCATCAAGTCAGGTTTCCAACCCTGGTTTTTTGCTGCCTCAACTACTTTTACTGATTCTAAGAAACGTTCGGAGCGATCGCCTATAAGATCATACCGTCCCTTCTTGTTTATGAACTCAAGATATTGGTCCATTAGATTTATTCTATCTAGCCAATCTTGAATCTCCTTTTCATCACGACCATAAATTGCTTCTGCTACAAGTTTTTCAGGAGATTTGTTGGGTGATGGGTCACGTCCATCTCTTTTTAGTCTCCTAAATATTTCTAAACCCTCTCTAACTTTCAGTAATTCGTTCACAGGAGAATACGGCTGAACGATTGGCTTACCTAGTTGAAGCCCAGCTTCTATCCTCCATTTGTCTTCTACTGGGGTATCCATTGGGAGAATAACTCCATCAAAATACTCCCGTCCTAATTCCATTAAAACTGCCAATCTACGATTTCCATCAAGTACTCCTCCATCATGGGCAACAAGCCCAGGAACAAGTTGGGTTCTTTTTTCAATATCATCTTTTAATCTATCAGCAGCAACTTTGTCACCCCATCCTGGAAGAGTATGTTTGCTTGTTCCAAGTAACATATCTTTGATATCATCTCTCCACTTTGGCTGTTTAGGATCAATTGACACCCCGGGATTATTTGAACGAAGTTTGATCATCCTATCCGCATATCTACCATTCTCAATATTGAAATAGAGATATTTAATTGGTATCTCATAAACTGGTAAATCTTTAGGTTTTCCTTTAAGCACGACCCGAAAACTACGATTTGTTAATGTGGATAGTTCCTTTAAATCTTCACTCTCTATTACCTTGTATTCTTCTTTAGTTTTCATTTTTTCCATCTCCCATCTTTTTCCGATGATTTTTAATCGCAGAAAGTGCCAATTCCTGATACTCCTTTGCAATTTCGATTCCCACATATCTTCTATTCAACTCAATAGATGCTAATGCTGTAGTTCCAGAACCAATAAATGGATCAAGCACAATGTCCCCCTCTTTTGTAAATAATAAGATAAACCATTTTGGTAAATCGATGGGAAATACCGCAGAGTGATTTCGATTCGAGCACTCAGTCGGTAGGTGTAAAACATTAGTAGGATATACATAATCTCTCCCTAACCAATTCGACACATTTCTGCCAAACCCGCTTAAAGTTTTGGAATTATGACGTAATGTATCCTTTCCATTTAGTCGGCCCAACCTATTCTTTGACCAATCACCAATCGGAATCATCACATTTTCTTGAAACATATTAAATTTTTCCTGCTTTGTGAAATGTAAACATCTTTCCCATGAATCTCTGAATCTATTTGGCCATTTCCCTGGAGGGCAATTTTTCTTATGCCAAATATATTCCTCAGTCCAACGCCAGCCCAGTTTCTTTAACTCAGTTATCAACTCAATTACATATGTGTGTCGCTCACCATTTACAACACGTTCTTTTATATTCAGAATGAATGAACCTTTCTGTTTTAGGATCCTCTTTAATTCACTAGCAATAGGTAAAAACCAATCTACGTATTCATCTACAGGGATACCTCTGTATGTCCTTTTTCTATTATTTGCATATGGCGGTGAAGTCACTATCAAATCAACGCAACTGTTCGGAAATGTACGAAGAACATCTGAACAATCCCCTAATATAATCTCATCAACCTTAAATGTCATGCATTACCTCCATAGACAAATATAAGTTAAAGTTAACTTACAGTCACTTGTGTAATTCTTATCTTTCAAGATGCTGCCATACTATCTTTTTTTGTCGATAGTTCACAAATTTTTAATGTGTATATACTGTAAAATAATACCTTCATCAGTTGCCTTATTTTTATAAAAACAAATTTTATATTATCAAAATGCAAGGAATTGTACAAAACCATTTAGGAATATTCTCTTTAATTAAATAATAACTCAAATTAGTTGTTTCAAATTTTATAACTTTAGTTATTGCATAGTTTTTAAATACTATTTTTTATAAATAAATACTTTATCTTAATAGATATTTATAGTATAATATTATTAATAAAAGTACCCTTTATAGTGGTATTTTTATACAATAACTTATTGTAAATGAAGGATTTTAAGTATTTATAAAAAGTTCTTATTTTGAAAACTTAATTTATTTTATTGGAGTTAGCCTGTAAGCCGAGTTATAATCTAAAAACTCTTAAAAGATGTGTTTAAGGTTGTAATGAGATTTTCACTTTCTTTATTTTTGATAAATTACTATTAGACTTTAAACTTTGCTAGTTGCCACTTTATAATTTTAATTCTTGTATTATCTTATCACTTAAAATTTTAGCAGAATTCAAAGCATATAATTGATTTAAACTTTTATATCTAATCTGACGAAAAGTTATTATGAAAAGTGATATAAAATAATCTATTTTTGAAGTGTTATTACATATATACTGCTCAGCTAATACTCGGATATTATTTATTAATTGGAAATATGATTTTAAGTCATTTCTCTTGATAAAATTAAGATCAAAGTTTGGATTAAAAGATTCTATTTCTAAAAAACTTTTTTCTATTTTTTCTAATTCCTCTATTGGTATATATTTGGGTATGTGTCTGAATTTAATCGAACATTCCAAAGTTACTTGATCAATAATAGCATGATGTTTGCTCGTATCTCCAAAATCAATTAAAAATATATTATTATTTTCGTCGATATAAATATTCTGTGTGTGTAAATCACCATGGCAAATTTTAAGATATAAGGATACCTTGGCAAATAATATCTTTTTTAAATTAACTATCAACCTTTCCTTTTCAACTTCTAATTCCGAAGAATTCTCAATTGAACAAATTTCCTGAATAATTTTTTCAATATTTATATATTTTTCATAATAATTATTAGGGATATCATTAACTTGCTCTTTACTGTAATCCCATTTCTTGAAAAGTGTAATTTCAAATAAATTTTTAACTAAGGCGAGCCAGTCACCTCGTTGTTCCAATTTTTTTGCAAGTGCTGTTGATGCTGTATAGCCATCACTAGAGGCATACTCATATTTAATAGCTCTGAGCTTTTCTGTTATTTCTTCTTCAATGTGATATCTATTATCATAGCTTTTTACATGTTTACGGAAATTTTTACTTTCATTCTTTAATTTATCATTACTAATATTGTTTATTTTTATTACATACTTTGTACCACCTCCGGATTGTTTAAATGGCTGAACCTCGTAAATATATGAGCCACTAAAACCTTCATTAATATGACTGTATTCAATGGTATGACACATTTCACCTTTAAATAATTTTTTAATTATTTTTTCTTTATCTGGTGAAAGTTGTTTATTCGATAAATCAGTACCGACTAAATAAGTAATCTCACTCTTTATTTCTTCTAAGTCAGCTATTTTTACAATTGTTCTTCCCTTGTAATCAGAAATATCAATCTTTTCAATTTCATTTTTAAAAAAACCGCTCAACTCATCTATTAAAACTAATCCCTCTTCTTCTGATTTACGACCCGGTGAAAACGTAAGTAACAAAATGAAATTATTTTCTTTAAATTTCTTGTCCTCTTTAAGCTTTTTTAGAAAATTTTCAATCTCAAGTATTTCACAATTAGACTCTAATTCATTTTTTACATTATTTAAAAAAGGCCTATGGGAGTACCTATCACAAAGAAGAAAAATCTTCGTAGTATAATTAGGATTTTTACCAACTTGTAAAATAATATAACGCCTTAAGTTATTTATTATGTTTAATACACAATCGATAAACAAAGAGAGTTTTTCTTCAATATCTGATATTTTTTCTGATTTTTTAGCTTGCTTTTTTTCTTTTTTCCAATCTTCTATATTTTGTAAAAAAACATTTAAATTATAATTTTTAACTCCTATTTCTCTTTCAAATAATTCTTGTCCAATTTTCTTATAAATTTCAACAAATTGGCTTCTATCAGAAACAGGTAGACCTTGAATCTCGGAGATAGTTTCTTGTATTAGCTCAAAAGGATATTTGGGGGTTTCAAAAAAATCATTACATTTTTTTATTATTGCTTTAATTTTATCTTTCATAACTATTTTAGATACCATAAATCTTTCTTCTAGTATTAAATGCTTCTTTACCTCCTTCTAAGAGATTAAGAATATTATTTTTTACAGAGTCAACATTACCTTCCTTTTCTATAATTGCTTTTTTATCAGAATAAGTTAAAAAAATGTTATGTTCTGAGTCTGACAATACAGGTATATTTGGATTATGTGTTATAAAAATTAATTGGCGAGATTTTTTTTCTTCTCTAATTATTTTATGAATTGTTTCTGTTATATACTGGTTATCTAAATTGTCTTCAGGTTGATCAATCAATAAAGGATTCTTTGAAATAGCAAAAATTATAGGAAGAATTGTCGTGCATCTCTGTCCAGTTGAAAGCTCCTCTGTCTTTTTAAAATTTTCTCGTTTAATATCCCCTGTAAGATCTCTTTTGTCTATTTTTAGCAAGAATTCTGGTAAATCCGGACAATATATTTTTTCAATTTCATAAATTGCTTCTGACTCATAAAGAAGATTAAATATAGCATCTGATCTTTCTGCATCAATACCCGCTATATTCTTTAAAGAATTGGAATCTTTTTTGTGAATTACTTGTGCAAATTTATCTGGAGTAAAATTCATTACTATGTTAGGAATAATAACATTGTATCGCATATTTGACCCACGGAATGCTTTTTGTAAAGCCTCTTCGTATTCGTTTGTTATACCACTGTAGGTAAGGATGATCTTAATTACACCATTAAATTTTTCATTTAACTTTTGAATTTTTTCACTTCTTTTATCAAATAATAACTTTTTATCTTTATTTAGAGTATCAATTAATTCAACTCTCAATGTTTTTAATTTACTTTGATTTTCCTGAAGTGCTTTTAATTCTTTCTGTAAAACTTTTTTTTCATCTACTCTTTTAGACAGATTATTATATTGGGAGTAATATAATTTATGTTTTTCAAACTTTTGTTTTAAATTAACAAAAGCATTTTGTTGTTTTTGATGCACCTGATTAAGTTTTTCGAGAAATTGTTTCGTTTTATCAGAAATAATAATTGCAATATTATGACTGTCTTGAATAGTTTTTATAATTTTTTTACTTTGAGTTTCAACATCATTAATGAATGATTCCAATAGTTCCTTATTTGAAAACTCTATGCTCTTACTCTCTAAAAGGTTTTTTATTTTCAGGATTTGTTCTTCGGAATTGTTTATAAAATCTTTAACCTCAATATTTACACCTTCAACAAATCTTTTTTCAGCAAACCTCAACTTCTCATTCTTGTCTGCCATTTCAAATTGTTCTTTTTCTTTAGTTATAATATCTTCTGGTTGTTCTTTTTTATGATTTCTTAAGTCAGATTCCGCATTTTCATAATCACTAATTTTTTCTTCTAATTGTTTAATTTTAGAATTTTCATTTTTTAAAAAATGAGCATTGTCGTCTAATTTAATTTGCTTTTTTTCGATTTCACTAATCAATAAGCCCACTTCTTCTCCTAACATTTTATCGATTAATGCTAATCTATTTCTCCCACTCATTCCTATTTCTTCTATCGCTGCTGCTTTATATATATCGCATTCAATATTATTCTCAACATGCTCTATAGGGGTAAATGTCTCCGTTGGAAGTAAGTATGGTTGTGGATCTTCGTTAAAAGTTTTAACTACTTTATAGTTTTTGCCATATTGGTCTTCAATATCAATAATTATTTGACCTTCTCCCAGATTACTTTTAAGAATCCCAAAAGTTGTTTTATCAAACTCCGCATTACTATTAATTGTAGACAATATCATATGAAGGATCGTAGATTTTCCTGTTCCCCTTCCTCCCATAATGCAATTTAGTTTGCTAGAAAAATTAATTTTTAGCGGATTTTTAAAAAAAGTAGAGTCTTTTATTTCAATAGATTTTATATTTTTCATAATTTCTAATCCTTTTTAACATTAAATTTTTTGGAACAATATCAAAACTTTATGTGTGTTTAAATCATATTCTAGTTTAACAATAAATTCTTAGACATAAATAAAAACTCTTGATTCTACTACATTATACTACTATCCTCTCGCATAATTAATAACTAATGTCCTTACCCCAATCTTTAGTCCAGTTTTTAAGTTAGTATCTCGAAACTAACATTTTGTCTGGATTATTTTTTGGGGAGAAGGTCAAAATATTACACCTCTTATTAATTTGAAATCAAAATATTATTTTTACTCACCTGTAGCATTTTTATTATAAGAAAAAATTAAAGAATTTTCTTCCTCCCTGGTCAAATTAGGAGATTCTCTTAATTTATCCATTTATCTATTTATCTCATTTCTGTATTTATTTTACGTCTTTTCTCTTTAATATTTCGAACATGCTCTTTAATGTACTCGGCATTCATCTCCCTAATCATTTTCAGATGATCGAATATTTCATCTTTTAAATCATCTGAAATAATTTCAGTCCGGTATTTTTTAATTGTCCTCAATAAAAATTCTTCATGCACAACATCTTTAGTGGTATTTACCTTTATATCTGCTTCGGCTGTAAAAGATATAATTGGATAATACTTGACCTCCGGAAATATCTTCAAAGCAGCTTTTAAAAATTTTATATGATATTCATTTTGTTTTATGGGGTTGAGAAAATCATTTTTTTCTTTATATATCACCTGCTTCCAATCATTACCTGATTCATGACCGACTATCCAGCCCTTATAATTCTTGGTCTCTATGACAAATATCCCATAGTTGGAAACTACTACATGGTCTATTTGTGTGGACTCGCCTTCTATTTTGATTATTAGATCATTTATGGTCTTATATTTCTTCTTATCAAGAGTTGCCAGTATAAGAGCTACTGTCTTCTCTCCAATAAAACCCTTGATTTTCGGTTTAAAAATCTTTACAAGACAAGGTATTACTGCTCCGAATAAGAATATTATCAACCATATATACCATGTACTTTTTAAAATGCTTATAATAATTTCAAACATACTCGTTTATCCCAGGTTTATTATTGCTTATTAAATATATATCCCTCGTATAACTTTTATATTTTATTATACTGGAAATATCACACAATAGGCAGATCTTAAAAACTATTTGAATTTACGCTGCCGACAAATCTTTATATAGTGAAGTAAGTAGAAGACTTAGTTTGGAAAACAAATATTTAACAATACTGCTTACCACAAATCATGCACATGCTCTTTGATGTATTTTCTGTATATCTCCTCTACCCTATCCATCTGTTCTACTGTTAGAGACGCCATCTCAGAAGCAGCTGAATTGGACTCGATCTTCCCTGTCCTGCTTGCTCCTGGTATTACACAGCTGACAAACTCATTGGAAAGCACCCACTTTAATGCGTAAAGGGCAAGATCTTCCCGGCCGAATACTTCCTTTAGCTCCTCTACCTATAGTAATTCTAAGTGTTTTTAATACTACATCTTGTTCTTTTAAAACAGGTTTTTTAAGTGTTTTTAGATAGAAAGAGAAGTGGAGTTAATCTATAAGCCGAGTTTTATACCAAATAATATATAATCTTAAGGTGTTATACACTTCTTAATCACTACTGCTCATCTTTCTTCCCATTCATGAGAAGAACTTCTTATAATATCCGGCAGGGGATCTAAAAATTTTAACCTGAACCTGCCGGGCCCGGCATTAATGGTTACAACTACTGTAGGATCAGAAATAACTGTATTGTACGGAGTCCAATCATCTTTATGCAAGTCACCATAAGTAAAAGCTTCTTCCCTATCCGGACTTCCGTTAGTATAAACTTTAAGGGTACCCGAATCATCATAAAAATAGACCTTATATTCTATATTTTTAGACCAGTACGAATTTGTTGCAGACGTCATACTGCTGTCTACCGAAAGAAGACTTGTTAATTGATTTTTTATGGCCTCTATGCCTCCCCCGGTGTCAAAGTCAGTATATCCTTCCGAATACTCCTCTCGGTCAAAAAAAGAAGCTCCGGTAGCAGAAAGCTCTTCGCATACATATTTTAACCTGTAACTGTTTATCTGGGCCTGCCTGTAGTCTTGGCTAAATACAATAGTAAAAGAATAGAGTATAACTACAGCAACAGTTATTATAAAGATTTTCACTCCAATGCCTCGCTTAAAACGTAGCCTTCAATAATATAGTTAAACCTGTTGTCTTCATCTTCTATTCCCAAAAACTTCCCCATGTTAACTACCCTCTTTATTGGTATGCCAATTTTGTAGTTTATGGTTTCCCTACTGTCAAACTCAAACCTTTTATATTTCATTGAAGTAGTTACTTCAATTATTATTTCATCTTCACTTATATCCGGAAATTCTGAAAGGATATCACTTCTCATCTGGGAGATATTGGACTCTGTAAACCGGCCATCAGTACGTGCCTTCTGGCACGCACTGTAGACTATCTCATCAAACCTTTCTATCTTATGGGAATTTACTATATCCTGCACATTCTGCATAGGAAATACCATAAGTAGAATTACAGCCGCAATGGTTACAATAAATGTCTTCATAAGTACTTATCCTTAAAATAATAGGTTCTTATGGAATTGTCTGAAGCTGCTCTATCCCGTGGTTTAAAAGCCTCGATGCCTGGGA
>Ga0307433_1001312_pt1 | contig 13976 bp, 6 predicted proteins | sample SalMarWE160210MG_FD_202166 | JGI IMG/M metagenome (GOLD analysis project Ga0307433, IMG submission 202166) | Salt marsh sediment microbial communities from the Plum Island Ecosystem LTER, Massachusetts, United States - WE1603-210 | ecosystem: Environmental > Aquatic > Marine > Intertidal zone >... | reverse complement strand
AAGCAATTGACATGACTTTGACCGCTATTGAAAAAGCTCTGATGGAAGAGCCGAGAAAAAGCCATCGGTATCGTATAGAGCACGCATCAGTTCTCAACGAAGAGTTTATCCAGCGCATCAAGAAACTAGGGATGATGGTTTCTGTACAGCCCAAATGTGTTATCTCTGAATTTTCGGTATGGTCAGCAGTTGACCGCTTAGGCTCTGAAAGGGCTCGGTGGCTCTATCCCCTCAAAACACTAATCAAAGAAGGTATACGCGTTATAGGTGGCTCGGACTGTCCAATGGAACCGCTAAGCCCTTTGCAGGCTATCCAAGCAGCCGTGACGAGGCAATTTTTTCCTGAGGAGCGAATCACAGTTGATGATGCTTTACGGATGTACACGGTTAACGCGGCATACGCATCCTTTGAAGAGAAAATTAAGGGCTCAATTGAGAAAGGCAAACTAGCCGACCTCACAGTCCTTTCAGGTGACCCGCGAACAACTCCGCCCAGCAAAATCGGGGACATTAAAGTGAGGATGACCATTGTGGGCGGAAAAGTGGTTTATCAAAAATTAACTTAACTTTTTTCTACACATAAATGTTGCATTGAACGACGATTTGCTATCTGTTTAATGATTCTGATGACAATCGATTTAAGTAAGATTTCTGGACTATCGGTATCTGTAAAATTGGTGTCTATCACTTTAGCAGCAGTGTTTGTCGAATGATAACAATAACAAATTTGTTAATCGCGGTCTCCGTTCTCGTCTTAGCTTTAGTGTTAGATCTGATTTTCGGTGATCCTTCTCCAAATTATCCTCGGAGGATCCAATTCAAACTGCATCCAACAGTCTGGATGGGCAAATTAACCACAGTGTTAGAGCCCCATTTCAAGAACCCGAATCCAAAAATAGAAAAGTTAAACGGTGTCTTGTTAGCCCTGATAATAATAATCACTTTTACGTTACCGGTCTACTTTGGTTTAAAACTCATCTACACTTACCTAGGCGTTCTGGTTTACATTTTCGTCGCCGCTGTAATCCTTAAACTAACCATCTGCATGAAGCTTGAAACAGACTGGGGAATAGCCGCAGCCAAAGCGATCGAGTCAAGAGACCTGAATGAAGCTAGAAAGTACGCTCATTTCTCACGAAGAGACAATAAATATTTAACTGGCCCACAAATAGTCTCTTCTGTTATCGAATCACTATCCGAAAACCTAACGGATTTTAGACTATCTCCCATATTCTACTACGCCTTTTTTGGTGTTCCAGGCGCCGTCGCGTTTCGAGCAATCAACACGCTTGACGGGATGGTGGGATTTAAAGACCCTGAACACCTTCACATTGGCTGGTTTTCCGCAGTCTCTGACACCATAGTCAACTATATTCCAGCTCGATTAACAACAATTCTAATAATCTTAGCCTCAGCTATTCTGGGGGAAGACTATAAGAACGCGTGGGCAATTGCCCGTCGAGACCAAGCTAAGATTCCTAGCATAAATCACGGATGGCAGATGGCATCCATGGCTGGAGCGCTCCGCGTACAATTAGAAAAACCTGGTCAATACGCCGTTGGCGACCAAATCGAAGCGTTGAACCCGAGCAAAATAATTCGCGCCTTAAAAATCCGAAACGTTGCAATAATTTTAGGCATACTCTTTATGCTGCCAGTACTTTTACTAACGAATGTCTACTTGTTCCCCTTTTAGGATATTAGCGTCGCTTGGATGCCTTTTCATCAATTGATCTTTATTTTTGCATGTATGAACGCAATTATGCAAAACATATTAAACATGCGGCTTCTTGTATTTGTGAAAGGATAAACGTTCAGGGAAGAAATATGAGACCACATGTAACCCTCGTGAACCCACCCTACCCGAAGGGCGCACACAAGCATCCCCCATTTACACCTTTAGGTCTAGGATATTTGGCTGCTGTTTTAGAGAAGAATCAATATGAAGTTGATGTGATCGATTGCCAAGTCCTCGACATATCCCATGAAGAAGTAAAAAGCGAACTTAGTAAACGGAAACCAGACATAGTTGGAATGACATCAACCACCCTCACCTACAAATCTGCGCTCCGCATAGCAAAAATCGCTAAAGAAATTAATCCAAAATGCTTAACCGTTCTCGGAGGTTGCCACGTTACATTCTGGGATGACAAAGCACTGCAAGAATGCCCACATCTGGATGTTGTTGTGCGGAAGGAGGGCGAAAACACGATACTGGAGCTTATTGAAAGGTTAGAGGCGGGAAAGGCTTTCCATGATATTCTAGGCACAACCTGCAGAAAGGGTGAAGAAATCGTAAGGAACCCAGACAGGCCACCCATAGAAGATCTTGACAGTTTACCGTTTCCTGCTCATCATCTCTGGCCTATTGATCGACTCCGAAAATACGGCAAAGTGATATTTCCTGTAATGACAAGCCGAGGCTGCACATTCTGGTGCGAGTTCTGCACGGCAGTCAGGATGTTCGGTCGAAGATATCGGACGAGAAGCCCAAAAAATGTCGTGGACGAGATTGTGTTCCTTCAAAAAACTTACGGCGCGGAGCAGTTTACGTTCTATGATGACACTTTCACTATTAATCAAGGCAGAATTGCAGAAATATGCGACGAGATTAAAAACAGAAAATTGAAGATTGAGTGGGACTGTGAAACCCGTGTGGACCTGGTTTCAAAGGAGCTACTCCAGAAAATGAAGGATGCGGGCTGCTTCGCCGTATGGTATGGACTTGAGTCAGGTTCGCAGCGCGTATTAGATGCCATGAGAAAAGGGATCTCCCTTGCGCAAGTGATAAGAGCCTTTAAGTGGACAAAAGAGGTTGGGCTGATGGCTGTTGTGGGCGTGATTTTAGGTTCCCCTGGTGAAACCAAGGAAAGCGCTTGGGAGACAATAAAGTTTGTTGAGCGATTAAATCCTGATGATGTTGGTTACTATATAGCTACACCTTACCCAGGAACGCCCATGTACGATTCCGTCAAAGAAAAGGGTTGGCTAAAAGTAACGGACTTCGACAAGTACGATACAGCGACTCCCATCTTTGAGATTCCAGCAATGAGCATGCAAGAGTTGAGGGAAATCCGCGAACAGGCATTTCGCAGGTTTTATCTTCGTCCACAATATTTTCTCAACATGCTCACCAAAGGAAGGTTTTGGAGCTTATCAATAGGTCGGACAGTATTAGCACATTTTCTGCGGGCAGTAAAAGCAAAGCTAATGCTTAGGTAGCTTCTAAAACCTTAATCTATGAGTTCTTCCTGCCAAAGCAACAGTAAAGTTAATAGTCATTCTTTGTCATAGCCCTCTCGACTGGTGAGAGTGATCCAATGAGAGTTGTCGTCCAATGGAGCGGAGGCAAAGAATGCTGCTTAGCGTACCATAAGGCAGTGGAGCAGGGTCACGAAGTTGCTTATCTTCTTACCTACGTTTATATGGAACCGTACATTTTTCACAGCTTACCCGTAATGGAGCTGCAATCTCAGACTTTGGGAATCCCTCAACTCAAGGTTAAAGTCAAAAAATCATATGATGACATTTTCAAAGCCTTCACTCGTCTAAACAAAGATGAGGGAATAGAGGGCTTCGTAACTGGAGACATCGCCGACGCTGGTTGCGCGCGGGTGCACCAGATATACTATGATATAATGTGCGAAAAGTTAGGCATAACAATGATTATGCCCATAGAGAATCCGTCTGGGAACACTTATGATGTTTTGGAAGAGGAAATATCAGCGGGTATAAGGCCTATGTTGAGCTGCATAAATCGGGATTACTTTGGTGAAGAATGGTTGGGTCGTGTGATCGATAAAGATTCCATCATGGATTTAAAGGCGCTGGCAGACAGAGAGGGGATAGATGTTTGTAGTGAAGACGGGAGGGGCTTTCACACCATGGTGATTGATGCGCCGTTCTTCAAGGAGACCATTGAAATCGGGAAATTTAAAAAGAAAACCCGTAAGGAAAAGACGAAAAATTGGAAGAGAAAATGGCTCTACATGGACATCAAAGAGGCATTTCTAAAGCCAAAAAAGTAGCCGCCTTTGATAAATTTTGAAATATTTTAGAAAAAGCAAGCAACAGTAAGTTTAATAGTTATTTTTTGTCATACCCATTTCGATTGGTGAGAGTGGCTGAATGAGAGTTGTCGTCCAATGGAGCGGCGGCAAAGAATGCTGCTTAGCATACCACAAGGTGGTAGAGCAGGCCGCTACATACGCTATATTCAAAGGTTGAAATACATTTGGTTTTCCCCAAGATTTTGGGTGGATACGAGGTGGGTTAACCAAACAAACCCGCATGTTGCACCAGCTTAAAACCTAGCAAAGGTGATATGTCAATGTTCCTTTTAAGCAAATTCTGAAATGTGACAAACGTTAAATAATGCTTGGGGATAGAATAGTTGTTTTGTAGAAAAACTAAAAGGAGAAACGAGAAAAGATGAAATTTTCAAGAAACAAAGCAAAGGTTACTACAATCTCTTTTGTTCTAGTGTTAACATTTTCCGCTATCTTAGTTGCTTTTCCTAGTGTAGGTGCGCATGATCCTCCATTGACTGTTCCTACATGGGCATACATCAGTGCTTCAAATAATCCTATAGGCGTCAACCAGCAAACGGTAATTGTCTTTTGGCCTAATGAGATACCGCCTACATCACAAGGCGCTTATGGTGACAGGTGGACCTGGAACGTAGAAGTCACAAAGCCTGATGGAACCAAAGAAACGCTGGGGCCGTTCACGTCCGATCCGGTTGGAGGTGGATACACTTATTACACACCTGATCAAGTGGGCACATATACTTTCGTGGCTACAATGGATGATCACGTAATGACCGGCGAGCCTTTCCCACCCTCAGGCGACGCTTGGGGAACCGCGACCATCGGCGACACTTATCTAGGAGACACCAGCGATCCATACTACCTCACCGTACAGGAGGACCCGATAGAAGCGTGGTCTGAGACTCCTCTTCCAACAGAATACTGGACTCGCCCAATAAACACTATGAACCGGGAATGGGATGTGCTTGCAGGAAACTGGCTGGCTGGCGCCGCTCAAAACGTCGGCCCAACTACTAACTTTAACTATGGTACAGGTCCAGAGAGCGCTCACGTAATGTGGGCGACTCCGATGTGGGCTGGAGGCATCATGGACGCTCGGTTTGGTAATACAGGCTACCAAACAGCGCACTATGAAGGTCTTGAGTTCACTCCGCCGATTATCCTAAACGGAAAACTCTACTACAATGTTGCATCGCTTCCAAAGTATGGCTGGTATTGCCTCGATCTGTACACCGGAGAAGTGGATTATTTCCACAACACAACTGGTCCCGTAACGGGAGTTGGAAACATGTTTTTTCCAGGGATGGGATGGGTCGGCTTCGACGGCTCAGGAGCAATCACAGGCGAGTTACTGTCATTTGGTCAGATATACAACTATGAATCACCTAACCAGCACGGAGGCATGCCATACCTATGGTCCACTGGCGCCGCCGGTGGCTTTATGGCTCCTACTGGGACTACATGGATGATGTTCGATGCGTACACGGGAAACTACATCTGTAGCATAAGCAATGTGCCTAGCTGGGCCAGCGGAGGTGGCTTCGGTGCCGCTACTACACAAGTCTATGGCAAAGACGGAAGCATAACAGCCTATAATATTGCAGGGTCACCTAACCCTGCTGGTCCGTTCTTCCCAGCTGTTCCTCCCTTCTATTTGCAGGTGTGGAACACAAGCCGAGCAATATGGTACGAACCTGAATGGCAAATCAACGAGTACTGGATGTGGAGACCAGTCCTGAACATGACCTATGACGGAAACAACGGATACTCATTGAACGTGTCAATACCAGCAGTATCTGGTAGCATCCTCGCGATTCGTGAGGGCGAATTCATAATCGGCGGAACTGCAGGAGCCAACGATGTGGATGCGCCGCTTGTTCTAGGCAATCTGTGGTGTTTGAGTTTGGAACCAGGGCAAGAAGGGACGCTGCTGTGGAACAGAACCTTCACACCACCATATGATGTAGTACCATCCTATATTTCAGGAGCCGGCGGCCTGTTTGCGGCGGGCGTATCGGGGCCAACCGTGGATCCCGAAGACGGTGTCTTCCTCTTTACCTCCCCAATAACGAGGGAACATTGGGGCTACAGCCTCGACACAATGGAGCTGCTGTGGGGTCCAACTGAACCTGAAGCATCAATGAACTACTATGGCATGGGAGAGAGGATCTATGACGGCAAACTCTTCTCATGTGGCTACGGCGGAGAATTAATCGCCTACAACATTACGACAGGAAAAAAATTGTGGACCTACACTGCTCCAAACGTCGGCTACGAATCTCCCTACGGCAACTATCCAATCGGTGTGGCCTGCATTGCTGACGGAAAACTCTACCTGACCTCAAGTGAGCACTCGCCCACTCAGCCCCTATGGCGCGGTTCATATCTACGCTGCATAGACGCAGACAAAGGAACGGAACTATGGAAAATAAATAATTGGGGACTGGGAATGGGCGGCGGGGCAAGCACTATTATCGCAGACGGTTACGTCGTAAGCCTCAACGCCTATGACAACCGGATATACTGCTACGGTAAAGGTCCAAGCAAAACAACAGTTACGATCCAGGACGATGTTATTCCACTTGGAGAGAGCGTGCTAATCAAAGGCACGGTGACTGACGAGTCTCCTGGCACAAACCAACTTGAACAGTCAGGTCGTTTTCCAAATGGAGTTCCAGCTATAGCTGATAAATACCAAGAGGACTGGATGGAATACGTGTACATGCAGCAACCATGCCCCATGGACCTTAATGGGGTTCCAGTGAAGTTAGAAGCTTTCGGTGAAGACGGCAGCTACATTGAAATAGGCACTGTAACAAGCGACTCCTATGGTAACTTCAAGTACAAGTGGACTCCAACAGATGAGGGATTGTACACGGTCATGGCAACTTTTGCTACTTCTAAATCGTACTGGAGCTCATATGACGCAACAGGATTGTCAGTGGGTCCAGCACCAGCACCGATACAGCCAATAGAACCCGAAGCACCAGCAGAAGCACCCTTAATAACCACTGAAGTAGCCATCATAGCCGTTGTCATAGTCGCAGTCATAGGCATTGTTGCCTACTGGGCGCTAAGAAAACGAAAATAAACTCTCAACCTCCCTTTCTTTTTTTGTTCAAAGAAACAAAAGCCTAACAAACCAAATTAGGAACTGTTTTCGTCCATAATAACCGGTTCAAACGGTTTTGCTTCTTTTGTTGCATCTGGAAGGAGATGCGTGCACGGTTTTCCCCAAGATTTTGGGTGGATAGGAGGTGGGTTGATCAAACAAACCCGCATGTTGCGCCAGCCTAAAATCTAGCAAAATTGGATCTGTCAGCGTATCTTTGGCAGCAAATTCTGAAATGTGACAAACGTTAAATAATGCTTGGGGATAGAATAGTTGTTTTGTAGAAAAACTAAAGGAGAAAAAAGAAAAAATGAAATTTTCAACAAACAAAACAAAGGCTACTGCAATCTCTTTTGTTCTAGTGTTAACTATTTCCGCTATCTTAACTGCTTTTCCTACTGTAGTTGCACATGATCCCCCATGGGATGTTCCTACCTGGTGCTACATCACTGCTACAAATAACCCTATAGGCGTCGGTCAGACAACATACGTTTTCTTTTGGCTTAACACGTTCCCGCGGACAGCAATAGGTGCTTATGGTGACCGGTGGACCTTCACAGTGGAAGTCACAAAGCCTGACGGATCCAAAGAAACCATGGGGCCGTATACATCCGATCCAGTGGGAACTGGATTTGCTCCATACACACCTGACCAAGTGGGCGCATATACTTTCGTGGCTAAATTTGCTGAGCAGATATTAACTGGCGAGCCTTTCCCCCCAGGAACATCAGGTTTGTATTTTGGTACTCCCTACGTCAACGATACTTATCTAGCCAGCACTAGCGATCCATACTACCTCACCGTACAGGAGGACCCAATAGAAGGATGGGAAGAGGCTCCTCTTCCAACAGAATACTGGACTCGTCCAATAAACACTATGAACCGAGACTGGTACAAGCTTGCAGCAAACTGGCTGGGGTCTGCTTCTGCCGCTCACAATGTCGGTCCAACTCGTAACTTTAACTACGGTACAGGTCCAGAGAGCGCTCATATAATGTGGGCCACTCCGATGTGGGCTGGAGGAATCATGGATGCCCGGTTTGGTAATATTGGCTACCAAACGACGCACTATTCAGGTCTTAGTTTCAGTCCGATAATCCTCAACGGAAAAATCTACTACAACGTTGAATCGCATCCAAGAGAAGGCTATCGTGTCCTTGATCTTTATACAGGAGAAGAGCTATGGTTCCACAACACAACTGGTCCCGTAGTGGATGTACTGGGTACCCAGGAGCTATCGGGCCCCACTTTCGACCCAGAAGGAAGCATCGGTGGCGAGTCACTAGCCTTTGGTCAGATATACAACTATGATTCACCTAACCAGCATGGAGGCTTCCCATACTTATGGAGCATAGAACATCCAACTGAACCTAACACATGGATGATGTTCGACGCAGAAACAGGAAACTACATCTGTAGCATAAACAATGTGCCAGTGTGGTGCGGACGTGGTGGCTTTGTAGGACCATGGTACGAAGCCGGTGGTACTCAGGTCTACGGCAAAGACGGAAGCATATTATGGTACCGAGTTGACGCAAGGAACAATCTTTTGCAGTGTTGGAACACAAGTCGAGCTATCTGGTACAGAGAAGAGTGGAATACCAACCAATACTGGATGTGGAGACCTTACCTAAATTACACGTTTGGCGGGATCTACGGTTACTCATTGAATGTGTCAGTACCTGCTGTATCTGGTAGCATGCTCGCGATTCGTGAGGGTGAGTTCGTGATCGGTGGAACTTCAGGAAAGAACAACGGCACTTACGTTGAGCAGGGCAATTTGTGGGCTTTGAGTCTGAAACCAGGAGAAGAAGGGACACTATTATGGAACAGAACCTTTACGCCGCCACTAGGCGTGCCAGATGTAGCCGCCGGCTTGTTTGGCGCGGGAACCATGAGTGGGCCAACTGTGGATCCAGAAGATGGTGTTTTCCTATTTGAGCAATCAATAACGAGGGAACGGTGGGGCTACAGTCTCGAAACAGGGGAGCTGCTTTGGGGTCCAACTGAACCCGAAGCATCAATGAACTACTATGGCATGGAAGACTTTATCTATCAAGGCAAACTCTTCTCATATGGCTACAGCGGAGAATTAATCGCCTACAACATTACAACAGGAAAAGTCTTGTGGACCTACACTGCTGGCCAAGAAGGCTACGAATCTCCCTACGGCAATTATCCACTCTCACTAGCCTGCATTGCTGACGGAAAAATCTACATGTACTCAACTGAGCACTCGCCAACTCAGCCCCCATGGCGCGGTTCATACCTACGCTGCATAGACGCATCAAACGGAGAGGAATTATGGAAAATAAATCATTGGGGAAGCGCTGTTATCGCAGACGGCTACGTCGTAGGGTGGAACGCCTATGACAATCGGATATACTGCTACGGCAAGGGACCAAGCGCCACTACAGTCGAAGCACCAATGACTGCTGTACCACTTGGAGACAGCGTAGTGATACGGGGCACGGTGACTGATCAGTCTCCCGGCGCGTCAGGAACTGCAGCAATAGCTGATAAGGATCAGCAGGCTTGGATGGAATATGTATATATGCAGCAGGGAATCCCCGGAGATGCAATTGGCGTTGAAGTATCATTGGATGCTGTTGATCCTAACGGCAACTTTGTCCACATCGACACAGTAACAAGTGACATGGGCGGCATGTTCAAGAAGATGTGGGCTCCGGAAATGGAAGGCGAATACACGATTATTGCCACCTTCGGAGGTTCAAAGGCATACTATAGCTCATACGCAGAAACCGCTATAGGAGTGGGTCCAGCACCAGCACCGATACAGCCAATAGAACCCGAAGTACCAGCAGAAGCACCCTTAATAACCACTGAAGTAGCCATCATAGCCGTTGTCATAGTCGCAGTCATAGGCATTGTTGCCTACTGGGCGCTAAGAAAACGAAAATAAACTCTCAACATTTTCCCTTCTTTTTTTTCAAAGAAACAAACGCTTAACAAACCACATTAGGGACTGTTTTCGTCCATAATAACAGGCATGAACAGTTTAGCTTCTTTTGTTGCATCTGGAAGGAGATACGTGCACGGTTTTCCCCAAGATTTTGGGTGGATACGAGGTGGATTGATCAAACAAACCCGCATGTTGCACCAGCTTAAAATCTAGCAAAATTGGATATGTCAACGTATCTTTACAGCAAATTCTAAAATGTGACAAGTCTTAAATAACGCTTGGGGATAGAATAGTTGCTTTGTAGAAAAACTAAAAGGAGAAAAGAGAATAGATGAAATTTTCAACAAACAAGGCAAAGGTTACATCAGTCATTTTTGTTCTAGTGTTAACATTTTCCGCTATCTTAGTTGCTTTTCCTAGTGTAGGTGCGCATGATCCTCCATTGACTGTTCCTACATGGGCATACATCAGTGCTTCAAATAATCCTATAGGCGTCGGTCAGCAAACGGTGATTGTCTATTGGCCTAACGCGCTACCGCCTACAGGACAAGGTGCTTATGGTGACAGGTGGACTTGGACCATAGAAGTCACAAAGCCTGATGCATCCAAAGAAACGCTGGGGCCGTGGGAGTCCGATCCAGTTGGAGGTGGGTGGACTACATATACACCTGATCAAGTGGGCACATACACTTTCGTGGCTATAATGGATGATCACGTAATAACTGGCGAGCCTGCACCACCCGCGGGCGCTTGGGGAACCGAGACCATCGGCGATACTTACCTAGGAGACACTAGCGATCCATACTACCTCACCGTACAGGAGGATCCAATAGAGTCGTGGCCTGAGACTCCTCTTCCAACAGAATACTGGACTCGTCCAATAAACACTTTAAACAGAGAATGGTATAGGCTTGCAGGAAACTGGCTGGCTGGTGCCGCTCAAGATGTCGGTCCAACTACTCGTTTCTGCTACGGTCTGGGACCAGAGAGCGCGCACGTAATGTGGGCGACTCCGATGTGGGCTGGAGGCATCATGGACGAACGTTTCGGTAATATTGGCTACGCAACAGGGCACTACGAAGGTATTGATTTCAAACCACCGATTATCCTCAACGGAAAAATCTACTACAATGTTATGTCGCTCCCAATGTATGGCTGGTACTGTCTCGATCTGTACACCGGAAAAGTGGATTATTTCCACAACACAACTGGTCCCATAACGGGAATTGGAAACACGTTTATTCCAGGGATGGGATGGGTCGGCTTCGACGGCTCAGGGGCGATTATAGGCGAGAAACTGGCATTTGGTCAGATATACAATTATGCGTCACCTAACCAGCACGGAGGCATGCCATACCTATGGTCCACTCCATCAACAGGCTTTTTTGCTTCACCCGATCCAAATACTCAGCAGAACTGGATGATGTTCGACGCGTACACAGGAAACTACATATGCAGCATAGCCAACGCGTCCAATGCGGGTACAGCTGTCTACGGCAAAGACGGAAGCATACTACGCTACAACATTTTAGGGACACCGAACCCTGCTGGCCCGTTCTTCCCATCACTGCCTCCCTTCTATTTGCAAGTGTGGAACACAAGCCGAGCAATCTGGTACGAAGAGGAATGGCAAATCAATGAATATTGGATGTGGCGACCCGTCCTAAACATGACCTATGACGGCAACAACGGATACTCATTGAACGTGACAATACCTGCTGTATCGGGTGACATATTAGCGATTCGTGAGGGCGAATTCATAATCGGTGGAACTGGAGGAACTAACAAACCGGATGTGCCGCTTGAGCTGGGCAATCTGTGGTGTTTAAGTCTGGAACCAGGACAAGAAGGAACACTGCTATGGAACAGAACCTTCACGCCACCATATGACGAAGTACCATCAACAATCGGCGGAATGTTTGGCGGGGGAGGCGTAGAACTGGCTCATGTGGATCCAGAAGATGGCGTCTTCCTCTTTAGTTCCCCAGTAACGAGGGAACATTGGGGCTACAGCCTCGACACAATGGAGATGCTGTGGGGTCCAACTGAACCCGAAGGATCAATGAACTACTATGGCATGTATGAGAATATCTATCAAGGCAAACTCTTATCAACCGGCTGGAGCGGAGAATTACTAGCCTATAACATTACGACTGGCAAAGTCTTGTGGAAGTACAGTGCTCCAAACGTCGGCTACGAATCTCCATATGGCAATTACCCAATCAACATAGCCGCTATTGCTGACGGAAAAATCTACATGATCTCGGGTGAGCACTCGGTCACTCAGCCTCCATACCGTGGTCCAAACCTACGATGTATAGACGCAGAAACAGGAGATGAAGTATGGAAAGTCGCTTTCTTTGGAGCAGATGGCGGGGCAAGTCTCGGAGGAATAACAGTAGTTATGGCAGATGGCTATGTCGTCGGTCTCAACTATTATGACAATCAGATATACTGCCTCGGCAAGGGACCAAGCTCCACAACAGTCACAGCATCACCGAAAATTATAGCAAATGGAAATAGCGTAATGATAGAAGGCACGGTGACTGATCAGTCTCCAGGCACAAAGACCACTGAAATTATGGCAAAGTCTCCTAATGCAGAGGGCGTTCCAGCTATAGCTGATGAATATCAAGAGGACTGGATGGAATATCTGTACATGCAGCAGGCAATCCCCGTATACTTTGAGGGCGTTGAAGTATCATTGGATGCTGTTGATCCTAACGGCAACTTTGTCCACATCGACACAGTAAGAAGTGACATGTCTGGCATGTTCAAGAAGATGTGGACTCCGGACACTGAAGGCGAATACACGATTATGGCCACCTTCGGAGGTTCAAAGGCATACTATAGCTCATACGCAGAAACTGCCGTAGGAGTGGGTCCAGCACCAGCACCGATACAACCAATAGAACCCGAAGCACCAACAGAAGCACCCTTCATAACCACAGAAATCGCCATAATCATAGCCGTTGTGATAATTGCAATAATAGGCATCGTTGCTTACTGGCAGCTAAAAAAACGAAAATAAACTCTCAACCTCCCCTTTCTTTTTTTGTTCAAAGAAAAAACGCTTAACAAACCACATTAGGGACTGTTTCTGTCCATAATGACAGGTATAAACGGTTTAGATTCTTCTGTTGCATCTGGAAGGAAATGCGCACAATATGAAAGGCTATTGTAGCTGTTCTTCCTTAATTTGTAAACTTTTTTATTATAATTAATATTTGAATTATGCCTTTGATTTAGAAGATCAGCGTTCGCTGCAATAAGAACTTCTTGGCACAAAAAAATTCAAAGAAAATATCTAGATTACTTTTTAGCTACCCAAAAACTCATTTCAGGTTTGCATAAATACTTGTATATATAAAAAATCGGATTTAAAACCCATGTTCCGTTAAGGTGATAGTCTGTCCGTGTGAAAAAATCAAAGTTCTCCTTCTCAAATGTGTATTCTATTTTCCCATGGTCTAAAGGATGTTCTTTCTTATGCCAATAATCAGATAGAGTATAATCAAGAGAAGGAATATTTATCCCCATAATCTGGAAATATAAAATGTTGATTAACGGATTAGAATGGAAATAAATACTCTTCACCAACTGCGCTACAATGTGTGATTCACTCTTCCAATAAAATGGAGACGCTTCATGATCTAGATACATCACGCCTCCTTTTTTTAAAAAAACGGAAAGTCTTTGGATTGCATCCCCATAATCTGGTAGATGGTGTAGCACAGAATAACAAGTGATTAAGTCAAATCCATCTTTATCAAAACTCTCATCTTCTATCGGCGAGTTAATAACAATCAATTTTTTAGCTTCTAAGTAATTTTTATACTTCTTTTTCAAAATCCTACACATTTCCGCAGAGATATCTATCGCAGTTACTTTA
>Ga0307433_1001309_pt1 | contig 14002 bp, 15 predicted proteins | sample SalMarWE160210MG_FD_202166 | JGI IMG/M metagenome (GOLD analysis project Ga0307433, IMG submission 202166) | Salt marsh sediment microbial communities from the Plum Island Ecosystem LTER, Massachusetts, United States - WE1603-210 | ecosystem: Environmental > Aquatic > Marine > Intertidal zone >... | reverse complement strand
TTGGATAAATTGTACCTGATTGAGCTTCCCATGTTCCTGCAAAATGATCATTTAATATATAAATTAAATCATATTCCGAGATTTGTTGATAATTAAATATTGTCTCAATAATTGTAAATTCGAGAGGAGTTAATTTGTTCTTTTTGATATTAGTAAAGATTTGTTTTTCGATTTTTGAGCGTAATTCATTAATATCCTCCTCCAAATCTAAAAATTTTCCTAACCACACGTCTTATCGAGCACCCATTTGATTTTATGATTTAAATTTTTTTTTCATTTTTTCTAACTCTTTCTCAATTGCTCTTGTTCTTTTAGAGTATAGTTTCCCATGTTCATCAATCTTTCTCGTGTAATAAAGAAGATAAATAACGATATGAAATATTAGTGCTATTCCCCAAAAAATAATAGGAAATAAAACCCACAAGATTTCTGGAAGAGTAAAAACATTAATTAATATAAGGAATAGGATAGTAAATAAATAAGCGTCTAAGTGAAATATTACGCTCCTTTTAGCCATCGGAAACACTCCTCTTGCATATAATATGTAAGAGAGAGTATGGATCGAAACTCCTATTAACCAACCAAAGAAAGGATAAATTATCCATAAATGTAAAGGAGAAAAGACTAAATTGATGATTAAAAGAAGAGTCGAAACTATTAAAAACACACTTAAATGTATTCTAACAGAATATCTGAAGTTTACCTTCTGTTGAGCAATTTTTCTTAGACTTTCCTCTGAAAAACCATTATAAAATACTTTTCTCACCTTTAGAATGATAATTGTATTTTTAAATTGATAAAATTTAGAATTATAGATAGATTCAACAATTGATATGTAGAATAGACAATAAAAGTTTTTAAATCTTATCAAGATGATTAAAAGTATCAACATTATGATAAATAGGATAAAATTTTAATAGGTGAAATTATATCTATTTTAAATCCATAAGTTAATTGATGTTATGTCTGCATTATCGGAATATCTTGAAAAGTTAGAGGATTGGGATAATAGAACTTTCTTGAGTTTATATAATAGTGATTTTAGCCATCGAACTAAAGCTTTCGCTAAAAAATTTTCCTTTTTTGGAAGTTTATTCTTCTGGGGAGGGGTCTGGTTGGTATGGTGGTTGTATAGTTATATAACAAAGGATTATTATTTACTTGTAATATTCACTAGTGGCTTTGAGCAGTCAATTTTAATCCATATTCTTATTCGTTATAAAATTGTTAAAAGAAATCGGCCATTCATAGCCCTTAAAAATGAGGGTGTACAAAAACATGATGCTTACATAAGAATCCCTTATGTGATGTCAGATTCCGAACATAAATCCTTTCCCAGTGGCCACGTTACCTTTTTCCTATTTTTTGGTATCATCTTTGCTTGGTATTTTAATAGTTGGCTTATTATTTCAATTTTTATAGCACTTGATATTATAATGGCAGGTTCTCGTATAATATTAGGAGTTCATTATCCTACAGATGTGTTATTCGGATTTGTGTTTGCGATTATTTATGCTTTCTTATTTCTTGGATTCACGTATAATTACTGGGTTATATTTTATTATTGGATTGGTCCGATTTTCTCAGACATAGTACATTTTAGATTTCTATGATTATATTTGATGCGATAAAATAAAAATAATGAAGTTAATAAGAATCGCTTTATATTTTACTTTCATAAACAAATTATATTTAGTAAAGACAGTTTAAGTCAAAATGATTAATAAAAAATCAATTGGACCTACGTGTCATAAATGTAATAGCATTCAGTATTGTACCATAGGAAAACCCAATGAAAATATTTCTAACTGCCCCATGATAGAAAAAAAAGAGTTAGAAGAACAAGCTATACATATCTATAATTCTGAAGAAAATATTCAAAAATCTACAAGAGTCGCATCAATAATAGAAGCAAAAGGTTATATTGAATGGCCTCGCTTAAGAGATACGATTGAATATGCAAAAGGTATGAATTATACTAAAATTGGATTAGCATTTTGCATAGGATTAATGAATGAAGCCAGAAAAATTGCGAAAATTTTAGAAAATGCTCACTTTAAAGTATACTCTGTATGCTGCAAAACAGGAAGTATTAAAAAGACTGATTTAGGTATCCCTAAGGAATATACAATGATTTCTAAAACAGGGTATACCATAGGCTGGATATCTTGCAATCCTGTTGCTCAAGCACTATTATTAAATGATTGTGACACTGATCTTAATTTAATTGTTGGTTTATGTGTTGGTCATGATATAACTTTTACTCAGCTATCAAAAGCACCTGTTTCTACCTTAATAGCGAAAGATAGATCCTCCCCTCATAATCCTGCATTAGTGTTATATTCACATTATGGAGAAAAAGTAATTGAAGCAGGATTTAAAAAAGATAGATAAATCGAAATAAAAAACTAAAAGTTTCTCAAAAAGATAAATCGGATTAGACTAATTAAAACCAGTCTATAAACTCATCTAAGGGTCTTCTCTCATCATCTCCTTTTTCCTTTGCTTCCATAGATTTATCAATTACTCCAACGGTGATAACACACATCAATTCATATTTATCTGGAGATAACTTAAAAATCTCATTAACTTTTTCCTTATTTTTTAAAATCTCACCTATCCAGACAGCTCCTAAACCTTTTGCGTGTACTGCTAGAAGAATATTTTGAACAAAAGCACCAATAGCTTGGATATCTTTAGTTCTGTCATATCCTCTTTCTAAATCTAAGAAAATTACAAAATTAAGGAAAGCACTTTCAATAATTCCCCCATATTTTGATTGTTCTCCAATCATACGCTTAACCGTAGGGTGAGCCACTATACATACCTTCCAAGGTTGAGTGTTCATACCCGAAGGTGCCCATCGTCCACAATCTAAGATCTCTCGTATTGTTTGATTATCTATTTTTTGATATATGAAATTTCTGACTGATCTTCTCGATCTTATAAGATTCAATAAATCATTTGATTTTGATTCCATAATTTAAAAAATGGGTTTCAACTCAATATATATTTTTCCTAAATATGAGTATCATATCATTTAAAAAAAGATTTTATTATTTCTTTGATTGAAATATATATGCGTGAGAAAGACTTTCAATGGTGGCAAAAAACTCTTGTGTATCAGATATATCCTCGCTCTTTTCGAGATAGTAGTGGCAATGATATAGGGGATCTAAAAGGTATTATAGAGAAATTAGATTATTTAGAGGATTTAGGGATTGAAACAGTTTGGTTTAGCCCTTTTTTTAAATCTCCTCAAAAAGATCATGGCTATGATGTTTCAGATTTTCGAGATATTGATCCTGATTATGGAACTATGAATGATTTTGAGCTTTTATTAAAAGAGATGCATGAAAGAAATATCAAGATGGTATTAGATCTAGTTCTCAATCACACATCTGATGAACATCCCTGGTTTAAAGAGTCTGCTTCAAATAGAGATAATCCAAAGAGAGATTGGTATATATGGCGTGATGGAAAGAAATCTAAAGGGAAAAAGCCACCAAATAATTGGAAAGCTTTACCAGGAGGACGAGCTTGGAAATATGATCAAAAAACAGAGCAATGGTATTATTTTCACTTTTTACCATTCCAACCAGATTTAAATTACCGTAATCCAAAAGTAAAGGAAAAAATATTCAATATGATTAGATTCTGGTTGGATAAGGGGGTAGATGGATTTCGTTTGGATATATTGCACTCGATTTATGAAGATGAGTCATTTAGAGATGATAAATTTAGTTGGCATGTGTTACCATCGGATAAGCATGTAGCTTCCCTTTTTCGGAAGCATCTATATGATTTAAACCTTCCAGAAACTTTTAACTTTGCAATGGAATTAAGAAACGTGATAGACAAGTATAAACCAGAACGATTTTTAGTTGGAGAAGTGTTCGGCTCGATTGAAGAACTAAGAAAATATTATGGCCCAAGAAATAATGGCTTGAATATGTGCTTCTTATTTGAATATTCTGATTCCAAAATTAAGCCCAAAGCTTATAAGGAAGTAATTTCAAGAATAGAAAAGTCCTTACCTCATCCTTATACTCCTACTTACGTATATGGTAATCATGATAGGATGCGCTATATCTCGCGTATTAAGAATGATACAAAGAAAGCAAAGCTATTAGCGACGCTGCAACTTTCATTAAGGGGAGTCCCATTTATTTATTATGGAGAAGAAATTGGAATGAGAAATGTGGATTTTGAATTGAAGACAAGTCAAGACCCAATAGGGAGAAAGTTTTCTAAATTCCCTATTCCACTTATAGCAAAATTGTTTGGTTTATCTTTAACTCGAGATGGTTGTCGAACTCCAATGCAGTGGGATTCTACACCACAAGCAGGTTTTAGTAGCAATGAGACGTCTAAAACATGGCTAAAAATTCCCGATTCTTATAAAAAGATTAATATTGAAAAAGAAAGGAAAAATCCTAGTTCTCTATTGAATTGCTATAGACGTTTATTAAAAGTGCGAAAAGATCAAAGGATTTTATCTGAAGGCTTATTTGAACTCATTGAAGTGAATAAAAATAAGGCGAAATCTTTAACTTATAAGCGATTTAGTGAGAATAACCAAATCTATATATATCTAAATTTTTCTAAAAAACAATTATTAATGAGTTGTCCAGTAAAAAAACCTGATTTATTATTTTCAACATTATCTAATAGAGTCTCGTTAGATATTGAAGCATATGGTGGAAGTATTAAACTTACTCCATTCGAAGGAATTATATTCAAATAAAAAGAAAAACAAAAAAAAAGGAATTATTTATTTTTTATATCTTTTGCGTCATCCTCAATTTTATCATAGTATTCGATGTCCATGAGACCGCCTGATCGTTCTTCCCTCCAATGGGCCTTTATCGGCATCCCTACATAAGTATCTTTTACATCTATATCTGGATGTAATTCCGCGATATTGGACGTATCACTGCCATCATGATGGACCAAAACCATCGGTCTTTCTTTAATTTCTCCCGTTTCAGAATCCTTTAAATAGGCAATGGCATAAGTTGATACACTAGCTGTATCCCTTATATCAACCCATTTATCAGGTTTCACTAAACATTTACCGCATACTAATCTAGGGGGATAAAACACTCGATTACACCCAGAACATCTATTTGCTACAAGCTTTTTCTCTTTTAATTTATCTAAAAATGGTTTCATGTGAGTTATGTTGAATTTATATTTGTAACTAGTAAGATGCCAGGTTGCGGGCATGGTGCGGGTTCTTACATAATCCTTTTTCACATAATCTAATGATTTTCTCTGAGTCATTTTTGACATCTTTTTCACCTCCATTTTCTTTGGGGTTGATCAGACATAGCCATCAATGTAATAAGATTCAGGCTACCACCCCATCCCGATCCTATAGAAGTATGAACTGTTTTGGGTACTTGATTGCTTGCTTTTCCCATAATTTGAAGAGCAGCTTCAGCAGGTCTTTCCATAGCAGAAGCACCTATTGCATTGGTGGAGTTTACACCCCCTGAGCAATTAACAGGTAATTCTCCCTTTAATGCAGTGACACCATTCTTATACATTTCAGGAGCGGTCGTTTCCTCAAAAAGCCCTAGTTTCTCTGTCCATAAGAGCTCTTGATTTGGAAAAGGTGCATACACTTCAGCATAATCAATTTCCTTTCTGGGAAATGAAATTCCTGCTTGCGCATAGGCTAATTCGGAGGATCTGATTGCACCTAATTGCATAGAGGGATCAACTTGAGCCGATCCCCCACCATCATATCCTAATACTGCACTTTCATTGGCAACGCTCGCCACACCATTAACATATACTGGGATATCACACATATCTTTTGCCTTTTCTTCTGTGGTAAAAAGCATCGCACAAGCACCATCACTTGCTGGACATACCATCCCATATCGTAAAGGATATTGAACATAGGGCGTATCTAAAACATCTTCGATAGTTAAATTTGGCATTTTTAAGTGAGCCCACCATGTTTTTGCTGCATTATGTCGGTTTTGGACAACTACTCTTGCTAAATCTTCTTCGGTAATTCTTGTTTTGTTCATATATGTTGTGGCTTGATAAGCGGCAACTCCAATTGCAGCTCCAGCTGATAGAAGACGTGTTATTTGATCATAAGAAATCCCAAGAGTATTTAAAATAGAAATTTCACCGTATGCAACGCTAGCTAAACCAACACTCGTGTCACCTTGAGATTGTTGTTCAAAGGCAACTGCTAAAACGGTATCAATACCGGGCAATCCTGCGGTCACCGTATAATACCCTGCGATTGCCACACTACCACCCGTGGTTCCACCCGTGGTCACTCGCATTAGGGGTTTGTTTCGGGCTCCCATCCAATCAGTCATCCATAATTCAGGGATATTAGAGCCCTCAAAAGCTGGCATATTCCCATTAACATAGGCGTTAATATCATCAAATCCTACGCTTGGTACCTTCTTTAAACAATCTTCAACTGCTTCGCTGACCAATTCTCCCATATTGACATCTGAACGTTTTGATGCATGTTCACTAAATCCTGCAGATACAATTGCTACTTGTTTTCCCATTTTTAATTACCTCCTTCTAATACATATAATATACTATTTTGGGCGCACATCCCGATTTGACCCGAAGCGATAGCTTTTTTAACACCATTAACCTGATAAGTTCCAGCCTCTCCATTAAGTTGTTTTGAAGCTTCAATGATTCGAATAAGACCGGTCCCGCAAGGGGGATTACCTCCAATTGCCCCTCCAGAAGGGTTAATTGGTAAATCTCCTTTAATGTTTGTGTTTAACTCGGGTGCTTTACCTCTATCCGCTAGTTTTAAAGCTTCGGTAAAGATTAATTCCTCGTGAGCATAAGCCTCGTACAATTCAGCAACTTGGATTTCCTTACGTGGATCCTTAATACCAGCAGCATTATATGCCATTTTTCCTGCCAATTCGAGAGATTTAGATCCAGATAGATCTCTATCACCAAGATAATAAGTTTCCTGATTCCAACCAACTCCTGTTATCCATACGGGATTATCAGTGATCTTTCGAGCTTGCTTTTCAGGAGCTAATAATAATGCAGCTACTCCATCACATGGTTGGGCAACCATTAACTCAGTAACAGGATCAGCATAAATATCTGAATTTAAAACATCTTTAACGGTAATATTTTGATTTTGGGCTTCTTCTAAAGCTAAAGCGTTTTTGGCAGCATTTTTCCTATTTTTTACAGCAACATTAGCAACCTCTTCCTTAGACACACCATATTTTTCCATATAGGCTCTCATTTGAAATCCGGCAGCAGTAATATCATTTACATAAGCCAATGGTCTTTCCCAGGTTGGGTCTGTTTCATATAAGCGTGTAGTATGATAGGGAAAACAAGAAGGCATACTTCCCCCCCATACTACAGCAAGTTTATGGTTTCCCGATAAAATTCTCAATAAACCATATAAAACTGCGTGTGCGCCATCCATTTCAACCTTGCTCTCATCAGCTAAATATCCTCCGCCTACTTCTACGGTAAAACAATTTGATATGGTACGACCATCATAATAATCGTTTGTACATGATATAACTGTTGTGATGTCTTTCTTTTTTAATCCTGCTTTATCAATAGCGCCTCTTACAGCTTCAAAAATCATTTCATATCGTCCATAATTCGCATCGGACTGTAATTTAACTTGATTATATCCTACTATTCCTACTTTTTCCATATATTCCCTTCACTCCCTATACTTTTATAAAACCCTTTATATCGGAAGGGTCTCCTTTTGTATTATCTTCCCATTGAATCTTCATTTTCATTCCGATTTTGACCTCCTCAGGTTCTAAATCCAATAATCTATAGACTAATCCCGTGCTACTCCCATCGATTTTGACTATGCCGATTATTTGAGGTTTTTTTACTTTTCTATCAGACCTGTCATTTATTTTATGATAAGTAATAGTATAATTCATTAATTCTCCTGTTTCAGGTAAATCAACCCAATTCTCTTCAAAAGGAATCACTATATTACATTTTCCACATATTTTTCTTGGTGGTACGAACACATCACCACATTTAGGGCATTCATTTCCGATAAGTTTTTTGTTTTCAAGGTTGTCATAGAATTTGTCGAGGAAAATTCCAACCCAGAATGCAAATTCGGCTTTAACCAAGCCCTTATTCGTGACAATAACTTTTTCGTCCATAATTTCATTCCTCTTTTTATAGATTTCTAATATTATGAAACATATTAATATCAAATTATTTTTCATCATATTTATAATTATAACTATAAGAAATGCTATACCCCCAATTAGAAGAAAAATTGCCGTTTTTCTCTAATGAAAGAAAAAGTCAGTTTTTCTCCCAGTTTTTTGATTAATTATGAATTTTAAGGTGTTAATACTAGCGTATTATAGAGTTTTATTATAACATATTTTCTACATAATACATATATATTCAATTCAAGAAGAGAATATTAATTCGTATACCGGTGGAAGTGATATCTCAATTGGGAAAATTTTGGAAAAAAGTTGATGATGAATTATTAAGCTCTGCAGAAGAGACCATGGGTTTTTCTCGAGAATTCTCTTCATTAGCAAACAGTTTTATTATTAAGAAATATGATTTTTCCTCCATCGATCAAATCGAGGATATAAAAAATGAATTATTAAGCAGAAAAATCTTAATCATTAATGCAAAAGAAATCCTTCAAAATATAGATGTCACGAAACTAAAAAGAGGCATTGAAGATCTTAAAATATTCCTAAGAGAAAATGGAGGATCAATGGCCAGACTTGGGGATCAATATCTTATTTTAACGCCAAATAAATTAGTTAAAATAGCAAACTAAGGTATTACTTTATTTAGATAATAACTTCTTGGCATATGACAAGACTTTAATTTAGCTATATCTTATAAAGAAAAATTACTTATTCATGCCATACTTTAAATTAGTAATTTCTTAAGCTTTTTGTATGTAAAAATTATGAATTCAAATAAATTATCTGGATTGGAAATGTTAAGGAAGGTTATTAAGGGGGAATTGAAAGCCTCTATGGACGAAACTATTTCAGTAAAGATTGATTACGCAGAAAGAGGCTTAGTTTCGGGAACAATTATAGCTGGGATCGAGCATTTAAGCCTTAATAGAGGGGTTCATCATGGTTTCCACGCAAATGTTTTAAGTATAATAACGAATTACGCATTTCAGACGATGATAGGAGCAGGAGTTGGCTTTATTCCCTTGGATGTAAATACTAAGATACTACGTTTTCTCCCTACTAATAAAGAATTCATCATTGAAGGTAAGGTAATAGACATTTTCGATCATTTTGGTGTTTCTGAGGGTTCTATAAAAGATGGAGCAGGATGTATGTACGCACATGCTACTGCCTCATTCTATATTCCTTAATACAAAATTCATTTTTATTTTCCCTTTTTATTGGATCGTTCCCAATTTTTTTTCTAACTCGTATCCTTATATCTAGCTAAAAGTATTTTGTAATTTTAGAGATGTAGTTTTGATTATTTAAGGGGTGAAAAAAAATAAATGTTTATCATAATTTTAACCAATCAATAAATTTATTATCTTTTTGAAAAGTTTAATGAAGTTTTCACAATCTGACGATCAATATGAGAACAGCAGTGAAAAAAAAGTAAAGAGGAAATATGAAAAGCTTGCGAAAGCCTCCTTCTTCTCTGTTTTAAATACATATAGTACATTCATTTTCTCAATTATTTCCTCTTTTCTAATTGCAAGATTAATTGATGATATTCAATGGAGCTCTTTCACTGTAGCATTATCATTTATTCAAATTATTGTCCTAATATTGAGATTCTTCCCCCCGGAATTAACTAATACCCTATATTATTATATCCCTCATTATCATTCTCTTGGTATGCATAGAGAGCTCAAAACTTTCATTTATAGAGCATTTACCATAAAACTAGTTTTTCTCATTCCAATTTTCCTAATTAGCGTAATATTTTTCAATTTCTTCTCGAGCATTTTTCTAACAAATTGGACTTCAGAAAATGTGCAAATTTTAATCATCCTCTCTCCTCTCATCATAATAAATGATATCAATTTAGTATTAAACTCAATCAGTATTGGATTTAACCGTTTCAAATTTGTTTTAATTCTTTCTATAATTCAATATTCGTGTTACATTAGCTTTTTGTTATATCATTTTATTTTTTACCAAACAATCAATTTGATTTCTCTCTCTATAGCATTTCTAATTGCTACCACTATACCATTTATTTTTAATATAATTATAAACGTTATTAAGATGCGTGAACTGAAAGTAGAGGGTAAGAGTTCGTTTAAATTTAAACATGATTTTCAGAAAATTATTAAATATGGAGGATTTGTAAGAGCTGGTAACTTCTTTTCTGAAATTTTGGGAGATCTTCAAGTGATTGCAGTTAATTCTTTTGAACAACCCTCTGTAATGGCTATAAAAATCTCAAGGGATTTCATATCAGTTTCAAAAAATACCTCAAATGCTATTGCAAATCCATTGATAGTATCATTTACTTCTTCCATTGCTACAAAAGAAAGAGGCATAATTGTATCGATCTACAATACTATGTTGAAATATTTAATTTTCTTCATCCATATAATTACTGGTGTGCTCTTTTTTAGTATCAGGATTCTAATTTTTTTGATATATGGCGAATCTCGCTTAATTTATTCCAATATTGTGAGCTTATATATATTTACTACAGTGTTCGTTATCATAACGATTCCTTTGGATTCATTATTGTTGGCTGATAATAAAACAAAAACTTTTTTTTATTTACGTTTTGGGGGATTCTGTTTACATCTTCCAGTCTTTTTAATATTGTTAATATTTTTTGGACTATATGAAGCCGTACTAGGGTTAAATCTCACTAATTTAGTTGTAGGGATACTGTATATGATTATAACGATTAAATCAAAAGCAATAAAGATTGATATCAAACGAATCTGCTTACATTATTTAGTATTTTTCATGGCAATAGTCTTTACTTTTGGTTTGGAATTCTTATTTCTTAACAATTTGAATAGTCTACTGTGGTCTTCCTTGAATTTTATGGTTATTAGTGACTTTAATATCTTTAGCGTTTTATCATTTGTCCTGATTTATTTCCTTCTTATAGGATTATTCAGAATTTTGACTCCGACTGACATCGAAAACTTACAGTTATTTTTAAGTAAAGAGAAGCAAATACATAAAATAACTAATAAATTACTGAATATATTTAAGAAAATCTTACAAAAATTATCACGAAATGATTCAAATCCTCCAATCTAAATTGGTAGATGTCTTGATGAACTTGAAGAATTAAAAAAATTTAATACTATTTAAAATTTAATACTACTTGAATAAAAATTGAAAGAGCTCAAACCTCGAGTTTTGATGGTATCATATCCATTTGACAAAAATGTACCTGCAGGAGGAAGTCTTCAAGCGATAAGACTAAGTAAGGATTTAATTAAGAAGTTACCAGTTATAGCAATTGGTTCCTCCATAAGTAAAGAGAAAAAAAAAACCACTTTTGAATATGTGGAAGGAATTCCAACTTATAGATTATGCTTTCCTATGAAGAGACCAAGAGTATTAAGAACATTAGATTTATTAATTTTGATGATTAAGATAAGAAATAAATTTGATATCGTTCATTTCCATGGATTTGACATGTATCCTATTTGCGCTTTTGCAAAATTGATACTGAGGAAAAAAACTATCATAAAAATCACGTTAACCGGTCAAGATGATCCAGTTAGTAAGTTAAATGAAGCATCATTATTTTTTAACTTTAAATTTAAATTTAGAATTATAAAATTATTCTTATTTAACCAAATTGATAAAGTTATCACTATATCTGATGAGCTTTATTTTAATTCAAAAAGAGTATTCCCCGAATCCAAGCTCATGAGAATCCCGAATGGTGTTGATATCACTACTTTTTGTGAAGTTAATAAAGAACGTAGAAATATTATATGTAAAAAATTAAATTTTAACCTGGAGGATAATATTGCTTTATACGTGGGTCATCTTGGAAAGAGGAAAGGAATCCCAGAACTAGTAGAAGCTTGGAAACATGTCGAGAATGTTAAATTAATTTTACTTGGATCATTTTTTCTTGAGGGTTTTGATCCTAATAGCTTTCGTTCATTTGTCGATGAAATCAAAACAAATAAAAATATAATCCACTTTCCCTATAATAACAACCCTGAAGAATTTTATCAAATTGCAGACCTTTTTATTTTCCCTTCAAAAAGAGAGGGTTTACCTAATGCGGTTTTAGAAGCTATGAGTTGCAATGTTCCTATTCTTGCTCTTAAAGCAAATTGGACCAAAGGCTTGTTAGATTCAAATAATTCCATCATGATCGACAACTTAAATCCAAGAACTATAGCAGAAGAAATCAATTGCTTTTTTAATAATCATCAAAACCATAAGAAAAATGAAATCAAGAATCAGACTAGAAAAGTAATAGAAAAGAACTTCTCTTTATCAAAGATTGCTCAGAATTTTCTTTCTCTTTATTTGGAGTTATTTATAAAATGACTGCAAAGGCAGCAATTATAAAAATTAAAATTCTTCTTTATTAGAAATGTCTAGTTCTTATTTATTATTTGAGATAAATAGGATTAATATAATTTAATAATTATTTTCCATTTTGAAGTGCAATTTTTAAGAGTTAGTTATAATCCTATAGCATGGTTACTATTCTTTTTAATATATATGAACATCCAAGCCAAATATGGCTTTATTTCTATGTTTTCTATATGAACTTTGGATAAAATTTCTCTTACTTCTCTGGCAATATAACCTGCTTTTAATGAGCCTAATGGTTCTTTAATTTCTTTCAAGGCTTTAGGCACAACAACTTTAGTAGCAAAAGTTAATAACCCATAGAAAAACTTACGCGAGTCTCTGCGAAAATCAAAAATCAATAATGTACCTTCCCTTTTCAAAATTCGAAGTAATTCTTTAAAAGCTAATTTTGGATCAGACCAATGATGGAGTGAAAGTGAACTAATTATAAAATCGACAGAATTATCCGGAAAGGGCAAATTTTCTACATTAGCTTTTTTAAATTCTACTTTTTTATTTAATTCAATTTTAACGGCTCTTTTTTTAGCTAAATCAAGAATTTCATCTGATATATCGATTCCTATTAAATCTAAATTTTCAAATTTTTGAGCAATTTGAACAATCAAGTGTCCAGACCCACAACCTACATCTAAAAATAGACCATTCAGATCACATTTATCCAATTCAGAAAGTATCTTCCTCCGCAAAATCTTAAAGGGGAAAAAACTTGCCATTTTCTCGAATGCTCTTGCGACCTCTGAACTATCAAGTCCTTCGATACTAGATTGTCTTTTATTTTTTTTCCGTGGCAAGCTAAAAATTAAAAATACAATAATAAAGATTCCAATTATTAGAATTGATACAAGCCAGATATTCATAACTTAAAGAAAGTGATCAAAAATATAAATACTATGATTTGTATCTGACTTTTTTAGAGAAAAGATTGTAATGATGATGATCTAAACTCGTAAGCTTTTTTCAGCAATATTTTCGCATTTTTATATGTAACTTGTTTAATTGCTTTATCTATAGGCAACCATTTAAAATCTTCATGTTCATAACTTAGCTTTACATCTTTATTATTTGATTCTATCAGATAACATCTAACAAATTTATGAATTATTTGTCCTTTAAATTTGAAAGAATATTCATAATCCTCTTTAAATCTTTTCACGATGTGAGCGTTTGTAATACCAGTTTCCTCTTTTAGTTCTCTAATTATTGTTTCTTCTTCAGTCTCTCCTTCTTCTATATGCCCTTTAACAAATTCCCAGTGTCCTAATCCATATTTGAGCAGCAAATACTCATTATGATGATATACTATTGCAGCCACAGATTTCTCTTCCTTTACTCTCATTATTACTTAGAAAATTCAATTTAATTAAAATATTGCAATTAGAAACTCTTATTTAAAAAGAAGAAAGAATTCAGATGATTAATTTTCT
>Ga0307433_1001301_pt1 | contig 14052 bp, 11 predicted proteins | sample SalMarWE160210MG_FD_202166 | JGI IMG/M metagenome (GOLD analysis project Ga0307433, IMG submission 202166) | Salt marsh sediment microbial communities from the Plum Island Ecosystem LTER, Massachusetts, United States - WE1603-210 | ecosystem: Environmental > Aquatic > Marine > Intertidal zone >... | reverse complement strand
AAGGAAGTTCATGAGAATCTGTTCGGTTTGGGTGTGAAGCATATTTTCACCCATGTCTGCGGTGAGCAGAACCTGAATTTGCCACTCTGGGCCCAGATACCCATGGGGGACCCGGGCATCGTCAGCTTTGGCAATGAGGTTGACCTGGAAACGGCCTCAAAGTATTTCCCTAATGACATCATTATGGGCAATGTTGAGCCGGCAGTTATCCAAACTGGCACCCCGGAACAGGTCTATGAACTCAGCCGCATATGCCTCCAGAAGGGGAAGAAGCATCCCAGCGGTTTTTTCCTCGGCCCCGGCTGCGATATACCGCCCAAATCGCCGCCATATAATGTATGGACGATGAGAAAAGCCATCAACGATTTCGGCTGGTATAACTAAATTCGTGGAAGTGTTTTTCCTTTGATTTTGTATTTGACGACATAATCATTGGCAGAATAACCGATAGAATTCAATCCATTAAAATTTCAAATATATTTGGCTAGATTTTAATCCCGTTTACATACGGTAGAGGGAGATTCTTGAGATGTGTAAGATGACAGTAGATCCGGGTATTTGTGGTTTTCAGTCTGAAGTGGAAGTAAAAAAGAAGGAGAGACGTAAGGTTGATGTGAACATATACAGCGAATGTCCTCAACTGGTACAATTGAATGAAATGCTAGACTCGTTGGATTTGAGAGATATTTTCATGCCTCCAATTAGAAATATCGTTTTTACTCTATCCGAAAAGGCCGGTTGTCATGCCAGCTGCCCCGTGCCTTTAGCGGTCTTAAAGTGTGCAGAAGTCGAGATGGATTTAGCCATTCCCCGAGATGTGATAATGAGTTTTAGGAGATGATAAGGAAATTGCCCCACGCTCTGAATTTGATGCTTATTCAGATGTGTGTGTCTCAAATCGATATTTATTTCCTGTAGAAAGGGGGTAAACCAAGATGACACAATTTAAGCAAGATAGGATGACGGAGAAGGAGAGGTTCGAGGCCCTGCTGAACAGACAGCCGGTGGACAGGGTCCCCTTTTTTCTGTGGGCATTTTCTTTTGCCGCCGTAAATAGCGGCTATCCGAAGGTCGTTTTTTATGCTGATCCTGAGAAAAGCTTTGAGGCGGTTCGGCATACTTATGAGATGTACGATGGATGGCACTGGACCTATTATACTGCCGGGTCGCTCGGGGCTAGGGAATTCGGAACTAAGGTCAAACTTCCAACAGAGGAATACTCCCAGTCTGTATCGATCTTGGATCCTGTTGTCAAATCAGAAGAGGATGTTGATCAATTGAAGGTGCCTGATGTTAAAGCGGCAGGTATGCTTCATTTGGTGATGGAGCATGCCAGATTACAAGAGAAATATGGCTGGCCTATCACCTTTTCATCCGGTAGTATTCTTGGCAGAGTTCAAGCTATCATGGGTGTTGAAAAGATGTGCAGATGGATGAGAAAGAAGCCCGAACTCATACACAGGATATGCCGGCTGGCAACAGACTTCCTTATTGCCATTGCAGAGTACTGGGTGGAGTCTTTTGGTTGCCCTGAGCGTATGATACCCCTTACATCGGCACCGACTGAGTCCAACCAGGTCATTTCTCCCAAGTTTTTTAGAGAATTCAGTCTGCCTTATCAAAAGGAAGTCCACGAGAAGATATTAGAACTCGGCGTGAAGCATATTCATGTTCATGTCTGCGGTGAGCAAAATCTAAATTTGCCTTACTGGACGGAGTTACCCATTGGGGAGCCGGGAATCCTAAGCTTCGGACATGAGGTCGATCTGGACAGGGCGTCCGAATATTTTCCCAATGACATTATCGTGGGAAATGTAGAGCCGGCAGTTATTCATATCGGGAAGCCGGAGGAAATCTATGAGCTCAGCAGGATATGTATTGAGAAAGGAAAGAAGCATCCCGGGGGTTATGCCCTATCTCCGGGCTGTGAACTTCCGCCCTTGGCCCCGCCTTACAACGTATGGACCATGAGAAAAGCGATTAACGATTTCGGCTGGTACGAATAGAAAGGGTAACAGTGGAGAGACAAGGGAGGAAAGGGGCTGATTATCAGGGGCAATGGAAGGAGGATTATTCTAATAGTTCTTTTTTCAGAAGGTCTAAAGTTTTGTCGCTTACACCCGCTTTGCTCCTGAGATAATTAGCGGAAGAGCCGTAAGCCTCCCGGATATGATTGATGACAGGGACAAAAAAATGGGGTGTTGCGATATAGTAGAGAGCTACCGTCTCAGGATCGACCCCACGGGATCTGATACGCTCGTTAATCTTTTCCCTATGTTTTGAAATGAAGACACCGGAGAGACAGTAGTCATAGAGAACCGTCTCCTCGGGCACACCGAGAGAAAGCAGGATCAGGGCTGCGCAAACGCCGGTCCGGTCCCTTCCGCCGGCGCAATGAAAGGCAATAGGACGGTTGTTCGGCTCGGCCAAGCGATGAAAGACGTTGCCGAGTGTATCCCCATACTCATCGAGAATCCTTATATTGGCATCGATCATAAACTCCTCTGTCAGCCAGCTGACTTCGCCTTTCCCTATCTTTTCTTGGTAAAAATCGAATTCCCTTTCACCATGGATGATAGGAAGCTGAAGATAGTGTATTGAGTTGTCATTCGGCAATCGATCGGGCCACCTCTTCGATTCGGCCGGGGTACGAAAATCACAGACAAGTTTCATTCCCATTTGTTTAAGCAGTGCCTGATCACTGTCCGTAAGATGAGCAAGGTTATCGGAGCGGAAGATTTGCCCCCATTTTACCCGGGAACCGTTTGATGTCTGGTATCCGCCCATGTCTCGGAAGTTCCATGAACCTTGCAAGGGGACCAGCCTCTCAGCGGTAATAACCCCCGGCTCACCCTCTGGTGCCACCTGAAAATAATAGCGGATTTCAGGATCAAGTTTAGAGATCCTGGCGGTGTTTCCGTCCCTTACCCTGGCTGCAGGGGACTTATAGTCGATGGCGGCCGGTGAACTGCCCATGTAAATCGAAACGCTAAGATCACTCAATAAGGATTCCCAACGGATTTCGAGTGTTTCTCGGTCGATCCTTTCAACCATGGCATTGGATATTTCGGCTCCTACAAAATGCATAGCGGATATATTCTCCCTTTTTTGCCCTTCAATGTACCAACTCTGAAAGCAAGATGCTATAGGGTACATGAAGGTTAGATGAGCAAGGCTCATTACACTATTGACGCCCTTTGGGTGATGATTAATGATTTTATTCGATTTTTGGAGGGAAATATAAAGGCTAGGCGTTTGTGTGTCAAAGGGAAATAGATCTATAAACCCATTTTTTGCTAAATATAGCTTTGTGATAAAGCTTGTGTGTTGGACGTGGAAGAGGAATGGTGTATACATGACGGGGATCTTCGACCAGTAGAGGGAGGTTTATGAGTTTTAAAACTATCAATCTCGGCATTGGCAGTCTGGGTATTGTAGATGAGGTATTCGTTATGGTTATATTTATGGGAGGACTTCCTGGGGCGGGTAAGTCTTCTATCGCACGGTCCTTAGCTGAAAAACTCTCTATTCATTACTATGATGTCGACGAAGTGAAGAAGGTGATATACCCACAGGATCCTGATTTTGACTATAACATGGAGCACGGGATACCCTTCAAAGCACAAACGCGGCTCAAGGTGTTTGAAAAAGTTGTTGAGGATTTAAAGTCCCTATCCGAGAGGAATGAACATTTGGTGGTTGATGAATCCCTGCATTTGAAAAAGCTGCGGCAGATATTGTTTGATGGTGCAAAGGCGCACCTCGGAGGATATGTTATTGTCTGGATAAAAACGGATGAGCAGGTTGTTGAGGAGCGTCTGACAAACAAAGAAAGAACCGGTCATATACTCACAGACCCCATGAAGATGTATCATAGTTTTGCAAAAGAATTTGAGCCCTTTCATGAAAGCTACATCGTGTGTGAGAATAATGGCTCGATAGGAGAAACAACGGAAAAATTGTATTGCTTGATTAAGAACCTGGCCTCATTGAGGATTTAGAGAGGTATCTTTGCTGAAGATTTGTCAGGAAATCAACTATCTTCGATGAAAGGGGGGTTTTTGTGGAAGCTGTAAAGCCGTTAAAGGAGGCATCTGACTTAATAAAGGATGCCGGTGGTGAGGAATTCGACCTGTGCTTCCAGTGTGGGCTCTGCACAGTCAGTTGCCCGTGGAATAGTGTCAGAACCTTCATTCCTCATAAGATCATGCGTCAGGCACAGTTTGGTTTGGTTGACCTGGAGGACGAAGGATACTGGCTTTGTACCACCTGCAGCATATGCGAGAGTCGCTGCCCCCGGGGTGTTCCCATCACCGATATAATGCGGGCGGCGCGGGTAATTTTTTTAGAATATCAATATACTATGGCCCCAGTAAGCCTCAGGAATGCCATGGGCAGTCTGACCAGTGATGGAAATCCCTGGGGAGGGAAACGGGAGGATCGGGGAGCTTGGGTAGGAGACCTGAACATCAAGGGCTTCACCCGGGATACTGAATTATTGTATTTCCCCGGCTGTGTGCCCGCCTATGACCCTCAGCTTGGCAGCATAGCCCGGGCTACAGCAAACATACTAAAGAAAACAGGCGCCAACTTTGGCATCCTTGGCGCCGCAGAGAGTTGCTGCGGTGAAAGTGTTCGCAAGGCAGGAAACAATAGTCTTTTTAGGACTCTGGCAAAAAGCAATATTGAAGTTTTCAATGACAGTTGAGTAAAGGAAATAGTCGTCAGTTCTCCCCACTGCTATACCACCTTCAAGGATGAGTACCCCCAGTTCGGCGGCAATTTTAAGGTACTTCATTTTACCCAATATCTTGCCACACTCATGAAAGAAGGAAGACTCCATTTTACCAAAGAACTCAATAAAAGGGTCGTATATCATGATCCCTGTTATCTTGGACGACACAACGGTATCTATGATGAGCCGCGAGAAATTTTACAAAGTATCCCTGGTTTGGAGGTAATGGATGAGGTTGATTCTCGCGAAAACAGCCTTTGCTGTGGCGGTGGAGGAGGAAGGATCTGGATGGAAACAAAGAAAGGTGAGCGGTTCTCTGATATCCTAATAGAACAAGCGATTGAGATGAAAGCGGATATACTTGTTACTGCCTGTCCATACTGCATCCTTAACTTCAGGGACAGCGTCTTGACCGCGAATAAGACCGATATTCTTGAGATTAAAGACATCTCGGAGATTGTCCAAGAGGTGATCTAGTTACTCAATTTAAACAGTTTGGTATTGAATTGGAATAGGTTGTTGTCCTTCTTACTGGTCGGCCATTATGCAGTCTGAATTCATTGCTTCTCTGGATTGAGGCAACCGTGTTGCCGTTCGGGACATGCTATACGTAATGAAAGCGATTTGTGACTACTCACGTAGTCAGTCCCGCCTTCGGCGGGATTTAGACTGAAGGCCTAAAGTGTTCAGAAGAACACTATTGCCGCACTTTGTAGAAGAAACGGCAGCGTCTCGCAGCTAACATGGATTCAAAATGCGCCGTATGCCCGTTATTTCCTAACAGTCTTCAGCCTAAAACCTATCTACCTGGGTAGTTACAGCGATTTTATTCTTAAAAAGATGGTGAGAAAAGGTTATGCCCGATAGTAAACATGGGGCCCCGGCTCCATATCCGGACAAAGGTAAAGTGGGATCAGTCATGGTGGTCGGCGCTGGAATCAGTGGGATACAGGCCGCATTAGACGTGGCCAATTCCGGCTTCAAGGTATATCTGATAGACAAAAGAGCAGCTATTGGTGGCAAGATGTCTCAATTAGATAAAACCTTTCCCACTAACGACTGCTCTATGTGTATCTTATCGCCCAAATTTATCGAATGCTCTACAAATCCAAATATTTCAATCATAACCAATGCCCAGATTGACCGCATTGACGGCGATGCAGGGAATTTTCAGGTAACTCTGATTCAGAAACCCCGGTATGTTGATGAGGAGAAATGCACCGGTTGTGGGACTTGTGCTGAGTATTGCCCTGTAAATATCCTTGATGCCTATAATGAAGGTTTAAACTCTGTCCAATGTATTCATGTACCCTTTCCACAGGCGGTACCGGCAGTTTCGATCGTAGATCCTACGCAGTGCCTTTTTCTTCTCAGAAGGGAATGCCAGATTTGCGTGCCTACCTGTAAGAACCAGGCCATAGATTTCCACCAGCATGAGAAAAAACTCGAGGTAAAGGTTGGCAGTGTCATTCTCGCCCCAGGTTATGAACCGTTTGAGCCGGAAATTCAGAGCCACTATGGGTACCACCGGTTCCGCAATATAGTGACGAGCCTTGAGTTTGAGCGCATTTTGAGCGCCTCGGGGCCGTATCAGGGAGAGCTGGTGCGCCCTTCGGACAGGAAGCGGCCAAAGAAGATAGCCTGGATTCAGTGCGTCGGTTCTCGGGACACCACCGTTGGCAACCCTTACTGTTCGGCAGTATGCTGCATGTATGCCATAAAACAGGTGATTCTCTCCAAGGAGCATGATCCTGACCTTGAGGCCGTTATACTGCACAATGATATCCGTGCCTATGGCAAAGGCTTTGAGCAATACTATGAGCGGGCAAAAAATACCCCGGGAGTGTCCTTTATTTGGAGCAAGGCATCGATTATCCGGGAGATGCCGGATACAAACAATGTCCTTCTCCGGTACCGAATGAATGGCACAGAGGTGATGGATGAAGAATTTGATCTTGTTGTCCTTTCCGTCGGCCTGACTTCCCCTTCCGGCAACAGGCAGCTAGCAGACAGACTGTCTATTAAGATGAATTCTTCAGGATTTTGTGAGAGTCCCGTTTTTTCACCTGTTGAGACATCGCGGCGGGGCATCTATGCCTGCGGGGTATTCCACGCCCCTATGGATATTCCTGATTCGGTAACAATGGCAAGCGGCGCTGCCTCACTCTGCTCACAACTCCTTGCAGATCAGAGAGGAACATTAGTCAAAGAGAAGGAATATCCGCATGAACGGGATGTAACCGGAGAACCACCGAGGGTAGGGGTATTTGTGTGTCACTGCGGCACCAATATTTTCCAGACAGTGGATGTAGCAAGGGTGAGTGAGTACGCAAGGACACTGAGTAGTGTCGTTCATGTTGAGGAGAACACCTTTAGCTGTTCCATTGATTCGGTTACCCGTATGGTTGATACCATCAAAGATAAGGGGCTCAACCGGGTAGTTGTTGCCGCCTGTACCCCGAGAACCCATGAGCCCGTGTTCCAGGATGCCTTGAGGGAGGCCGGGCTGAATCCATATCTGTTCGAATTTGCCAATATTCGTGAGCAGTGTTCTCTGGTACATATGAGGGACAGGGAAGCAGCAACGAGCAAGGCACAAGACCTTGTGAGAATGTCGGTGGCCAAAGCGACACTCCTCGAGCCCTTGAGCCATTTATCGTATGGCATAACCCCTGCGGCCCTCATTATTGGCGGCGGTATCTCGGGAATGGTCAGCGCTTTAACCCTGGCGAGTCAAGGGATCAAGGTTCACCTGGTTGAAAAGGCAAAAGAGCTTGGAGGAATGGGCAGGAGAATTTACTATACTGTGGAAGGGGGAGATGTCCGGGCCTATCTTAAAGAGCTTATCCAGAAGGTTCATAAAGAACTTTTAATCCAGGTACATACTGAAGCCGATATTATCGAGTTTTCCGGTTATGTAGGCAACTTTACCACGAAGATCGCGGTGGGAACAAAAAAATTTATCAAGGAAATCTCCCATGGCGCCACCATTGTCGCTACAGGTGCTGAGGAATTCAGACCCGCCGAGTATCTCTATGGCGAGGATCCCAAGGTGGTTACCGCACTTGAGTTAGAAGAGGAGATAGCACACAAGAGCGATAAGCTTGCCGCCTATACCAGCATCGTTATGATCCAGTGTGTGGGCTCGAGGGACACTGAAAGGCCCTATTGCAGCAGGGTCTGCTGCAGCCAGGCGATCAAGAATGCCTTGAAGCTTAAGGAGATAAATCCAGAGATTGAGATCTATGTTCTCTATCGAGATATGAGAACCTATGGGTTCAGGGAGAACTACTACCAAAAGGCCGCTGAGCAAGGGGTGAAGTTTATCCGCTATGATATAGATGAAAAGCCCGAGGTAGAGAGAGTTCAAGAAGATGGCCGCTCCTTGCTGAGAGTTACCGTAGCAGAGCCCACCCTGGGCCAGCGCCTTATGCTCGATGCCGATATGGTAGCCCTTGGCGTAGCCTCTGTTCCTGGTGCCGACAACGTCACCTTGTCTCAACTGCTCAAAGTGCCCTTGAATGAGGATACTTTTTTTATGGAAGCCCACATGAAGCTCCGCCCTGTGGATTTTGCCACTGATGGCATCTTTATGTGCGGCTTAGCTCATAGCCCGAAGTTTATAGATGAGAGCATTGCGCAAGCCCAGGCAGCAGCCTCGCGGGCCATTACCATACTTGCTCAGGCCGAGATCAGGGCGGGCGGAATGGTCTGCGTTGTTAACACGTGGAAGTGCACCGGTTGCGGGGTCTGTCAGGAGGTCTGCCCTTTTCATGCCATAGAAGTAGATCCAAAGGAGAATGTGGCAGTAGTCAACGATGCACTGTGCAAGGGTTGTGGACTCTGTTCCTCCAGCTGCCGAAGCGGCGCCCTGGATATCGGAGGATTTACCGATGAGCAGACCATGTCACAGATTCAAGCTTTATTGTGTATGCGTGAATGATTATTCTATTTGGAGACAGATAAATGCTGATTTGCACGATTTAGAAATATTTGTGCTTATCTGTGTAAATTCGCCAACCGTCCGGCAGGCGGGTTTGCATCCTAACAAAATCAGAAAGGACTAAAATGTTTGCGTGGAAACGTAAGATTCTAAGGGTGGACCTATCAACAGGAAACAGCTCCGTAGAAGATATGGGATCTGATTTGATCAGAGATTTCATAGGCGGCCGTGGCATGGGTCTGAGGATTCTTTACGACGAGATTGACGCCCTCGGCGATCCCCTTGGCCCTGATAATAAATTGATCTTCGCTACAGGTCCTCTTACAGGGACCGGAGCTCCCGCTGGAGGAAGATTCATAGTCGTATCCAAATCACCTTTGAGCGGTGCTATTGCCAACTCGTGCTGCGGGGGCTATTTCGGTGCCAATCTAAAGTATGCAGGATATGACCTGCTCATTGTCGAGGGCAAATCGCCTGAACCTGTTTACCTGAGCATCATAAACGATGCGGTGGAGATTAAACCTGCCGGACACCTTTGGGGAAAGTGGACCATGAAGACCGAGGGCATGATCAGATCGGAGATGGGAGTTGATTTCGATGCCTGGGAACTCAACAGTATGAGCATCCTATCTATCGGTCCTGCCGGCGAGAACCTGGTGAGGTTTGCCTGCATGATGGCTGACGCCGGCAGGGCGGCAGGTCGCTCAGGATTAGGCGCCGTGATGGGTTCGAAGAATCTGAAAGCCGTGGTCACCCTCGGCACAGGGGAAGTGGCTATTGCAGATGCAGAAGGTTTCAAGAAGGCGGTCATGGATTTCCTTCAGGAGGGCAGAGACAATAAGGAGCTTGAGAAGAGGCGTATGTGGGGAACATGGAGCCTGCCGGGCCGGGCCAACAAGAACGGTACGCAGGCTGCCCTGAATTTTCAAGCCGGCTTTTTTGAGGCTTTTACCAAATTTGAGGATCCTGCCTTTATAAGGGACCGTATCTGGGTGAGGGATGAAGCCTGTTTCGGCTGTCCATTTGGCTGCAGCAAAAGAAGCCGGATATCAGACCCGGCCTATCCGGGCACGTTAAAGGGGCCGGAACATGAAACCATGGCCCTGCTTGGGTCAAATTGCGGGTCAGGTGAACTCGATGATCTATGCCGGGCCAACTATCTCTGCAACGAACTGGGGATGGATACCATAACCACAGGAGCGACCATCTCCTGTGCAATGGAGCTTTTTGAAAAGGGTTATCTGCCTGAGAGAGATATCGGATACCCCCTGAACTTCGGCAATACAGAGGCCATGTTCGAACTGATCAAAAAGATAGGTATGCGTCGTGATTTTGGCGAGGTGCTGTCTGAGGGGGGAAAGGCATTGGCTGAAATGTATGGGCATCCGGAACTTTTTATGGGAGTAAAGGGCATGGGTATGCCTGCCTGGCATCCTCAAGGGGCTGAAGTTATCGGGCTCCAGTATGCCACTAACAACGTTGGTTCCTCTCATACGAAGGCAACCTTGCCCTTTTACGAGGGCAGGAGGGATCCTGCTCATGGCGTGGAGTGGACAAAGGATGACCAGGACTATCTTGCCGTTGCTGACTCAGCGGTTTTGTGCTGGATTATCTACCATGGCCCCCTATGGAGAGAAAAGCTGCTCGTATGGTTGAGGACAACGACCGGCATTGATTATACCGAACATGACCTGTCGTTAATCGGCGAGAGGATATGGAACCTGGAAAGACTCTTCAATGTAAAGGCGGGTCTCAGCGGGAAGGATGATTGCCTGCCCAAGAGAATGACGGACGAACCCTGCGTCAACAACCAGGTAGTTCATCTTGACCGGATGCTCCCTGAATACTACCGATTACGTGGGTGGGACGAAAAAGGTATTCCTACATTCGAAAAGCTCCAGCATTTGGGATTGGAAAAGGAAGGGGCAGGGTTGAAATGAGGATAAAGATAGATCATACTAAATGTACCGGATGCAAGCTCTGTGAGGTGGCATGCTCTCTTTATCACACGGGGTCAGTCAATCCATGGAGATCCAGAATAAGGGTGTTTATCGGCGAAGAGTTCTGTCTCCCGGTAATAGCAGGTCCTTATACTGAGGCTGCGTGCAACTCAAAAGGCGTGGTCTTTGTAGACGGCAAGGAATTTGACGGATGTGTGGTCTGTAGGGCTTCCTGCCCCTCTAAGTCCGTTTTTAAAGAACCTGACACGGCAATTCCTTTAAAATGTGATTTTTGCGGTGAACCTCCCGACCCCCAGTGTGTCAGATGGTGTGCATCTGAGGCCCTCTCCCTTGTTGAGGAATAAAAGGGATTTACATGTATTGCCTTGAGTGGCAGGTTTTAAATCTTTCCTATTTCCTACCGCTGATTATCAATCTATCAAAGTCAATCAAAGAGATGAAAGCATTTACAGGCAAACTCCCGAGAATTAATCTGAACACTTCCACGTATCGCAAAGAAGAGATTCCTGATCGGCATTATAAGGAATTTATTTCTGCTCGAGGGCTTAGCGTCAAATACCTTTATGATGAACTAAAGGCAAATCTTGACCCTCTTGACCCGGAAAATAAATTACTGCTGTCTATCGGCATCTTGGGGGGTACCGGGCTTCAGGGCTTTTCCAAATGGTGTGTCGCATCCAAAAGCCCTCTGACCAGCACCGTCTTCCGTGCCATAACAGGAGGGAATTTCGGTGCTTGGATGAAGTTTGATGAGTTCGCAAAAAGTCAACATCGGTGTCATTGCGAGCGACCTGCCCGCCACCTGCCCGCCATCAGCTGCGCTTCAGGCGCTGGCAGGCGGGTGCGAGTCCGCAAGGCGAGGCGGGCGGGAGCGAAGCAATCTCCTTCAATGCAAGCACTTGAATTTATGAGATTGTTTCGTCGCTCTGCTCCTCGCAATGACAGGTGAAAAGACTTTTTACGACCTTGTCAAGTTTGCCGGATATGATCTGATAATAATTGAAGGAAAAGCGCACAGACCTTCGCATGTTCATATAGATAGGGAAGGCGTTAGTTTCCTCGATGCAGAGGATCTTATTGGCCTGGATCCCCGACAATTGCAGCAGAGACTTAAAGAGAAGCATGGCCCTCAAACGGAATCAATATGCGTAGGAATAGCCGGGGAAAAACTCGTCCGGTACGCTGCTATCACTTCGGGTGAACGTACTGTATCACGAGGCGGGATGGGAATGGTCATGGGCTCCAAGAATTTAAAGGCCGTTTCTATAAATGTTCCGATCAGGAAGCAAACCCCGTTCGATAAGACTAAATTCGATCATTTAGTCAAACATCAGATAAGCATTTTAAGGGATCACCCTCGCAGAAAGAATATGAACAACATTGGAACGCCGTATCTTACTGCCGTTATGGGTGAGCTGGGGATATTACCGTCGAAAAATTTTCAAGAGGGAAGCATTCAAAATATTGACGAGATTTCCGGAGACGCATTTTATAAACTAAAAAAGTCGAAGGCCGGCTGCTACCAGTGTATGACCCGGTGTGGGGGTATGCGTGATGTTACGGAAGGACCTCTGAGAGGAATGCAAATTGATGGCCCGGAATATGAGACAGTCTATGCATTTGGCCCCTTGCTCGGCATTTCGGACAAAGAATTTATCATTAATGCCAATGCGCTTTGCGATTATTATGGATTGGACACCATAAGCACCGGTGTCTGTATCGCCTTTGCCTTTGAGTTATTTGAAAAGGGGATAATTGCGACCTCTGACACCGACGGTCTTGAGTTAAGTTGGGGCAATAAGGCTGCAGTCTTTTCCTTGATTGAGAAGATAGCAAAAAGGCAAGGGATAGGCTCTCTGTTGGGAGAAGGGACAAAAAGAGCAGCTTTGGATATGGGTATTAATCCTGACCATTTTGCCATGCAAATAAAAGGTCTGGAGCTTCCAGCTTATGAGCCCAGGGCCATCAAGGGATATGCATTAAGCATGGCCACCTCAAATATCGGCGGTAGTCATATGTATGGGCGCCCCAGGGATGAATTTTCAGGAAAGGTGGATCGCTTCACAGAGAAAGGAAAGGGGGCATCTATCGCCCATGTACAAAAGGCACAAGCAGTGGAGGATTCCTTGATTGCCTGCGTATTCGGGAATTCCGGTTTAGATTTTCAAAAATACTCTGAGCTTCTCATGGCTGCGACAGGTATTAACGAGTTTGCAGACACTGATAATTTATTAAAGATTGGAGAGAGGATTATCTGCCTGGCACGGTGTTTTAATGTGAGAGAAGGATTTAGGCGCAAGGATGATTCGCTCCCAAAACGCATGACGTCAGAACCGCTAAAGAATGCCGGACCCTCCACCGGCCAGGTCGTAAAAGATTTGGATACTCTGCTGGATGAGTATTATCAAGCAGTAGGGTATACGAATGAAGGGGTGCCGACTATTGAAAAGTTGAAAGATCTGGGGCTTGATGACACGATTAGGGAAATTCATGCATTTAAGTAGTGAGGCACTCTCCATAGTCAGGCAAAAAATAAGGTTATATAACCTTAAATCCGGCAGTTAAGGGTTAAATCCGATGCTAATTGGGGGCGGCCTGAGGAGCCTGCCCCTTAAAAATTTGACCAATGCCAGGCTCAGAATATGGCGTCACAGTTCAACCCAGGTCAACTGCTCCGCATTTGAGCGCAACCATGCAAAAAACACCATTGATCGCCGCAGGATCCGGAGAAGCTGACGATGGTTCCCATGGGCGCTTGTTATCATGAGGTGCGTCTGGCGGCCGTGACGTGTCTGCCGACCAACGGCTTCAAGGAGCAATGGGCGACTGGTGATTGCCTCGGCATGGCGTTCAGGGATGGTAAGGCGGACAAACAATGACCACCAGTTATAGAGTAAAGCTGTATTTCTGGCCATTATTTGGCAACGATGGATATCATGCGTGGTAAACCCGCCCCAACCCCATTGATTCTTCAGTTCGTCGAAACCGTTTTTGGCATCCGCACGGTCCCGATAGTGTTGGGCGAGCACCTCGATTGTATCGGGGAGCGAGGTGACTAGTACCGCGTATTCGGAGCGCTTCACTCCCTCTGCTGTTTCAAGAAAGGCACATTCCTGTTGTTCCTCAGAACCCCTCGTGCGTGTCATCACCACCGTGCCCTTCAGTTCACGGCGAAGTACCATCACTCTCCAATGGCAAGACCATCCGCTCAACTTCAAAGAGGATTCGGCCCTTCCAGCCTTGAGCCGCCTTGATCCATTGACCATCGCGAAACAATACTTCAATCAGTCGCTTCACGTTTTTCGTTTGGCGAAGTTTGAAAAGGTAATCCACACCACGCTGTTCCGCCTCCTTCATCGTTGCTTCAATACCAAAGCTGATATCTCCACGGATAAACGCAGGGCGAGCGTCTT
>Ga0307433_1001300_pt1 | contig 14058 bp, 3 predicted proteins | sample SalMarWE160210MG_FD_202166 | JGI IMG/M metagenome (GOLD analysis project Ga0307433, IMG submission 202166) | Salt marsh sediment microbial communities from the Plum Island Ecosystem LTER, Massachusetts, United States - WE1603-210 | ecosystem: Environmental > Aquatic > Marine > Intertidal zone >... | reverse complement strand
AAACCGAAGACATAAGGCGAGATAAGTTGTGTGTCACCGGAACTACCCACCGGAACTACCACCGGAACTACGCGGATCCCCCCACGGCACCATTCTCACGGGAAACATCGGTAAAATCGGGGTTATTAGGATAAACTCTCTGTTCCCCCGATTACAGTTGACACATCGCCAAAACGTGGTTATACTGTCGTATTGCGCGTCGAAAACGTGGGTATTGCGGTGTTGCCGCGCGGGGGGTTCACCGGCGGCATCGGCCCGGGTCATGCGAAGGAGTTTGTCATGAGTATTCCTGATCGCGCCTCTAATCCCATGGCGGACAGCCCGTCCCGGCGAGCCGCCGAGGCAGGACCGGCAAGAATCGAAACGCTCGAGCCGCGGCTCCTGCTCGACGCCCTGACGGTCAACGGCACCGCCGCTGACGACCTCATCGTCCTCGACGGTCCGAACCGGACGGTTACCGTCAACGCCGGCCCGCTCATTGACGTCGCCGGCAACATCGACACCGTGAACATCAACGGCCTCGACGGCAACGACAACATCACCGTCAAGCCCGGGACCGACTTCGTCACGAACGTCGACGGCGGCGACGGCGGCGATGACGTCCTCACCGTCAACGCCCTGGGCTACGAGGCCGGCTTCGAGACCGGCCCCGACCGCGTTGTGGTCGAGGGGCACGAGCCCGTCTTCTACACCGCCGCGACCGAACAGGTGACCACAGTCAACACCTCCTCGTCCCTGGTGATCCAGGACGGCATGTACGACCTTCTCGACAAGATCGCCGACGCCATGGACGGCGAGGTGTTCGGCATCCAGATCCCGCTCCTGGGCGACGCCCTCCAGGACGGGGCCAACTTCTTCGAGAACCTCCGCGACACCCTCGACGAGGCCTTCATGGACCTGGAAGCATCGGGGGCCACGGGCAACGACCTTGTGCGGCAGGCCCTCTACAACGCCTGGTACGACGACCTGGATATCCTCGTCCTCACAGACACCAACGGCGACACCAACCTCACGTGGGAAGACATCCCATTCGTCGACGACGCCGGACACACCCAGTTCGATATCCAGTTGTACACCGACGTCTTCGAGTACGAGGACGACTTCTTCTTCGAGTTTGACAGCGGCTTCGACGTCCTGAAGTTCACGGCCGAGGGAACCGTCGATTTCAACATCGGCTTCACGTGGAACCTGGCCTTCGGCGTGACCAAGGACAACAGCGGCACGGAAGAGCAGCACGAGTTCTACGTCGACACCTCGGATCCGCAGGACATCGTCATCAACCTGGACGCCCAGGTCCCCGACTTCCAGGCCGAGGGAAACCTGGCCGTCTGGCACGTCTCCATCACCGACGAGGACAAGGACGATGACCCGGCCAACAACACCGGCGACGTCGACGCCAACGGCGACGGCCTGCCCGACTCCGACCTCGACGGCGACGGTCTCCAGCCCTCCGCCCTGGGCGCCGTCTTCACCGTAAACCTGATGGACTTCGACGGGGACGATCGTCTCACCCAGGCTGAACTCGACCTTATCGGCACCACCTATGAACTCGGGAACCTCCTCGACGCCAACCTCACCGGCAGCCTCCACCGCGAGATCGACGGCTACGAGGGTGTCGAAGACTTCTTCCTGATGGACATCAACCTCGGGCTTGAACTCGACTACGAGGAACTGGAGGACCTCATCTTCGGTGACGACTCCACCGGTGCCATGAGCCTGCCCCACTACTCCGTCGAGTTCCGCCTCGCCTGGGCCCTGGTGGACCGCGAAACCGAGACCCTCCACGACGTGGACCCGCTCGACAGGATCCCGGTCGTCGAGTTCAACAACATCACGCTGCACGTGGGCGAGTTCCTCTCAAACTTCATCGGTCCCGTCCTGTACGGGTACCAGTTGGCGATGAAACCCACGAAGCCGATCCGCGACTTCCTCAACGAGCCGATGCCCATCATCTCGGACCTCGCCGAGAACGACATCACGCTCATCGAGATCGTCACCGCGGCCGCGGGCCCGTACGGCGAACTCATCGACGCCCTGAACCGCCTCTCCCAAGCCGTTGACAACGCCAACGCATTCAGCGGCGACATCGCCTTCAACTTCGGCTCCTTCGAACTGGCCGGCGACTTGCGCCTGTACAACAAACTCGAGGAGTCCGCCGAGAACATCATCGACAACCTCAACGCCCTGACCGACGTCGTGGACATCGGCCTCAACGAGGACGACTACGGCTTCATGACCGGCCAGGGCGGTAACACGCCCTCGGGCCTCTCGTTCCCGATCCTGACCGACGTGGGCGAGGTCGTCAACCTGCTCCTCGGCGGCGACGCACGCCTGGTCGAGTTCAACCTGCCCGCACTCGCCTTCCAATTCGCTTACGACGTGAGCTTCCCCATCTTCCCGCCGTTCCTCAATGCGGGGCTCGAGGGGTCGTTCGACTTCGGCATCCAGTTCGGCTTCGGCTACGACACCTACGGCATTCGGCAGTTCGCTGACAGCGGCGACTTCGCCGACCTCAGCCAGGGCTTCTACATCAGCGACCACGCCGAGACCGGCACCGACTACCCCGAGGCCTGGCTCCACGCCAACATCTCGGCCAGCGCCTTCGCGGGCGTCGGTGGCCTCATCGAGGCGGGTGTCCGCGGCGGCATCAAGGCCGCCATCGACATCGACTTGCACGATGTCGATGGCGACGGGCGCATCCGCTTCGCCGAACTCCAGCAGCGCCTCGCCACCGGCAACCCCTTCTGCATCTTCGACGCCGAAGGCTCGCTCGACGCCTACTTCGAGGCGTACGTGTGGATAGGCCTGGACTTAGGCCTGTTCGAGATCACGCTCTTCTCCGACTCCTGGACCATCGCCGAGGGGACCATCCTTGAATTCAACTGGTCCTGCCCGGACGAGGTCCTGCCCCCCGTGCTCGCCGAACTCGCGCCCGACGGCACGCTCCGTCTCAACATGGGGCCGCGCGCAGGCAACCGCCTCCGCGGTTGCACCCAGGACCGCAACGAATCCTTCACCGTCAGCCAGCAGGTGATCGAAAACGAGGACAAGGTCGTGGTCTCGGCCCTCGGGTTCGAGCAGGAGTTTCCCGCCGCCGACGTCCTGCGCATCTATGGCGAGGGCGGACTCGGCAACGACACCATCCGCCTCCAGAACTCCCTCAACCCCACCATCACCGCCGAACTCTACGGCGACTTCCTCGGCGACACCGATGACGGACCCGAAGCGACCGACGCGAACGGCCGCGCCGACGACGGAATCGATAACGAGGACCGACTCTACGCCCCGCCCGGCGGCGGTATCATCCGCGGCGGCGACGGCAACGACCGCCTTCGCGGCGGCGACGGCATCGACATCATGGACGGCGGCTCAGGCGACGACCAACTCACCGGCGACGATTCCGACGACGTCCTCTCCGGCGGGTCCAACAACGACTTCATCCGCGGCGACACCGGAGACGACACCCTAAGCGGCGGACAGGGCGACGACCGGCTCTACGGACGAAGCGGCCACGATGTCATGAGCGGCGATGACGGCGACGACTTTCTCAATGGCTCCTCCGGCATCGACACACTCACCGGCGGCGAAGGCGACGACAGACTCTTCGGCGGAAGTGATGATGACATCGTCCAGGGAGGCGGCGGCGCCGACTACATCGAGGGTGCCAACGGCGACGACGACATTTACGGCAACCTCGCCAACGACACGATCCTCGGCGGCCGGGGCGACGACACCATCTACGCCGACGACGGCGACGACTACGTCTTCGGCGACAACGGCGCCGTCGGCGACTCCACGTTCCAACTCGAACTGATCTACAAGGTTGATGGAGACGGCAAGATCATCCTCGACGCAAACGACGACCCCATCCCCGCCGACGAGGGCGACTTCTGGACCATCGCATTCGACGCCGAGGAAGGCGACGACACCATCTACGGCGGCCCCGGCAGCGACGTCCTCTTCGGCGACAACGGCCTGATCCTCCTCGACGATGGAGGACAGGTCGATCAGATGGTCCCCTTCGAGCCTGCCACCTACTTCGGCAACGACATCCTCTACGGCAATACCGGCGACGACACCCTCCTCGGAGGCCACGGCGACGACCAGTACCGCTTCGAGGACAACTTCGGAGTCGATGAGGTCCGAGAGGCCGCTGCCGGCGGCAACGACGTCATGGACTTCAGTGCCGTCACCGTCCCCCTGCTCGCCCAGTTCGCCAGCATCACCGTCACAGACGGCGCCGGCAACCAGGCCACACACGACGGCAACAACATTGAGAACGTCATCGGCGGCCAGAACGACGACATCTTCCAGTTCAGCGACGGCGTCGGTGTCACCGGGCAAGTCGACGGCCACGGCGGCGTCGATACCCTCGACTACCATCTCTGGTCGAGCGCCGTCCGCGTTCACCTCGGCGAGGGGTGGGCCCCCGCCGTTTTCGGTGGCTATCCCGGCGGCGCGATCAACTTCGAGAACGCTACCGGCGGCGCGGGGCACGATACCCTCATCGGATCCGACGGCGACAACGTCCTCGTCGGCAACGGCGGCGATGATGTCCTGACGGGCCTCCCGGGCGACGATACCATCTCTGGCGGAGTCGGCGACGACTCGCTCGACGGCGGCATCGGAGACGACTCGCTCCACGGCGGACCCGGCAACGACACGATGACCGGCGGCATGGGCGACGACACCTACGTCCTCGTGCCCGGAAGCATCGACGAGGTCGAGGACCAGGCCGGCGTTGATCTGCTCGACTTCTCCGGTGCCGTATGGCCTGTTACGGTCGACCTCCGCATCGGCAACGGGCGCAAGCAGCGGGTGGACGACCAGAAGAATCTGCTGGCCATTACCGGCCTTATCGAGAACGTCATCGGCAGCCCCTTCGCCGACGTCATCCGCGGCAACGCGGCCGACAACACGCTCGCGGGCGGCGCGGGCAACGACGTGCTCCTGGGCGATGCCGGCGACGATACCCTCGTCGGCGATGGCGGCGGCGACCGGCTCGACGGCGGCGCTGGAAACGACATCCTGAGCGGTCGCGACGGTGACGATACGCTCCTCGGCAACGCCGGCGACGATGACCTGCACGGCGACGGCGGCGACGACACGCTCGACGGCGGCAGGGGCAGCGACCGGCTCGACGGCGGCGCTGGCGACGACCGGATCGACGGCGGCGGATCCCGACGCGACCGCGACCTCCTCGACCACTCGGCCGACCCGGCCGGCGTGGTGGTGGACCTGTCGGCCGGCGTCGCGGCCGACGGCTACGGCGACGCCGATACCGTCTCGAACGTAAACGGTGCCGTCGGATCCGCTTTCGACGACGACATGACCGGCACCGACAGGGACGACTTCCTCGAGGGCGGCGCCGGGAACGACCTGCTGTTCGGCGAGCGCGGCAGCGACACGCTTGTCGGCGGCGAGGGGATGGACTGGCTTGAGGGCGGCACGGGCAACGACCGCCTCGAAGGCGGGGCCGACAACGATGCCCTCTTCGGCAACGAAGGCGATGATCGACTGGACGGCGGCGCCGACAACGACCACCTGTTGGGCGGTCTGGACGACGACACGCTCGCACCGGGTGGCGGCGATGACCGTCTCGAAGGCAACGAAGGCGACGACGCGCTTGACTTCTTCGCCTCGGCCACCGGTATCGACCTTGACCTCGGCATCATCGGGAGCGGTCAGACCCTCGATGCGGCCGGGAACCGGCTGACGCTGCTCGATCCGATCGAGAACGTTTTCGGAAGTCCCTTCGACGACCGCCTTGCGGGTAACGATCTCGACAACCTTCTGGACGCACGCGGTGGCAACGACACGCTCCTCGGCGGACCGGGCAACGACCGGCTCGTTGGCGGCTCCGGCACGGACACCGTGGATTACGCGGGCGTCGCGGCGGGCGTGGACGTGGACCTGTGGCGCGGCCGGGCCAATCAGGACGGTCAGGGCGGACGCGACAGGCTTGCAGACATCGAGAACGCCATCGGCTCAGCGTCCGGCGACACGCTGCGTGCCGGCCGGGCCGGAAGTACCCTCGTCGGCGGGCAGGGCGACGATACCCTCGTCGGCGGCATAGGCAACGATCGGCTCCTCGGCGGCGACGGCAGCGATACGCTCCAGGCCGGGCGCCGCAGCGGGGCCCAAATGTTCGGCGGGGCGGGCGACGATACGCTCCTCGGCGGACACGGCGACGATGAACTCCACGGTGATGACGGGGCCGATGTCCTCGACGGAGGCTTCGGCACCGACCGACTCGACGGCGGGCCGGGCGACGACATCATGACGGGACACTCGAACCGAAGAGGCACCGACTTCCTCGATTACTCGGCCGACCCCACGGGCGTCGTGGTTCACCTGAACGCCCCGACGGTCACCGACGGCTTCGGCGACACCGACACGATCGCCGACTTCCACGGCGTCATCGGTACGGACCAGAAAGATGTCCTGACCGGCACGCCGGGCAACGACGTGCTCGACGGCCGGGCGGGCGACGATGACCTCTCCGGCGGCGCCGGCAACGACACCTACCGCTTCGCCGGCCCCGGCACGAGGACCCTTGCGGATACCGGAGGCACCGACACGCTCGACTTTTCCGCGGTGGGGGCGGCCGTGGTGGTGGACCTGAGCGGGCCGGCCGGGCTCCAGGGCGTGGGTCCGGGCATCGTCATCGACCTCAACGGCGCCGACTTCGAGAACCTCATCGGCACACCGTTCGGCGACACATTCGTCGGCAACAATGCCGCCAACCGGCTCGACGGCGGTGCGGGCGACGACACGCTTCAGGGCCTCGCCGGCGGAGACACGCTCGTCGGCGGGCCGGGGATCGACACGGTCGACTACGCCGCGGCCCCCGAAGGCGTTCAGATTTACCTGGGTCGCGGCTGGGGGTTCGATGGTCGCGGCCGCAGGAGCTGGGACCGCCTGACCGACGTCGAAAACGCGCTCGGCTCACCGTTCGACGACACGCTTCAAGGCGGCCGCAATGGCGGCCTGCTGGCCGGGGGCGCGGGTGACGACTCGCTAACGGCGTTCTCGGGCGACACCGTTCTCATGGGCGAGGCCGGCAACGACACCCTCACCGGCGGACGCGGCGGCGACACGCTCCTCGGCGGACCGGGCAACGACCTGCTCGACGCCCGCTGGGGCGACAACCTTCTCCGGGGCGAGGACGGCAACGATACCCTCAAGGGTGGACGCGGCAACGACGTCCTGCAAGGCGGGGCCGACAACGACACCCTCGAGGACCGGGCCGGCGACAACCGGCTCAGCGGCGACGACGGCGACGACGTGCTGACCGGCGGACACGGTAACGACCGCCTCGAAGGCGGACCGGGAGACGACCTGATCGACGGTGGTTGGGGCGCCGACCTGGTGCGAGGCGGGGCCGGCAACGACACCCTCGATGGCGGGGGCGCCCGCCGCGGGATGGACCTCCTCGACTACTCGGCCGACCCGGCGGGCGTCGCGGTTGACCTCGGCGCCGGCGATGCCCTCGACGGGTTCGGCAACGCCGACATCATCAGCGGGTTTGGCGGCGTTATCGGCTCGGCGTTTGCCGATGTCCTGACGGGCACCGACGGCGCCGACCGGCTTTTGGGCGGCGGAGCGCTCGTCGGCACCGACCGGCTGGTCGGCGGCTTGGGCGACGACACGTACGTGCCGGGTGCGGGCAGCACGCGAGTCCAGGAAGCGGCCGACGGCGGCGTCGATACCCTCGATTTCTCGGCCGCAGGGCTCGGCGTGACCGTCGACCTCGGCATCCTCAGCGCAGACCAGACGTTCGACGCCGCCGGCAGCAGCCTGCGCCTCGATGCGCCGTTCGAGCACGTGATCGGCAGCCCGTTCGACGACTGGCTTTCGGGCAACGACCTCGATAACCGCCTCGACGGCGGCGCGGGAGACGACCGGCTCGTTGGCGGTCCGGGCACCGACGTCCTCGTGGGTGGCGACGGCACCGATACGGCCGATTACTCGGCCGCGCCCGCAGGCGTCGAGGTACACCTCGGCCGACGCCGGGCCTACCACGACGGCACCGTCGATGCCAACGGCAAGCCGGTGTCCGACCGGATCGAAGGCGTCGAGAACCTCGTCGGCTCGGCCTTCGGCGACCTGCTGACAGGCGACCGCCTGGCCAATACGCTCGACGGCGGCAATGGCAACGACACGATTGCCGGCGGCCTCGGCAATGACCTGCTGCGCGGCCAGGGCGGCGACGATACGCTCCAGGACTCGGGCGGCAACAACATCCTTCGCGGAGGCGACGGCAACGATGACCTGACGGCCGCGCGGCACGGCGGCAACCAACTGTTCGGCGATGCCGACAACGACACCCTGACCGGCGGCCACGGCAACGACGAACTGCACGGCGGCGACGGGCACGACGTCCTCCAGGCCGGGCGGTATGGCGATAACCGACTGTACGGAAACGCCGGAGACGACATCCTCTACGGCAGTGCCGCCAACAGTCACTTGCACGGCGGCGACGGGAACGACCAACTCCTCGGCGGGTCCGGCAACGAGCGGCTCTACGGCGACGCCGGCGTTGACGACCTTCGTGGCGAAGCCGGAAACGACTACCTCCACGGCGGCGACGGGGGCGATCTCCTCAGAGGCGGCCCCGGACAAGACGTCCTCGACGGATGGACCGGAAACGACTCGCTCTTCGGCGATGAGAACGACGACCGCCTCATGGGATGGTCCGGCAACGATGACCTGCGCAGCGACGGCGGCGACGACTGGCTCTTCGGCGAAGACGACGATGACATCCTCGCCGGCGAAGACGGCGCCAACGGCCTCGACGCAGGACCCGGCGACGACATCATCAACCGCAGCGAAGCCGACCACTACCTCGTCTTAGGCCAGGGCACCGACACAGTCAACGATCCGCCGCCCGGCCCGTAACCCGCGCCGTTCCGGGCGCGCCTGGTGCGCCGTGCGTGGCGCTATCGGTGGTCGAGCGCGGCCGCCCACGTCGCGGGCCGGTCGGACACCTTGATCCATACGAACCCGCTCGCGGGCGAGGTCAACGACTGGCGCCGGTTTCTCATGGCCTCCGACGACGAGGCCACGCTCCACGCGATCCGTCTGCACGGCCGCACGGGCCGGCCGCTCGGCGAGGCGGGCTTCGTGCGGCCTCTGGAGCGCCGCCTCGGCCGTCGCCTCCTCCCCGGCGCCCCCGGCCGCCCGCCCAAGAGGAGAAAATAGGATACTGTCCGCGGAATACCCTTCTGTTCTTTCCCCCCGTTGCACTTGCGCTGTGAATTCGCCTGTCACCCGGAACTCCCGTATTCCGTCCCCGGATTTCCAGGATTTCCCCGTTGTTAGCCTCTTACTTCGGTTGGGTCATTCTTGATTAGAATATCCCGAATCTCGCCCGGCTCTTTCGCCACCGCACAACGCCAACGCCCAAAGCCACCGTGGGCATTCACCGCCTGCGTCCATTCGTCCAGGTAGCGGCGTTTGACCTTGTCCTGGTCCTTGTCCTGTCCTTTTGTTTCAAGCAGAAGTATGTCGCTGTTGGTCAGGCGCACCAGGAAGTCAGGCCGGTATTTGCGCACTACGCCGCGATAAACGTAGAGAATCTCAAATCCCAGGTGGTCGTTCTTCACCCAGGCGGCCACGCGTTCGCTGTCGTCCAGCACAAAGGCGTCCGACGCTTCCCACGTGCTGTCATAGACGCAGACGTTGATGTGCGATTTCTTTGTCCGCTCGCAGGGCTTGCCGGTGTACCAGGTGCGCATCTCGCCCGTGGCGCGGATGGGATGGTCACGGTCGAAAACGGGTGTGAGCCGCTCGGTGTTCTCCTGCCGCACCGCCTCCCACACGTGCTGGACCACCCGCGACATATTCAGGGTGATGATCAGGCGGCGGCGCAGCTCATCCTGATAAAACAGCGGCGGGGAAATGGCGATCCTGTCCGAGCGGACGAACTCCTCCACGATGCGCACCAACTGGGCCAGCAAAACCTCCCGACTGCCCTGCCAGGTGTGCTTCATCTGGTCGAACACGTCCCGCGCCGTCTCGAAGATGATGCGCTGGGTGCGGAACTCCCGCGCCAGCCGCTCCAACTCAATGCGGTTGATCCGGCTTACATCCGGCTTGCCCTCCAAGATTGGGGCCAGTTCCGCCACCTGCGCCGTCTGCGCCGCGTCCAGTTCCAGCGGACGCGCCTTGGCCCAATCCAGCGTCAAGGTCGGCTGAAAGACGCGCTCTATGCGCACCACGTTGGGCCAGCGGATTTCGTATTCCGCCTTGGCCGGGTCCGGTTCGACAGCGGTCTTGGGTGTGGGCGGCGGGGGCGGCCCGTCCTCGCCGCCTTCGTGGGGCAGGAAGGTAAAGGGCACGCCAAAGATGTTGACGTATTCCGGCTCAAACAGCCCCGTTTTCGGGTTGACTTCGTAAGATGTCCGCCGCAGGCCGCGCCCCACCACCTGCTCGCACAACAACTGGCTGGTGAAAGCGCGCAAGCCCATGATATGCGTCACCGTCTTGGCGTCCCATCCCTCGGAGAGCATCCCCACGGAGATGACCTTCTGGATGCCCGCACCTGGTTGTCCGGCCTTGCCCACCGTGTTCACCATCCGGCGCAGCAGTTCCGCCTTTTCAGTCTTGGTCAGCTTGCGCTCCGCCGGGGCGGCATCTTCTTCGGTTTCAGCGTCCGTTTCCGCCGTCTCCAGCGGAGCAACCGGCTCCTCGCGCTCTTCCGCCCTCTTCAGCACCTTCGAGTCAATGTGCAGGATGCGCTCCGGGTCGCACAGTTCGTCAATGTGAATGCGCCGGGAGTCAAAGGCGTGCTTCACCCGCGCCGCCGTCTCCGTCCGATTGCAGACGGTGATCATCACCGGCGGGGTGGATAGATGGGCTTCATTCCACGCCTTCCACGCCTCCCGCCAGTCGTAGCCCAGCAGGTAGTAGGCGTTCAGCACCAGGTCGGGCAGCGGTTCTTCCGGCTCGGCCTTGCGGTTGAGATCATCCTTCACGTCCGGGTCGTTGTAGATGTGGTAGAGGCGCGATTTGTAGGTTTTGGCATCCGGCACGGCGTCGTCGCGCACCACCACGCGCGGGGTCTTGACCAGCCCCGATTCGATGGCGTCGTTCAGCCCAAAGTCGCTGACGATCCAGCCGAAGAGCGCTTCCTCGCTGCTCTTCTTGCCCGACGGGGTGAAGGGCGTGGCGGAAAAGTCGTAGCAGGTGAGGATGCCCCGCGAACGGTGCAAGCGATCCAGCCCGCCGATCCAGACCGTGGCCTCCTCGGCGCTGTCCTTCATATCCCGGCTGCGCAGGTATTTGCCCTCCGCCTCCCAGTTGACGCGCCAGGCGTGGTGCGCCTCGTCGTTGATGACCAGCAGGTTGCGGGCGCCCGCCATCTCGCCCAGCACGTCGCGGGTGTAGGCTTCGTCGCTCTTGGCGCCGCGCTTGTCCACGCTGCGCCGTTTTTTGATCTGCTCTTCGCTGTCCCAGGCCAGTTTGTGCCAGTTGCGCACCAGCACCTTGCCCTGTCGCAGTTTGTCCATCAGGTTTTTGCCCGATGGCACTATGCTAAACTCTTCGTAATAGTTGCCCGCCGCCGCTAACTCCAACACCGCCAGCCGCTTTTTCACCGTCAGCCCCGGTGCCAGCACCAGGACGTTTTTCGAGAAGCGGGCGTCCTGCGGATAGACCACTTTGTTGAGTATGTGCCAGGCGATCACCATGGCCATTACGATGGTCTTGCCGCCGCCGGTCGCCATCTTGCAGCACTGGCGCACGAACGCGCTGCCGTCACCGGGAATCTCGATGCCCACGCGCTCGGCGGCGGGCGCTTCGGTCAGCCATATGAGCGTTTCCACCGCCTCCAACTGGCAGAAAAAGAACCGCCGGGCCTGGAACTCCTCCGGGTCGCGCCAATGTTCCAGCAGCCGCTTCGTGATGCTGCTCACCCCGGCATAGGGATTCGTCGGGTGCTCGCGCCATGCCTTGACGCGCGGGCGAATCTGGTTGACCAGGGGAATCTCCACAAAGATGCCGGGGTCGTCAAAGGCCTTGGAATCGCCCGACGCCACCACATAGCCCGCCGGACGGCGGCCCGCCACCAGGTCAAAGGTGCGCGTCTTGCGTTCGTAGCGCCAATGGCGCTGCGGCTCCGTGTAGGGTGCGTTGATGATGAGGCGGTCAATGGTCGTTTTGCCCATTATTCCACCCCCAGCACTTTCAGGCTCTCGATGCCCCGGTCGTCCACAATCTTGACGGCGATGCGCTTGTGCTCGCCCGCCGCAAAGGGCAGCGACGCCGTGCCCCGATAGGCTTCAATCGCCTCCTCGTCAATCTCGGCCTTGAGATTCTTCGCCAGCCTCGCCCAGCCCTCCTTATCCCCGGCCATCGGGAAAAAGACCTGGCGGGGATAAAGGCTGCGCCCGTCATAGTCGGTATCCAGCAGCCAGACGGCGATCTGACCCGCGCCGCCCGATTCGACGCCGCCGGTCTTGGTGTTGTAATAGTCGAACCCCTCGACGCTGACCCGCCACTTGCCCTTGTCCTCGCCTTTGGCGATGCGCTCCAGCCGCACATCCGGCTGGCCGATGAGCCAGAACGATTCGTTGCTGGCGCGCTTTTTCTTGAGGTCGTCGGTCAAGAGGTCGGCATTCATCTGCGTTTTCAGCAGCGTCACGCCCGGCCAGTTGGTTTCGTCAATGTCCTTGGCGGCTTCCGGGTCGAACTGGAAGGCGGCAAAGACGATCAGTTTTGGCTTGGGCACGAGGGTTTGCGCCTCTTCAATGGCAAGCGCCACCTGGCGCTGTTCCATCGCGGCATGTTCCGGGCCGAACGAGACAACGATACGCTTGGCATCGTCATCCTTTGTAACGCCATCGGCGTGAAGCCAGCGACATCCGGGCAAAGCCTCAATGCGGGCAAAGTGAATATACTGTTTTGCCTTGCCGCGTATGCCGGTGCGTAAGAGTTCGTCGCGCCATTCTCCCTGGCGCAGGGTCTCGCCGGAGCGGGCGACGGAAACATCGGCAGGTTGCGGCGCGCCTTCCAGCAGTTCTTGCACCGACTTGACCGCCGGGGCGGGGACGGCCTCCACGGTGAAGGGGCCGCTGACGCGCTTGCGCTTTCGGTCCACCAGCGGCTGGTCGTAGAGCGTTTCCGTGGCGGGCGGTTCGTTGTTGGCGATGGATTTGAGGGTGATGTGCGGCACAGTCTTGTAGTTGAAACCGCTGCCTACGCCTTCCTGCGGGTGCGCCAGTTCGTAATAGTTAAAGACGGAGGTCATCAGCCGCTGCTTGGCCAGCGTGAGTGCCACGCGCGAGGTGTCGCAGGTGATCCAGCGCCGGCCCCATTGCTCGGCGACATAGGCGGTGGTGCCGCTGCCGCAGGTCGGGTCGAACACCAGGTCGCCGGGATCGGTGGTCATCAGGATGCAGCGTTGTATGACCTCGTGACTTGTTTGCACAACAAACGCTTTATCTCGGGGGCCGATCGTGTCTTGCCACGGAATCGTGATTGCAGAGACGCTCCAATCATCAACATAAAGCTTGTAGGCAAGCCGATGCCCATCAATAGATAGCCGGTTAGCATTCTCAAGGGCTTTCATTCCATCAAGTGTTGTGCAATACCCGTTTTGCGGGTGGGGGTATTTCTTTCCTTGAAAAAGGTAGTCGAACATGCCTGCTGCCATTGGCCCCGAAGGCTCAAAGGATTTGAGCATAAACAAGCGTGCGCCTTCGGGTACGAGTGCATGGTTATTTACTTGTTCTTTTGAAAGGCGAACTACAGATCCATCAGGCATTTCAGCCCACTGATAATGCCAATCACCTTCACCTGTCATTTGGTGATACAAAGAATGGTATTTGCAAGAAGGCTTCGTTTTAGGATACCAGAGCAGAAAATCATCCATCTGCTCTAAGAGGGTTGTTCCAAGAGGCATAGTCTTTTTTCTGAAGGGAATTAGAGCACCGAAATTTTTGGGTCCAAACACCTCATCCATCAATTCCCGCACGTGATGGACGTTCTCATCGCTAATCTGGACAAAAACGCTGCCGGATTCGGTCAGCAATTCGCGGGCCAGCAGGAGGCGGT
>Ga0307433_1001299_pt1 | contig 14061 bp, 19 predicted proteins | sample SalMarWE160210MG_FD_202166 | JGI IMG/M metagenome (GOLD analysis project Ga0307433, IMG submission 202166) | Salt marsh sediment microbial communities from the Plum Island Ecosystem LTER, Massachusetts, United States - WE1603-210 | ecosystem: Environmental > Aquatic > Marine > Intertidal zone >... | reverse complement strand
AGCATTCTGAGTTTGAGGTTGGAGTGTTTCAAACTGCAACAGCTTCGGTATCAGTACCGATCAGCGTTACGCACAACTTGGGCAACTACGAGTCCGTGAAGACCGGAGTTATCATTACGGTCCCATGTTATGTGGAGGAGATCGATGAAGCGTTCGTCTTCGCCAGGGAGCTTGCAGAGCAGAAATCGGAGGAGATGTCGGACTTCTCGGTTGCCTATAAGGAGTTCATGAAGCGGTGGCGCAGGGGCGAATATGCCTAAGAAAGAGAAGTCCGATAAGACAAAGAAGAAGAAAAATCCCTCCTCGAATTTTACGGGAATTTTTGCTCTCATGGATTTAGTCAATAAGGAGTATGGAGACGGAACTTTACTGAGGGCAAATGAGGCAATAAGCCTTGCCAAGGACTGGATTCCAACTGGAATATTTGATTTAGACCTAAGGACAGGAGGAGGTTTCCCTAGAGGACGGATATCTATGCTGAAGGGTGAGTACTCATCGTGGAAAACATCTTTGGCATTGAAGGGGCTTTCGAATGCTCAAAGGATGTGCAGATTCTGTGGAAAGCAGTTTGAGATTGTTGACCACTATGGTGAGGTCTATAATCAGGAGTGCGGTTGCGGAGCCCGCGATCCGATGATTGGATTGTGGGTAGATGCAGAGCATTCTTGGGATCCTGTTTGGTCGTCAAAGTGGGGTGTAAAGTGTGATGAAGTTGTCATTCTTCAGCCAGAATCTGCTGAGCAAGCTGTTGATGTTGTTGACAAAGCTATTCGGACTAAAGTTTGTGACTTTGTAGTCGTAGATTCTATCGCGGCTCTTACTCCCATAATTGAGTCTGAGGAATCTGCTTCAGAGCAACAGATGGGGATTGCTGCGAGGATATTCAACAAGGCTTGTCGAAAGTGGACAGCCGGGATGAATTCCTACGGATTGTTGGCAAAGACAAAGTGCACAATAGTTCTTATTAATCAAATGAGGCAGAAGATAGGTCCATTTGCTGGAGTTACTTCCCCTGGTGGAAAGGGTTTTGATTTTTTTCAATCGTTGGAGCTTCGAATGAAACAGGAGGAGCATATTATCGACGAAGCTTCTGGGAGAAATATTGGAGCGTTGGTCTCGTACAAGATTATGAAGAATAAAGCCCATCCGCCATCGATACCCTTTGGAGAATTTTCCCTGTTCTTCTCAAAGGTACGAGGGTTGTGCGAAGTTGGTTCTACAGATCTTGAAGCGCAGGTTGCTCGATTCGGAGAGTACTGGGGTCTTATTCAAAAAGGTGGAGCTTGGTATAATCTTAACGGGCAAAAATATCAGGGTAAGAACGCGCTTTATGATGGTCTACGGAAAAATCCAGAGATGCTTCTTGACCTTATGACTACTATTCGGAAGAGAGAGAATATATGGATCGATGAGGGAGTTTCAGTCGTTGGAGGAGGCGACGTTGAGCAGTGGGAAGATGTCCCCGAGGAATAAGAAGAAGCGTACCTTGGCCAGGTCCCCCTCGCAGAATTTTTTGCAGGGGGATCCTGGTGAGGTCTCTGTAAAAGAGACATCAATGCTAAACGAGAAGCGTCTGTCTGAGAAGCTGGGATTCCGGCTTACTCCGGGGTCAGGATGTGCAGGATGGCTTCGAAAGAAGGGAGATGGAAGAACAGAGGACTATGTGATTGAGTGCAAAGAGACAAAGGCGCGGTCGATTCGGATAACAGAAGAGATGCTGAAGAAGGTGTATGCTGAGGCAAAGCATTCAGGGAAAGAGCCTGTGATGGTAATTTCGATTTATGGGATGGACGAACCGACTCCAGCAGATTGGGTGATGGTGCCTGCCTACCTTCTAGAGTCTGATTGACAAAATGTAATAGGTGCTAAATACTGTGAATGATACAGCAAGCGATACAGGAGACGACATGGCAAAGATTAAGCAAATAACTCCGGGGAAGTGCAAAGCGATAAAGAAGGATGTCCTCACTCAGGCTGGAGTCAGTGATTGGATAATGGAGGAGAAGATTGATGGGCATCGAGCGTTGCTTCATTTCGGAAGGGACCTTGATAGAGCTTACATAACGAGTAGGCGCATATCCACTGTAACGAAGGAGTTTTCTGAGAATGGATTATGTGTTCCACATATCTTGGAGGAGGTTGCGGGTTTCGTGGAATACTGGGGACCGGGGTATACCGTTATTGATGGAGAGATTTTTGTTGAGGGTGGGGTGTTTGAGAATGTTCAGTCTGTTATGGGTTCAAAGCCAGATAACGCGGTTGCTTGGCAGGAAGCTCACACGAAGGCGACGTTTATCGCTTACGACATTCTTTGGATTAGTGGTCTCGATATTCGAGGAGAGCATTACTACAATAGGATGATATCTCTGAAGTACATCTTTCTTCGGGGCCAGTTTGAGCACATTAGACTTCACGAGGGCCGATCAACTTACGGGGGTGTTCAGGCATTCTTTGAGTCTGTTATTGCATCGGGTGGCGAGGGTATTGTGGTTAAGGATGTCTTGGCTAAATATGGCCAGGGTGTATGGAAGTTAAAGGGAGCTAAGTGGCCTACGTTTGATGTGGTTATCTCTGGATTTCAGGATGGAAAGGGGAAGTTTAAGGAATTGATTGGTGCTATTGAGTTCTCTTGTTTCGACGGGGATGATCTTGTCAAGGTTGGAAAGTGTTCCGGCATGGAAGACGGGGCGGTGCATTGGGCGTTTGACGGGGACAAGGGGAAGGATTCTGGGAACTATTTGATTCCGTGCAAGGAAGACCCAGGGTCTGAAGGTTCGAGGTCGTGGTTTACACATTACAGGGATTCTCTCATCGGCACAGTAATTGAAGTGAAGTCGAGTGGACTCACAGCTAAAGGGAAGCTTCGCCACCCTAGATTTTTGAGGACTCGGCCGGATAAAGATAAAATCATGTGTCCCATGCCAAGGGACCAAGCAAACGAGGAGTAAGTCATGCAAGGAGAGTTGCGGGAAGTTCCCGTTGAAAACTGTATCGTAGAAGGAGATTTCAATACGAGGTCTGGTGGAGTCGGAGATGTCACTGATCTTGCGGAATCGATTAAAGCCGGGGGGGTAAAAGAGCCTCTATTGGGGAAAGATAGAGAGAACTCAAATGGAGATGTTGAGATTTACGCGGGCAATCGAAGACTCGCGGCTGCGATCCAAGCCGGATTGAAAACTGTTCCTGTGGTGGTCTCTCGTCGGAGAGCGCTCACGAGGAAGGACATGTTGGTCGCGAATATCACGGAAAATGTGATTCGAAAGAATCTCAATCCAGTGGACGAGGCTCGTGGATTTCACAGGCTTCAGGAAGAGCATAGCATGTCCATCTCTGAGATTTGCGGTAGTCTTGGGGTTAAGAAGGATTTCGTTCAGGATCGGCTATCTTTGTTGAAGCTTCAGACAGTCGTATTGTCGGCTCTTCAGGACGATTCTATTTCTATTCAGTCTGCGATGGAAATCGATAGGCTTCCGGTAGAGAAGCAAGAAAAGTTCGTCAACATTGCGATGGATTTGAAGGGGAGGAAGCTCCGGAGTCTGGTCGACAAGGAGTTGGAGAAGCTTCAGCGAAAGATTGAGGGTGTCGACAACAAGACTACACCGAAAGACCCGGATGCAGCAGTTATTACGGAGCATGTTAGGACAATCAGAAAAGCTTCATCGCTTCTCTGTACCGGGCTCGGCTATCAGAAGGAGCAAGCTGACGCCGTCAAGGCTGTGAACTATCGCGCTTTAGGGCCTGATGACCTCGGTGTTGTTGCAAAGTTCATGGATGATTGCGCGGATCAGGTTGAGGATGACATCGCGTACAACGACAAGGCCATGGCTGAGATGGTTGAGATTGTCAATGGAGACGGGAGTAAGGTTGTCGATGGGCCTATATTCAGAGAAGGTTTGCTGTCAGTTGTGCAGGCTCGTGCAGAGGCAAAAGCTCGTGAGGCTTCGCCAGATAAGCCGCGAGTCACCGTTACCATTATGCGCGGGGTTCTCAGCGAGCTATTCGAAATATCAAAGTAATTTTCATTAAAACATCTATCAATATAGTTTCAACAAAGGAGAGAAAGATGTTGTTTCATCATTCGCAGAGGGATTATCACGAGGCCGCTTCAGAGGCTGCAAGAGCGGCAAAAGGCAAGTTGATGCAGGATATTGATCGTGGCAAGGAGTTTGCCACATCACTTGCGGAGAGAGTTTTCACAGAGATACCGGTTGACCATGTAGTTGCTGGGAAGGCGCTCAAGTTCGATGGGGATGCGGATTCTCGTGAGAAGGGAGCCCCAGATGGACTTCTCGTGAACTATGGGGACGTTATCAATAGTCTTACGAGGCATTCTACGAGCCAGCTCTGCCAGAGAGCGAAGATGCCTCAAAAGTATTTGAGCTGGCTTGGGGAATCAGAGCGTAGGAATTGGGGACTGCCGTTGGCCGCAGAAAATCTTCAGGAGATTTACAGCCATAGCAGTGATAGATTTCTTCTACGAAGTTATGACAATCGGCTTCGGGGATTTCTGTCGGATAGATATCGGCGAAGGGATTCGAGGCCTCTTCTAGAAGGCTTTATGGATGCCTGCCAGCAGGTAGGGGCGCTTCCCTACGACGCGATTGGGTCTGAGACAAGGGTATCGATGAAAGCTGTTTTGCCGATGGTGTTCGAGCCAGTAGATAATGAGGTTATGTCTATCGGATGCATGTGGGAGAACAGTGATTATGGTGCTGGAAAGCATAGCTTGTGGGTGTTCATATCGAGGTTGTGGTGTACCAATAAAGCAATCATGACGACGGGATTTGCTCAGATTCATCTCGGTCGAAAGCTCGCAGATAATCCCCTGTTGAGCCAGAAGACAATTGACTTGGATACTCAGACAACGATTTCGGCGATGCATGATGTTATCAATGAGACCATGTCTCCAGATACCGTGGATGCGCTTTGTAGCGTGATCAAGAAGGCGAGTGAAGACAATATTGATGCCGGCGCAGCGTTGGAGAGGTACAAGAAGAAATTTACAAAGGAGGAATCTGATGCTGTTCGTGAGAAGTTCAACACACCGGATGTTGTTCAGCTTCCACCCGGAAATACTGTGTGGAGATTGAGCAACGCGGTGTCCTGGTTGGCGAATGAAACGGAGGAGCCTGACAGAAAGTTGGAGCTCATGAAGATAGCTGGTGAGATGCTCCCAAAAGCATCATGACAGAATACGAAATATGCAGAAAACAGAAGTATCTGTCGTTTCGATGTTCAAGTTGTGGCCATGAAGATTCTCTATGGTACGACGTGTGTGGGCATTTGAGATGCAGAGGGTGTAAAGGATATCTCAGGCAGATAAAGGGGATTCGGGGTCTTCCAGAAGCAAGTTATAGTTCTGTTAGATTGAGCCCATACTACACAGAGCCAATAGGATCTAGGCTCAGGAGGATATTAAAGCGTGTCAATAAAAGATAGAATTCGACAAATGAAGTCTGGAAGTCAGACAGCGAGTCTTATTGGGACTTTGGTTGATCGTTATCTGATTGAGAGACCCCCGGATGATAGGGATGATAGTTGGCATGTTTCGGACATCTGCATGATGTGTGCCAGAGCGAGAGCATTGAGGATCAAGCATATGGCCGGAGGAATTGGCAATAACCCAACGTCCGAGCGAATCTTTGATATGGGGAAAGGGATTCACCATATCTATCAAAATTGGTACCTCGGACCAGCAGGAGTTCTGTGGGGTAAATGGAAGTGTTTGAGATGTGATCGGGAAGAGTGGGGATTTCGGCCGAAGTCGCTCGATGGTGAGGGATGTTTTCATGATGGGAAGTCCCATTCGTGGAAGTATCAGGAAGTTCCAGTCAGGGTCACAGCGGCAGATCGTCTAGCGGGATACCCGTGGGCAGAGGAGGGATTGAAGGAGGGGAAGTTCAAGGATATTACAGGGCATGCAGATGGCCTTGTGCTGTGTGGGAACCCGAGTATGTGGGTGGTACCAGATTTCAAGTCTTGTAAGGAGGAGATTTTCAGGTTCACCTATTCTAAGGCTCCTCATGAGGCACATCGACGTCAGGTCAATATGTATGGGTACTTTATCGGAAGAGGCTTCGTAGAGGCTCCGGATGATGTTGAGATCCCAGAGCCAGAGAGATCTCTGGTGATGTATGTAAATAAGAGTACTTCTGAAGAGAAGGAGCATATCGATAGGATTTCAGAAGATCTTGTTAAAGAGAGTCTTGATGAGGTTGCGAAGTTTGATAGATTTTCGGTGACTGGGGAGCTTCCGGATCCTCATCCGGTTTGCGATTCTCGAGATTCCAAAAGGGCAAAGAAGTGCACTGAGTTTACGAGTTGTTTTTCTCTGAGGTAACAAATGGAAGACCATGAGTACATAAGGGATGCGAAGGGGTTTGTTAAGGAAAAGGGATTCCCTATGCCAGCGAAGCCTTCGACAGAAGTTCTCCCGTGGCCGAGGAGCGTAGGAGACCTAACGTATGAAGAGCTTGCGGAGCATTCGACCATTTGGTCCGGATGGGCCGGATACACGAGAGTTCTTCTTGCGGTTGCGAGTGCGAATCAGGTTGCTTACGAGTCACAGGAGGGAATCTTTCGAAGCAAGGAGATGGTGAAGCGTGAGGGAGATTACAAGACTGTAACGGCTTTGAAAGCTTCGATAGAGGATTCTGATGAGATGCGGCAGTATCATGAAAATGCTGTTCAGTCTCGTGTACAAAAGAAGATTTTGCGAGCGCTTCTCGAAACGTATGAGAAGCGTGTGGAGGTAATTAGTCGGGAGTTGACGCGAAGAACAAAGGACATTGAAGATGCGAGGAGGAGGACATAATGGATCTTCGAATGGGCATAGATCCAGGGCCAGTAACGAGCGGGGTTACGATTGTTGCTTGGAGTGATTCTTTGGAAGAGAGGATGGTTGTCTTCTCGCACAACACGTATGAAAATGCTTCCTTATTGGGGGCATTTGAAAATCAATCTATGATATTGCCCGATCTGTTGGGCGCCGATACGGCGTCATTTGATGCGTTTCCCGCTATCTCTGTCGTATCGATTGAAAAAATCGTTCCGTATGGGCGTTCGGTTGGGCAGGAAACCTTCGATTCATCCTGGATTGGCGGGGAGTTTGCGCTTGCAGGGCGTTGGAGGGGGAAGAGGGTGATTCCGATCTCGAGGCCGAATGTGAAGCTCGTACTGTTCGGGGCGCTCACGTATTCAGACGTTTCAGGGAAGAATGGGCGGAAAGGGGTTGATACAAAGCTGCTGAAGGAGTGCATTAAGTCGAATTTCAGTCCCTATGGTGGGGGTAATGATTCATACAGGGGGGTGAAGTCGAAGAAAGGGCCGTTGTTTTTAGTTAGCGGCGGGCATGCGTGGGATGCTTTGGCGGTTGCGGTCGCGGGTCCGATGCTCTAGAATATGTATACTATATTCTAGGAGATACAGCATGAAGACACAGAAAATCGACATCGTAGAGGAAAGAGGCGAAGGAGCTGAGGTAGTTCTCAGAGTTGCTGGTGGTTCGCAGGTAAAATCTGTTGCTGGGGCGATAGGTAAAACTATTCGAGAGAAACATGTTCCGGTCATCATCGCTATCGGTGCCGGAGCTGTTAACCAGGCTACAAAGGCGGTATGCGTTGCTAGAGGGATGTTGGCACCAGAGGGAATTGATATTGTCGTAAAGCCTGGGTTCAAGGATGAGGAAATCAATGGCCAACCCAGAACGGCTATCCGGATGCAAGTTCTTATAATTTGAGTCCTTCGGAGGAGACATGAATAGTGTTCGCAAGGAGCTGTGCTTCGATGCAGCTCATCGTTTGCATCAGTATAAGGGGAAATGTTCTAAGATTCACGGTCATAGGTATCGGGTAGTTGTGGAGCTCTGTTATACCGAAGTAAATGAGGTTGGTATCGGTGTGGATTTTGGGATGATAAAGGAGACTGTGGGGAAGTGGATTGATGAGAATTGGGACCACAAGCTCATATTGAATTGGGATGATCCTCTTTACCATGTGCTCAGAGATTCTGGTGAGGTAGACGAGGGGGAGATGTTTTTGATGAGGGGGAATCCTACCGCGGAGAATATGGCTGAGTTTATTGCAAAGGAAGTCATCGATGCTACGGCATGTTGTTGTCCAAGAGCACCGAATTGGGGAGTACTTTCGAAGTATTTAATTTCAGTCGAGGTGTACGAGACTCCGACGAGTAGTGCTAAGTATGTGGTGAAGAGATGATTTATCAAGTAAACGAGATTTTTACGAGCATTCAAGGTGAAGGGCCGTCAGTAGGTTTTCCTGCGGTGTTTGTGAGATTTTCCGGGTGCAATCTCGGATGCTCGTTTTGCGATACTGATCATGAAGCGTTCATCGAGTACAGCAGAAGCCGACTCATTGGAGCGATACGCGCAGAGGCACAGAAGCACTTTATTCTTGAAGCCGGGCTTCGTCCGAGGTGCGTTCTTACCGGTGGTGAGCCTATGCTACAAGTTGACTATGTTCTTGTGGCTGAGTTAGTCGGCTTGGGGTTCAATGTTTGTGTTGAGACTAATGGCACGATCGGTGAGGAGTGGATGAAGACCCTGAGTGAAATCGTAGTTTCTCCGAAGAGGCCAAATGAAGAGCTATCAGGGTTGAAGTATGCAACGGCTGTGAAGGTATTGGTGCCTGTCATAGAAGGTATCGAGGTGGAGCGTTTGGTCGAAGGATTTCCGGCAATTGGGACCACACCAGGAAAGAGGATTCTTCAGCCGATATCCACAGGACCGGATAGAGTGGAGGAGTTTCGGTTTAACTGCCACGAAGCGAAGAAACTCTGTCTAGAGTTGTGGCGGAAGTATGGCCAAGAATGGAGAGTAGTTCCCCAGGTTCATAAGTTCATGGGGTATATATAAGGAGATTTGTATGAGTGAAGAAGTGAAAGGGCCAAAGCCTTATAGAGAGGGTGACCAGCCAGAGCATCCAGAGCAGGAAGATGCCATTGATGAGGGTGCAGAAGATGATGTAAAGCCGATTACTGCGGTGTTGATGGTTCTTACTGAAGATGGTGTCGATATGTTTTCGGATATTAAGGGAATGAATGTTCGCAGGAAGGCCACTTTACACGATGTAGTCATGATGGCTTCGACTGTCCATACGGAGGCTATCGCGAAAATCTCGAGTCAATATACAGCGGAGGCCATGATGAAGAGCATGGCGATTGCTCAGAGGGCAATGGCTATGACTCCGTCATCTCAGGGGCCGATGGTTGGACCAGGTGGAATTCCGATAATCGGGAGAGGAGGTCCGAAGCGTGGAAACTGAGATTTGTGTAACAAGGCATGACATGGAGGAAGCTGTTAAGGTTTTGCTCCGTGGGATGGGAGAGGATATTTCTCGTGAAGGGTTGCTCGATACTCCTCGGCGAGTAGTTTCTATGTTCATGGAATTGACGGAGGGACTTCGGAGTGATGCTCCTGAAGTTACTTCATTTGATCGTGGATCAACCGACCAGATGGTTGTTGTTGCCGACATTGCTTATACGAGTTTGTGTGAGCATCATTTGGCCCCATTCAAGGGGCATGTGCATATCGGATACATTCCGGGGGAACGTCTTGTGGGGCTGTCGAAATTTGGGCGAGTTGTTGAGTACTACTCAAAGAGACCTCAGATTCAGGAAAATCTTACATCGCAGATTGCAGACCATTTCATGGGAGAGCTGAAGCCAAGAGCTATTATCGTGGTTATTGAGGGGCATCATCAGTGTATGTCGATGAGGGGCATTAAAAAGGAAAATCATAGAACAGTTACGTCGGCTATTCGTGGGCCGATTGCTCAAGGTGAGTTTTTCCGGTTGCTGGCGGTAGCCCGTGGCAACAGTAATTTGTGATATCGATGGCGTTCTTGCCTATCCAGTAGATGATTACAGAAAGTATAGAATAGCTCAGCCAAACCTTATTATGAGGGATGTTCTGAGAAGGCTGCATAAGCAAGGCGACAGAATTATTCTTCATACAGCCCGATGGAAAGAGGATAGGCAGGTAACCGAGGAATGGCTTTTAAAGCATGGCTTTCCTTACACTGAGATTGTCTTTGAGAAGCCCCTCGGCGATCTCTATATCGATGACAAAGCCATGAGAATTGAGGCTGGAGAAGAGGACTTTTTGGGTCTTCTCGATAAGATAAACCGGAGGTGTAGAGGTGGATATTAAGCTTCCAGAGCGTCCCGTTGAACACATCGTTCTGTTCAGTGGAGGTGTCGATTCGCTCATAACTCTGAGGTACGCTCAGAGTATATCGAGGGAGATGATGGATTATGTGACGCCGGTGTACTGCCGTCTAGGGCATCGGTATGAAGCTGAGGAGATTCGGGCAGTAACGGAGATTCTTCATGGTGGAGTCAATATTGATAAGTCTCTTTCTGGTTTGGGTTCGATAGAAGATTCTAAGGCGAATATTCCGAGCCGTAATGGTCACTTGATTCTGGCTGCTTTGAGACATTCTTTTGAGTATTTTGGTAGTGAGGTTTATATTTGGCTTACGGTTCAAAAAGATGAATTGAGTATTCCAGATAGGACACCGGAATTTTTACAAAGTATGTCTAAAGTATGTTCGGTGCTTTCAGGTAGGCGAGTTATGGTCAGAACACCTTGGATAGATATGGATAAGACTGACATGGTTCGGTGGTATCTTGAAAGGGCATATTCAGAAAAGGATCTTTGTAAAACTTGGGCATGTTATTGGCCATCGGCTGGAGGAGACCAGTGTGGGGATTGTCCGGCATGTCTTCGTAGATATATCGCATTCTCGATAAACGGAATTCACGAGAAATATTTACAAGATCCAAAGTTATCAAGAACTGCCAGGTGGTATCTACAGAGGGCGAAAGAGGGCGTATTTAGCAAGGAGCGTTGTGGAAGAATTTTTGAGGCATTAGATGGAGAATAAGGTACTGAAAGTTGAATGGCTTCTTACGAGGAAATGTGATTTGCATTGTTCCTACTGCAAAATCCGAGATCCTGAGAGTCTGATAGGTGATGAGCTCAGCTTTTCTCAAGTCATCGATGGAGTGAATGTTATCGATAGGATGTTTCCGAGGGTTCCTATTGTGTTCTTTGGAGGAGAGCCGGCTGTACTTGATTGGCTTCCAGATCTTGTGGCTTATTGTGAAAGTATAGGGTTAAAGTACGCGATTATTTCAAACGGTAGGAGAGCTCTTAGAGACTCGGATTTTTTCGAGAGTCTTATAGAAGCGGGAATTTCAAATTGGAGTGTATCGATTGATTCTTTAAAGGGTCTTTCAAGAGGTGATGCAGAGATAAAGTCTCGGACGGGGTTTTCTTCTCTATTGAAATTTCGGTCGAGGGGAGTCAGAGACCTCGTGTCTTGCATAACGGTCACAAAGGATAACATTGAAGAGGTTCCGTCAATTATAGAGGAACTATCTCGAAATGGTATCTGGGGGATTGTGACTCCTCTTCAAGTTGGTGATGATACGTTTGAGTATTCGGGGCATGTTCCTGCACTTCAGGAAACTCGGCCGGAGGTTGTGGATCGAGTAGCAAGAAAGTTGTTTGAGATGGCGAGATCGGGAGAATACTTGATGCACAATGCTCCAGAATATTTTGCCAGTTGGAATAGATTTTTCATCAGACAAGATTGGAAGTGTTCACGAAAGAGCTGCATAACCATCGACGCGGATGGGTCGTTGAAGCGATGTGTGGATAGAAAGCTCGGGCTGGAAGAGTTCAGTGTTCTGACGCTTGAGGATAACTGGGAGGCTTACTGTGAGGCGTTGAAGGAGCCTCCGGCGTGCAAGGGGTGCTTCTGGGATCCAGCTTTCGAGACATCTATGAGAGCTTCTACATGGGAGACAGCGGACGCAGTCGACAGCTTTCGACACGAGCTCACCGAGTCCCAGTTGAATAGATTGCATCCAGATGTTCGGAAGTGGTTTGAAGGAGGAGAGGATGACTGAAGTTGGGCTTCCAGAGTTGACGATTGCCATACCAACGAGAGACCGGCCCGGGTTTCTGTCTGTCCTTCTAGGGTCGATTGCATATGATTTGAAGTACATCAAGGAGGTTTTGATCATTTCGAACGGACCCAATGACCGACAGCTCGCGGATGGAGTCGCTGAGAGAACTATAACGCTTCTTCGGTCGAGGGGAGTAACGGTTACGACGGTTCATCTGGGTGACGGTGGAAGGCAGGCGTCGCAGGCCAGAAATTATGCTCAGATTCACTGTAAAACGGATCTTCTTATGTGCGTGGATGATGACATGTGGTTTGAGCCTGGGGCCATACAGAAGATGATTGTAAATTTTCTGGAGCTTGAGGAGAAGCATGAGGGTGTTCCAATTACGCTTTCAGCACTCACACCTTATATTGACGCAGGGTATGAAGGACCGAAGGCGGAGGACATTCTTCCGTGGCCACCAGATGATGAGAAGACTATTGAGATAATCCATACTCCAGGTCAGAGTATGCCATTTCATCTCATTCTTCGGCAGAATTGCTCCTATCGGCTCAGGGGAATGTATCCGATTCGGCCATCAGACGCCTTAACCCCGGGGGTGTATTTGATGCGCCCGGACATTACGATTGCGAATTGGGATACATCGGACCAGAGCATGTTTACGGATATTGCATGGAGTCTTCAGCTTGAGATGTTGAGGGGGTACAAGTTTTTCTTCGATATCGGAACTAGAGTGTATCATCTTAATGCTCCATTCGGAGGGACTCGAATAGTCGATGGGGATTTTAGAAAGCAGCGAAAATTCTTTGATACAAATGCAAAGGCTATAGGGATGCTTTTAGAAGAAAGGAAGCGCAGATGCAGAAAGTAAGCGTATGCATACCGACAGTTGGGAGAACTGAGACCTTGCCGACAGTTTTGTTTTCTTTGTTGGGGCAAGAAGGGATAAAAGAGGTACTCATCTTGGATGATTCGGCTGTCCCAGTTTGCGAGAATTTCGTAGTCAATCAGGCGATCGATCTTCTGAGTATCTATGGGGTAGATTCGAAGATTATTCGGCGTCGCCGGCGGACGGGGATAGGACCATCTAGGGTGTATCTCTCGGAGCAGGCAGAGTGTGACCATATTGTCATGATTGATGATGATGTGGTGTTGGGGTCTGGATGCATCAGGGTTTTGAGGTATCATCTCAGCAATGGAGCTCCATGGGTTGTTCCGACGTGCTTGTTGGTACCTGCCGGATTCGAGATGGACGGGTACACCGATCAGATTGTGGACCCAAATGACCCGGTTGTTCTTGAGTGGACAGAACAATATCCGTGGTTTGTTCCGTATTTCAGGTATCGTGAGGATTATGTGATTACGGATCTGAAGTGCTCAGGAACTCAATGCATTGGGATAACAAAGGCTTCGGTGAAGAAGGCTGCATCGGCATTATCTCGGATGAAAAAGCTTCCAAGGGAGGATACGGTTATGACTTCGGCATCTGGGCCAGGGACGTTTGATGCCGGGGCTATTTGTTATCATTTTGAGCATAAGTCACAGGTTACTCGTGGTGATTGGGGGAGGCAAATGTATTATAGACTTCATGAAGTCGCCATGAGAACTCCGTTTAATTTCGTGGATATGATGGGGTATCAAAATGAAAATAATGATTGTTAGGAATGGTTTTGATACAGAGTTGTTTAATCAGCTTGGAGAGTGGTTTTCAGTCCAAGGGGATGAAGTTCGATATGTTGAGTTTAAAGTTGATAGGACTGATGATTACTTTCAGCTTCCGAATAAGGTCATGCGGTATGGACCACATGTGGTCCAGGGTTCTGTATCGTGGTTTCCTTTACTGATATGCCAGATTGTTTGTGGGATACCGACCGTTGTTCAGGCACAGGATAACCTTGAGCAGCAGTATCTTGACCTTAGAGATCAAGATCCGAGAACGGCCATTACGATGCGAATGCTACAGTCATTTACCACAACGGGGGCATCTGCGGTAGTCACATCTCATAAAGAGATTGCGAGAGGTATGCGAGTTCAAAATCCTTTAGCTGAGTACATACCGCGGCCAAGGGAAGTTAGGTTTTTGGACTGTGGTCATCGAGATGGAGTTGTAGGTTTGCTCGGGAATTT
>Ga0307433_1001298_pt1 | contig 14068 bp, 9 predicted proteins | sample SalMarWE160210MG_FD_202166 | JGI IMG/M metagenome (GOLD analysis project Ga0307433, IMG submission 202166) | Salt marsh sediment microbial communities from the Plum Island Ecosystem LTER, Massachusetts, United States - WE1603-210 | ecosystem: Environmental > Aquatic > Marine > Intertidal zone >... | reverse complement strand
CCGCCCTCGCCGAGGTTCATCGCCAGCGGCACCAGCCCGAGCACGGTGGTCAACTGGGTCATCAGGATGGGGCGAACACGGATCGGGGCCGCTTTGCGGATGGCGTCCAGCGGAGCCATGCCGTCCTTGCGGAACTCCTCGGCCAGGGTCAACAGCACCACGCCCTGCGACGTGATGCCGCCCATCATGACGAGGATCCCGATCTGGACGGTGACGCCGACCGGCGCGCCGGCGACAGACAGGGCCAGCAGCGCCCCCGTCAGCGCCAACGGGACGTTCAGCATGATCAGCAGGGGCAGCACGAAGGATTCGTACTGGATGGCCAATATCACGTAGGCGAAGAGCGCGGCGAAGCCGATGATGAGCCCCACGACGTGGCGGCTTTCCGCCATGAAGCGGGCTTCGCTGCCCATGGAGATCTCGACGCCCGGCGGCGGCTCCAGATCAATGGCAGCCTGCTCGGCCCGGGCAAGGGCCTCGCCAACGCTGACGCCGACCGGGTCGGCGCGAACGATCACCCGCATGACCTGGTCCTCGCGGGAGATCTCGACGGGTCCTACGGCCCGGCGGACCTCGGCGATGTCCCGCAGATAGATCGGCTCGCCGTTGCGGGTCTCCACGATCAGGTTCTCCAGATGCGTCTTGCTGGTGAGCGCGACCTCCGGCACCATGACGCGAATGGGGTAGTACTCGGTCCCCTCGCGGTACTGGGTTCCCACGAGGCCCTGCACCAGGGTCCGCAGCGTGGTGGCGACCTGGTTGACGGAGATTTGCATGGCCGACGCGCGGGCGCGGTCCACATACACGCGGTACTCCGGCTTGGTCATGTCCATCGAGATATTCACGCCTGAGAGTCCCGGCGTCTTGGTGAGCCGGGCCGCCAACTTCTCGGAGAATTCGTAGAGCAAGAGGGGATCGGTTCCATTGATGTTGACCTCCACATCCTGCTCGCCGACCTTGCGCAGGCCTTTGATCTTCCTGGGCTTCACGGGCAGTTTGGCGCCGGGTTCCTGGGCCTGTATCTTGGCGACCCGGGGCCTGATCTTCTTAATGAACTGGGCCGTGGTGATGTCGCGCCGGCTTCGCGGGACGAGTTGGATGTTCAGGTTGCCCTCGTTGCCGACCTCGAGGGTGTACAGCCCAAAGACCCTGCCGCCGGCGAGCCTGAAAAGACTCTCGATCTCGGGCAGGTCCTCGAGCCGGTTCTGCACCCGCGTGAGAATCCGATCCACCTCGGCCAGAGAGGTGCCGCTGGGCATCTTGAGTTTGACCATCACGCGGCCGTCGTCGAGTTTGGGCAGAAACTGCGTGCCGGTTCGGGTGGCCAGCCAGACGCCCACGGCGAAGACCGCCACCGCGAGAATCACCACCAGCCACTTGACCCGCAGGCAGCCGCCCAGCAGCCGCTCGTAGCCTCGGAGGCCGAATCCAATGATCCGGTCGAAGGCCCTGGCGATGCCGGACGCTTGCCCGACCCGTTCGCGGCGCAGGAGCCTGTCGGTCAGCAGCGGCGTGAGGGTCAGCGCGACCAACAGCGAGATCACCACGACCCCGCCCACCACAAACACGAGTTCGCTGAGCAGGATGGCCACCATGCCCGGCACGAAAACGAACGGCATGAAGATGGCCAGGAACGTGAGGGTGGCGGCCACGATTGCCGAGCCGACCTCCTGTGTGCCGCGCTGCGCGTAATCCTCCACGCCCTCGGACTTCAGCCGAGTGATGTTTTCCAGGACGACGATCGAGTTATCCAGGATCACCCCGAGCGCCACCACCAACCCGCCCAGGGAGAAGACGTTGATGGAGAAGCCGGCGGCCTTCATCACGGCGAAGTTGGCCAGCAGGGTGACCGGCAGCGCCACGATCATCACGATCACCTGCCGCCATCGCCCCAGGAAGAGATAAACGACCACGACGATGAGTATGGCCGCCAGGATCGCCGAGTCCTTCACGCTGTTGATGGCGGCCCGGACGTAGGTGCTTTCGTCCTCCACGTAGCCGAATTGGATGTCTTTCGGAATATCACCTCGCTTCCGCAGTTCCTCCAGGCGAGCCTTGACGCCCTCGGCCACGGTCACCGCGTTGGCGGCATACTGCTTGAGGACCTTGAACTCGATGCAGGGCTGGCCGTTAAAGTGCGTGTCGATGCGCATCTCCTCATGCGCGTCTTCGACGCGGGCGATGTCTTTGATGTAGACCTCCTCGCCGTCCGGTCCCATCGCCACGACGACATTTTCAATCTCCTCGAGGTTCTCGAATTCACCCATGGTCCGGACGATGATCTCGCGAGGCTCGATGGTGACGCGGCCGGCGAAGGTCTCGTGATTCTCCTCGTAGAGGGCCTTGGCGACCCGGGCCGGGGAGAGTTTGTAGGCCTGAAGCCGATCCGGGTCGAGGTGGACGCGGATTTCCCGCTCCAGCCCGCCGACGATCTCGGCGCCGGCCGTGCCCGGCACACTCGTCAGCCGATCGATCAGCCAGATGTCGGCCCACTCGCGGAGCCAGACGAGGTCGTGCTCGTCCGAGGTGATCATCACCTCCATCACCGGCAACTGCGACGGGTCGGCCTTGATGATGACCGGGGGGTCCATGTCGCGGGGCAATTTCTTCGTCACGCGGCCCATGGCGGCTACCACGTCCTGGAAGGCCACCTCCACGTTCACCCCGTAAGAGAAGTTCGCCAACAGTGTGTACATGCCCTCGATGCTGGAAGACTCGATGTAATCGAGGTCATCCACCGTGGCGATGACCTCCTCCAGGGGGTCGGCGATGTTGGTCTCGATATCGTCCGCCGTCGCTCCGCGCCACCAGATGTGGATCTTCACCATCGGGTACGAGATGTCGGGCAGGTAGTTGACGTCAAGTTCCGTCAGGCTGAACAGGCCGGCGGCAAAGGCCACGACGACCAGCACCGTGACGGCGACAGGACGTTTGAGCGCGGCGGCGGTGATCCTCATGGCGCGTTACCTCCTGACGCCTTGTTCGCAACCGGTGTCGGCGCCGCCTTACCCAGTTGGACCGGCACCCCATCTCTCAGGTTCAGGTTCCCGGCGATGACGACCATCTCGCCGGCCTGCACGCCCTCGGTAACCTGCACGCGCTGATCCTGCTGCAGTCCGATCGTGACCTTCCGCATGCTCGCCTTGCCTCCGTTGACGACGTAGACGACCTTGTGGCCCCTGGGCGTGGTCACGATCGCCGCGTCGGGAACCACCACGGCGTCCTCAGCCACCCGGCCCCGCACGGATAGCCGGGCGAACAGGCGCGGAATCAGTTCGACGCTTTCAAGGACCTTCGCCTCGATCATCCGCGTGCGAGAGTCCCACTCGAGTCGGGGATAGACCCGCTCGATCCTGGCACGGAACGTCTTTCGCGGATACGCGTCCAACCGGACGAGGGCCTCGGTGCCCTTGCGGATGTCGGCCGCGCATCTTTCCGGCAGCCCAGCCCGGACCACGAGGGACGACGGATCCATCATCTTGAGCAAGGGCTGTCGCGGTGTGGCCAGGTCGCCCGGCCGGATGTAGACCTCTGTAATCACGCCCGTGAAGGGCGCCGTGAGCAGACATTCATCGAGTTTCACCTGGGCGAGGGCCCGTTTGGCGTCCGCTTCATCCACGGCGGCCTGCGCCACGGCGATCTCGGTTTTCGTCGGTCCCGCCTCGAGCATGGCCAGCAGTTCCTTTGCGGCCCCAAGTTGCGTGTGGCATTTCACGTAGTCCACGCGGGCCTTCTCCACCGTCTCGGCGGGAAGCGAGCCGCTCTTGACCAGCGAGCGGATGCGGTCGAGGTCGGCCTTGGCAAAACGCGTGCAATCCTCGAAGTGGCGGACGGATTCCTTTGCCTGGGCGATCTCCTCGGGCCGCGCGCCGGCCTTGAGGTCGGCCAGTTTGGCCCTGGCCACGGCCAGCGCCGCCTTGGCCGCCACAACCTCCTGGCGGTACAGCGGCCGGTCTATCTCGATCAGTTTCTGCCCGACCTGCTCGACGCGGTCACCCTCTCGCCAGGGGCAAAAGGCGATCGGACCCTCAACGGTCGCCCGCAGCGTCACGGTGTTGACGGCGACTACGTCTCCGGTGGTCTCCAGGCGTTCCTCCAGACGTTCTTTTTTCGCTGCGACGGCCTCAACCCGCCGAGGCTTTTTGCCCTTGCTCTGTGTCTTCTCGTCCGAGTCGCAGCCGACCGCGCCGATGATGGCCACCCCCAGGGTCGCGATCACCAACACACTTTTTGCCATCCTCATTGCATTTCTCCCACGGCCAGGCGGAACTGGGCCATGGCCTTCACGTACCCCGCTGCCGGCCCGGAATCAACAGCACCGGCGCCTCCGAGTGGCGCGCCACGTTGTGGCTGACGCTTCCCAGAAACAACTCGCTTATGAAACCCCGCCCATGACTTCCCATGACTACAACACTTGCGCCCCCGTTCCCGGTGCGATTGAGTATCTCATCGATGGGCGACCCATAGGGGATTTCCATGTCGATTTCAGCATCGCCCATGTCCTTCAGCCGGTCCCTCAGCATCTCGAGGCGCTCCCGGTCGATTCCGTTGAACTCTTCCAAGCGGTCCTTGAGATGCGTGCCCAGCCTGGCTTTGTCCTGAACATGAAGCAGGGTGACGCGGCGAGCACCGCACTTGACGAGTTTGCCCACATAGGCGAACGCGCGCTGCGCATGATCGGAGAAGTCCGTCGTGTAGAGAACATGACGCATGAAATCGCAACTCTCTCCGGCACAGACGGCCTGTCCGGTATCTTCATCCACCTTCAGGCGAATAATGAGAATCGGCTTTGTCGCCTGGTGAAGAATCTCCGTCGCGGTGCCGCCCAGGAGAATCTCGCTTGCCAGGTTGTGCCCATGAGACCCGACCACGATCAGGGAGCAGTTCTGCTCTGTCGCAATACGAGGAATCACCGTGCCCGGAAGACCTGCATTCACCACTACGGTTGTGCGAAGACCTTGCCTCTCCAGAATCCCTTTCTGCCGATCCAAGGTAGACTCAATGTAGGCTTTGATCTGATCCGGGAAAGCAACGCGCTCCCGAATCAGGAAACACTGCGCCAGCACGCATTCCCCAGTGCCAAGCCGATGCAGGGATTTCGCGCATCCGACAACGGCCAGCGAGGCGGGGGATGAGTCCGTGGCGATAAGCACTTTGGAGAACATCGTGTACGCTCCTCTTGCTGTCCTCATCCCTGTCTCATTGCATTTCTCCCACGGCCAGGCGGAACTGGGCCAGGGCCGTGTTGTAGTCCGCCAGGGCTCGGTAGTAATTCATCTGAGAATCCAGCAGCGCCGACTGGGCGTCCAGGACGTCTACGATGGCCCCCTTGCCGAGGTCGTACTTCTCGCGCTCGATCCGCAGGGATTCCTTGGCCTGCTCGACAGCCTTTTCCGTCACACCGACCCTTGCACGGGTTGATTCGATATTGGACGTCGCCGTTTGCACCTCAAGATGAATCTGAAGCCGCAGTTTTCGGAAGGCCTCTTCTTCAGCGCTTAAGCGGCTCCGTTCCCGCCTTATTCTTGCGTCGATTCGCCCGCCTTCAAAAAGCGGCATATCCAGAACGACCCCCACTTCCCCCACTTCATTGTCCTCATCAACGTCGTCTGAATCCCAGCGGCTTCCATAGGACGAGCGAAGCGACACTTCCGGCAGCCGTCCGGCCTTGGCGATGTCGAGCCTTTTTCGCTGCGCGCCAATCCGGGATTTCAAGGCTTGATAATCGTGCCTGTTGTCAAATGCTGCTCGAAGAGCCCGATCGAGACTGGCGGGAACATCACGGAGGGTCAGTTCGCCTCGAATCGCCACGGATTTGTCTTCCGTGCCACGTCCCAGCAGGCTGGCAAGCACGAACCCTTGTATGTCGAGCACATTACGCTCGCGAAGCAGTTGCTGCTCGATATCGGCAAGCCTGACCTCTGTTCGCAGCAAGTCCACTCGTGCCGCCTTTTGGGCGTCCAACAGTTCCTTCGCTCTTTTGTGATGCTCCTCCAGAGTCTTTTGTGAGAATATCAGGGAATGGATCACCTCCTGCTGGCCGAGCATCGAATAAAAGACACTCGATACGTTGAACACCAGTTCCACTCGACTGTGAGCCAGCCGCTGCTGGGCCGACCGGGTGAGTAACTCAGCCGCCTTAACCTGGTTTCGAAGCCTCCCGCCCGTGTATAGCGGCATACTCAAAGCGATCTCTCCGAAAAGGAGATTATCTGAAAAACCTAACACGTCGCGCCCGCCGGGCCGTCTTGGCTTGATCAGCCTATCCTCCCGGGAATGCGTGTATCCCCCCCCTGCATGGACCGTGGGCCATAAGGCCCCCTGTGCGATATCCTTTTCCGCCAGAGCCGTTCGTGTGTCCCACCCCTTTTGTGCTATGTCAGGGTTGTTTCTAAGGGCAAGATCCACACACTGCTGAAGGGTTAACGGCGCTTCACGGTCCTTGGCATCGGGGGCCTCTTGCGAAGCAGGGGCGGCCTCGCGGGTGGTGGCGCTCAACGTGGTCTCGGGGTGCGGCCGGGTCGGTACAGCCACCCCCGCACCGTAGACATCCTGACGACTTGCCGTGCATCCCGCCGCACCGAGCGTCACGAGTGCCCCCAGTGCCGTCACGAGTACGCTCTTCATCGCGAGTGTCCTTCTGCTATTGTGCGATTCATCAGGCCAGAGAACCGGGGGTGCTGCCGGTGGCTCATTGCTGCGCGTCGTGTTCCAACGCCTTGAAGATCGCGTCTTCGTCCCGGGCAACCCGCTTGCCCATGACGTCTGCGACCGTGCCGCCGAACATCCGGGCCATCAGTGCCCTGTTCATGCCGCTGACGTGAACCTTGCCATCGTCGCCCTCGTAAACGCCAAAGGCACACGGCATGAACGCGGACACCTCGGGGGTATCGGCGAGCATCTCATGGGCGTACTCGGCCCTGCCGAACTGCACGACCCGTACCTGGCGGTCGAGATGGACGCCGTGCTTTGCCATGGCTTGGTTCAGGTGAAGGATCGCCTTGCAGTGAAACCCTTGCGCTTCGATGGCCGCCTTGAGCGCTTCGCATGTCTGGTCCACGTCCCGGTACGCGCTCTCGTGGACCGTGACCATCCTCCCGCTCATGGACTGGCACCCGCTCAACGCCATCAGCCCTGCGCCCGTGACAAGCCCGACCAGCACAAGCATCATGGACGGCTTCCATTTGCCGGAACTCGCTGGACGTTTCTTGTCAAACGCGGGGTCAGTCACTGCTTCGGATTCTCTCATCATTGCTCTCCTTCGTGTTTTCTCGGTTTGTGTGTCGGGCGATCCGTACTCCCTGCTTGACCCCCCGGACTATTGGTCAAGGCGGTTGACTTTCGTGTGCTCGAAGATTATACCAGGACTAGCAGGATGTTCAAGTGCTAAAATTCCAGGGCGCACGCCGGGCCGCGAGAGCCGGCAGAACGGGGAGAGACGAAGCGATGACTTCCGCGGGCTCAAACAGAGGAACCCGCAGGGGGGAGGATCCCGCGGGAGTGCTTCCGAAACCTGATCCAGCGATAATCGCACCGCTTGAAACATTTTTCGCGGGAGGTATAATCTTTGAGAGTATGAACTCTTGCTGAAAGGGTCTCCCATGGCCACAGAACTCAGCCCCACGCTTGAGGATTATCTGAGGGCCATCTACCACATCGAAAGCGAACAAAGGGTGGCCCGCCCTCGCGACATCGCTCGCGTCCAGAACGTCGCTGCGTCCACGGTCACCGCGGCGATTCACAGCCTTGCCGAGAAGGGACTGATCAACCACGAACCGTATGGCCTGATTACGCTGACCGAGGCGGGGCGAGCGACGGCGCAGCAACTCGCCGACCGCCACCTTATCATCAAGGATTTCCTCGAGAAAATCCTGGGACTGGGGCCCGAGCGCGCCGAATCGACGGCATGCGGCATGGAGCACGTCGTCGATTCGGAGGCATTGGAACGTTTCCTCTGCTTTCTCGCGTTTATGGAACGCCATTGTCCCACTGGACCGCGGTGCCTCAAGGATTTCCGGCAGTTCGCCAAGGAAGGCGCGGACGGCCGCACTTGCCAAGACTGCCTGGACGAATACATGAGGGCACTGGCGCGGGCGGATGACACCACCCCTTAAAGAAAACGATATGGAGGCCGCGGCCTAACCGTGCCCGTCCGAGGCCCGTTTCCCCAACCCGTGACTTCAAATGCAAAAGGCGTCGCCCCAGTCTTCCAATCGTAGCGTTGCCATCTTCTCAGGAGTCGGTTTCGGACTCAAAGGTGAAGCGGGCCCCTGGAGCCGCCAGGCGATGCGCTTGACCAGGTAGTCTTTGTGTCCGGAGCGCGTCGGCTCGCCGAAGACCTCGACGTGCCGCTTCCGCAACTCGGTCACGGTCATCCGCTTCAGGGCGGCGACCTCTTTGCCAACGTTCAGTGCCATGCTCGAGATCCTTCACGTTCTCGCGTCCGCTAACCGGCGAGGCCATGAGGGCTCGACGTAGCCCCCTCATCAAGGCAATCCCGGCGGAATTCCGAGTCTCTTTCGACGGTGCGAGATTGGCCCGAACCGGGCCGTTTTTCGCGGCACTGGCGAAGACGAAGCACGCCTCGGGCGAGAAGGGAGGCGACCTCGCGGCGGCGCTCGGAAGGTGTCATGACGGCCGGGTCGTCCAGCGTGTGGCGCATTGCGGGCTCCTTGCGGATGTGCCCACAACGGCCTCCCCGCTGGGGCCGGCGCGCTGTCTGGCGGGTTCACTGTTCGTCTACTTGTTATTTACCCGGCGGAAGTTCGAAGTGTCGGTAGGTTCCGGTACGAACGGGGTTGTTAACTCAGAGGGGGGTGTTCAACAGAGAGTCAGAGAGTTCGCGGCGAGAATTTCGACAACCGCAACGGAACGTCTACGTTTCGTCTCGAACCCTAGCCGATGGCTCGCGAAACAGAGAGCGCCGCGGCGCGGGCCGGGTCCGCCCTAACCCTTTGTGGGCAACGGGTTACGACGACGCCCGAGGCGGTCGTGCCTCGGGCGTTTGCGTTAACTCAAACTCGCGGTCAATTCCGCAGGATTGATTCTGGCTCCCCGGGTAGGACTTGAACCTACAACCTAGCGGTTAACAGCCGCCCGCTCTACCAATTGAGCTACCGGGGAATCGAATTCGGCGGTGGTCTTAGCACGTATCGGCACCGGCGCCGGAGCGGCTTCAGCCGAACCGACGGCGATCCGGACAGGGCAGTATAGCCGCTCGGCCGTCGCTCGTCAAGGGTGCCGGCCGCCGGGGTACTTTCAAGGTTTGTGTGTCATTTCGGGCAGCAGGTGCGATCGGAGCAGTTGTCCGTGAACCGTGCTTCGTTGCGTGACCCGATTCGCGAGACCGTGCTTCAGCGGAGGGGTGGCGTTCCGGGAAGCGAATCACGTCTTCCACCGGACGATCGTCGAGGCGTCGGGCAACGCATCCTGCTCGCTTTGCCGCACACCCTCAGTCTTTCAGGCCGGCGAGGTTCGGCTCGATCCGTTTGGCGGCCTTCATCATGTCGGCCCAGGTCAGGGTGCGTCCGTCGTGGGCGGCGTCGCGGCCGAGGATGCACGCGAGGGTGCTGGCCACGCTTGGCTCGACGGTCGGGTTATCGTAAACGCCTTCCGTGATGCGCTTGTGGAAGATGTCGAGGTTGGCCTGGATGCCGGAGTTGTAGAGCCCCTTGATCTGGCCGCCGCGGTAGGCCATCTTGCCGCCGCGCACCCACGTCTGGGTCTCGCCGCTGTAGTCGCCCTCGAAGTAGGCGCCCTGTCCGTAGGCCGTGCAGTTGCAGGTGAAGGGCCACAGGTTGGGCACGTGTTCGCCGCGATGGTTCCAGACGAGACCGTCCTCGAAGCGGTAGGTGACGGAGTAGACGTCGCGGGTGTCGCCGTGCGGTGTGGGGCGTGCGGCTCGCGATGCGCCCATGGCGCTGACGGGCAGCCGGTCGGCCACCCAGAGGGCCACGTCCACGGCGTGGATGCCGGCGTTGACGAGCATCCCGCCGCCCAGGGCGATGTCGTTGACCCAGATGAGGTGCCGCAGACGGCTCTCCACCGTTCCGGTGAGCGGCGGGTCGCGGAATCCGTTGTCGTTGTAGACCGACGAGATGAATGCGACCCGGCCGAGCGCGCCGCCGTGGATCCGCTTGATCGACTCGATGAAGAACGGGTGCGTCCGCGTCTGGAAATCGACCAGGAACACCCGCTTCGCCTTGCCGGCGCGCTTGCCGAGGTCGGCGATCTGCACGCAACCGGGCACGTCCACCGCAACGGGCTTGGCCACGTAGACGTGGCAACCCGCCTCGACGGCGGCGGCGGCGTGGTCCGGGAAGAAGCATGGCGGCGTCTCCAGAAAGACCGCATCGACCTTGGCGGCGATCATCCGCTTGTACCCCGACAGGCCGGTGAACCGGCGAGGCTGCGGCACCTTGAACCGCTCGCCGGCGGCCTCGGCCACCTGCTCGAAGTAGTCCGTGAGGGCCGTGATCCGGTACCCGGCGTGCTTGGCGATCATGCCGGCGATGAGCCGACCGCGCCCACCCAGGCCCACGCAGCCCACTTCGACGCGGGAGTTGGCCTCCGTCCCGCGCACCCGCGACGGTTTCATCACAGCCACCGTCGCCGCCGCGGCCGCACCCGTGATGAACTGCCGGCGGCTGACACCTCTGTCACCTTGCTTGGTTGTGCCGAACCCTTTATCCATTTTCGACGGCTCCTTTCATTCAGCGCCGTTCGACCGCTTGGAAAGTATTTCAAGTCGCTTGGGTGGCGGGTGTCCTCACCCGCCACCCGGCTTGGCCGCCGTTCTCGCGGCGGGTACGGAGACCCGCCGCGCACGGGTGCTCTTAAGCGCGGCGGGTACCCGTTCGACAGGCTCCGGGCAGGCTCCGACCCGCTGCGCACGCCCGGTGTTCGACCGCTCAGTCTCCGGCGGCCTTGGCGAACTCCTGCCACTGCTTCTCCAGCGTTTCCTTGCGGCCGGGACCGGGATGGACGAGGATCCGGTACCTCAGGGTCAGGCTCTTGCCGGCGGGTATGGTGTGCGGCCGGTCGAAGAGAAACGCGGGGCTGAAGTACGGCATCCCGGCGTTGGCGTACCATTTCGGCGGATGCCGCAGGTTCTCCGGATGGTCGAAGATGGCTGCGCCGCCTGCCTCGCCGTCGGTCCCCGTGCCGCTGTAGTCGATCCACCGCGCCGCCAGACCGTGCATGATCTTCGCCTGTTTGCCCATCTTCTGACGGTACTGCCGCCCCTCGCTGTCGAGGAACGTCCATCCGCGTGTCTCCTTGGCGAGGCGCAGCGAGAGCCCCGCGTAGCCTCCGTACCCCTTGCCGCCCTTCTCGTGGGGGAGCGGCGTGCGGTCGAGCACGACGTCGGCGCCGGTGGCCGTGAAGGTCCCGGTCCAGTCGATGTGGTACCCGCCGTCGGCGCGGGGCGGGCTGACGCGAATCGACCGCTTCTCCGCGAGGACGGTCGGCTTGCCCCACGGCTGGTAGCGGAGGGCCAACGCGAAGGTTGCGGAGAAGTCCTTCCGCGTGGCGACCTTGACGTCGGCGATCTCGGTCTGCCCGGCCCCCTTGCCGGTCTTGCGGTCGGTTTCCCAGTAGTTGATGCCATTGATGTATTTCCACGAGAACCACCCCGCGAGGTGCCACGGGTGATCCTGCGGACGCAGGTCCGTCAGGACCGTGCCGCCGGGAAGGGCCAGCGGGTGAAAGTGAGGCTTGGGCTCGTCCGCCCCGTAGTGGTACTGCCACAGGACGCTGTCGCCGCGCTTGAGGGCCAGGGACGAGTCGGTCCCGGCCCAACGGAGGTCGATCGTTTCGGTGGCGGCGGCGGAAGCCGTCGCGCCCCACGTGATGATTGCCAGTGCAAGGACCGTCGCTGCCACTGGCGCCGAGATGATTCCGCGTTCACCCATGGTTCTGTGCCTCCAATGAAGCCGGACCCGGCAGGGAAACCCTGGCAGCGGACGCTGCACGTCGGTACGGTTTCCTCCACGGGCCACGGGTCTACCGGCAAGGTACCGCCCCGGCGAGGTCCGGTCAAGGAGGCAGCAGGCGTCCCTCGGCAGCCGATTCGCCCGGATTCTCTCGGCGGCCGACGGTCGGCAGGAAACCGGCGGCGGGTTTGGCGGTTCAACAGGGTGATGGTCTCCGGCAGAAAAACAGCCGTGCCGTGGCGGTCGATAACGGCCCGGGCGGTGGGCTTGCTCGTGTGCCTCGGCCCGTGTGCCGCCGCGCCGCCGGCTGCGGCATCTCCGGCGCCGGGGGGAGTCTCTGCCCCCGCAGCCGACGATCCAACTATCGAGTGGAAAGGTTCCTGGGCCGAGACGTACGGGGCGAACCGGAAACGATGGCTCGATGAACTCCGGGGGCTCGACGCCGACCCTCGCCATGAGGAGATGGCCCGGCGGCTGACGGGCCTCGTCCGAGCCCTCCTTCAGCGCTTCGGCCCCGACGGCCAGGGCCGCGCGGAGGCGTACGAACGCATCGCGGGGGACGTGGCCAAACTCGGCTCGGCCACCCAGGGCATCGCCCGGCTCAAGCGGTTGACGGCCGCGTTTCCCGGCAACCTCGGCCTGGAGGTGGCGGCGCTCGAAGCCATCCTCAAGTCCGTCGAAGAGAACAATCTCTGGCGCGACGGCGGGCCTTACAGTGCCACCGCCGAACACGCCTCCGACCGTCTCATCGCCCTGGACGAAGCGGGTCGCCTGACGGAGAACCGGGAGGCGGCCGAGAGCGGCTGGCGGATGCGCCTGGCCCTGGCCATGGAGAGCCGCCGGTTCTGGGAGGCCGACCGCGCGCTCGACGGCCTGGCCGCCGTCACCGGGCGCGACGCCGGCTGGTATCAGATGCGGGTCGAACTCCTGGTGTCGGCCGGTCGGTGGCATGACGCGCGGCAGTTGCTCGAAACCCGCGCCGAGGCGATGGACGCCCGGTTCGTGGCGTCGCGGCTCCAACGGCTCGCGCAGGCCGAGGCCGTGCCGCCTGACTTCCCGCGCGACCTCGGTCTGGAGATGCGGTGGACCGCCATCCACTCCCGCACCAGCGGCGCCGACACCGCCACCGTCCAGGCACTCCTCGACGCCAGTGCCGAAGGCCGCGGCATCATGCCATGGGAACAGGACCGCCACGCCTCCGCCTGGGTCCTCCTCGACCGGCTCCTGGCACGGCAGACGCCCGACACCTTGATGCCCCTGCGCGAGGCGCAGCAACACCCGGCCCGGACCCTTCTCGCGCGGATCCCTAAGGCCGACGATCCGCAAACCATCGTGGCCGCCTACCGCCGGTACCCCTGGGCGGACGCTACCCACAAGGCCATGGTCGCTTGCGGGGAGGCGACGCTGCGGCAGGGCGCCTCGGGCCTCGCGCTTCGCATGTTCGAGGACGTGCTCTCGCACGGCGCCGACGCCGACTTGCGCAAGAGGGCCCGTGTCGGCGCCTGGCTGGCCATCCTCAACGAAACGCGGGACGCCGGGGCCGTGACGGCCGCCTTCGACGGCGTGGCGCCCGACGCCGAGTTTCCATGGATGGGCGGCCGCGCGACGGCCGGAGCCATCCGCAAGAGACTCCTCGATGGCGTCGATGCCGCCGACACTTCCCCCGCCGCGCTGCGGCCGGCGACGCTGTCGCATCAGTTGCTGCGCCTTCCACCGGTCGCGCCGTGGCGGCCGGACGTCTTCGACGCGCTGCCCGACGAGGCGGTGTATGCCTTTCCCACGCCGCTCGGGTCGCTCCAGACGAGCGGCGGCCGGGTCCTGCTGGCCGGCCCCAACCTTCTCGTCTGCTTCGCCGAGGACCTGACGAAGCCGCTCTGGTGGCGGACGCCGATCGACATTGCCATGCCGCTGCGGCCCAGGCGGCAGGGCGAGCGAGGCCGCAATCGACAACTGCTTGCCGTCCCCGGCCCCTTCCGGCCGGCGATGACAGGCCGATGCGTCTACACCCGCTGGGGCGCCGACCCGTCCGGCGTATCGCTGCGCGGCGTGGCCGCCCTCGACGCACGCACCGGCGAGATACGGTGGTCCACCGACGCGGATCCCGTCTGGGAGACCATGCAGCCGATCAGCGACCC
>Ga0307433_1001295_pt1 | contig 14116 bp, 10 predicted proteins | sample SalMarWE160210MG_FD_202166 | JGI IMG/M metagenome (GOLD analysis project Ga0307433, IMG submission 202166) | Salt marsh sediment microbial communities from the Plum Island Ecosystem LTER, Massachusetts, United States - WE1603-210 | ecosystem: Environmental > Aquatic > Marine > Intertidal zone >... | reverse complement strand
TCTTGAGTAAGGTTGAGGAGTGGCTCAAGTTGGTTAAAACTAAGGATTGTGAGGGTTTTGGTCGCAAAATGGAGGATGTTAAGAAGCGGTTACAGGAACTGGACCCTGATTTTGAGCGGTATTACAGGCTTATGTATCGGCTTTTGGGCTCTTCCTAGAGGTTGATGTTGGGTTTTTGGGCTGCCTTGTAGGAGCCTAGGATTTTAACGAATACTGTTTTGTCTCTGATGCTGTTCAGGGCTTGCTGGCATTTGGTTTCTGTTCTGTGTCCCTCAAAGTCTAGGTAGAAGTGGTATTCCCATGGCGTGCTCTTGGTGGGTCTGGACTCGATTTTGGTCAGATTGATGTTTCTGTCGGCGAACTCCTTCAATATTCTGTATAGGGCTCCGGGCACGGATTTGGCTGCAAAGATTATGGAGGTTTTGTCCTGTCCAGAGTATGGCGAGTCCTGTTTGTTTAGGACAAAGAATCGGGTGGAGTTGTTTTTGATGTCCTCTATCTCCTTTGCCAGTATGGTCATGCCGTAGATTTGGGCGGCTCTTTCGCTGGCTATGGCTGCCGCGTCCATCAGCTTTTCTTCCTTAATCATCTTCACGCTGCCTGCGGTGTCGAACGTGGAGATTGCTTTGAGTTTGTGTTGTTCTAGGAATTTTCTGCATTGAGCTAAGGCTTGGGGGTGACTGTACACGGTTTTGATTTGGTCCAGTTTGGTGCCTTTGTGGGCTATGAGGCAGTGGCTGATTCTGATGATTATCTCGCCGCAGACTTTCAGGTCGTATTCTAGGAACAGGTCGTAGGTGCGGTTTACGCTGCCCTCAATAGAGTTTTCGATGGGAACAACCCCATAATCCACGTCCCCCGTTTTGACGCTCTCAAAGACATCATCGAAGCTTTCGCAGGGCTTCACTTCAGCGGATTGACCGAAAAAACTGTAAACTGCCATCTCGCTGTAGGCGCCCAGCTCGCCCTGAAAAGTAACCTTCAACACAAACCCACCTTTATCCAATACAAATACGTGACGTCAAACCAAAAATAAAACACTTTACCAATAAAAACAGTGTGCAGTTAATTACAGAAGGGAAAGAGTTTCCTGTCTTAACCGTCGTCTAATACGTGATTGCGAAAGTGGTTCCTGAAATGGCTGGGGTTATAAGTTAATTAAGAAATATGAACTTTAAGCTTGATTGGATGGGGGCAGGATGATGGAAAAAGAAATTATTGATTTGAGAAGCGACACTGTCACTCTTCCCACCGAAGAAATGATAGATGCGATTCGACACGCAGAGTTGGGCGATGACGTTTTTGGGGAAGACCCGACAGTGAATAGACTGGAGAAGCTGGCTGCCGAAATGATGAGCAAGGAAGCGGCTCTTCTAGTTACCAGCGGAACCCAAGCCAATCTGGTTTCTTTGCTGAGCAACACAAAACCCGGAGACCTTGTGATACTTGAGGCAGAATCGCACATATTCTGGTACGAGGTCGGAGGCGTCTCCATGATAGCTGGCTTGCAGCCGTGGCCTGTGAAGAGTCAAATGGGCGCATTGAATCCCGAAGATTTGGAAGCGGCGATACGTCCAAAAGACATCCATTTTGCGGAGCCAGCCGCCGTTTGCATCGAAAACACGCATAACAGGCATGGTGGAACAATCATAAGCCCCGATCAGATAAAGGCAATAAGCGAGGTTGCCCATTCTCACGGTTTAAAGCTTTACATGGACGGTGCACGAATCTTTAATGCCGCCGTCGGCTTAAAGGTGGATGTTAAACGATTAACTGAGCATGTTGACAACCTGATGTTTTGTTTGTCTAAGAGTTTATGTTGCCCAGTTGGTTCGGTGCTTGTAGGAAGCAGCGAATTTATTGAAAGAGCTCGGAAGTTCAGAAAACTTTTAGGCGGCGGGATGCGGCAGGCAGGGATAATAGCGGCTCCGGGTATTGTGGCTTTAGAAAAGATGGTTGATAGGCTGGAGGAGGATCACAGGAACGCCCGATTTTTGGCTGAGGGTCTAAGTAGGATAAGTGGAATTCAGATTGACTTGGGTCGTGTGCAAACAAATATTGTGTATTTTGGAATTGGGGATTTAGGGGTGTCGTCTGAGTCTTTCGTATCGAAGCTTAAAGAGAATGGGATACTCGCCCTGACCATGGGACCAGATAAGGTTCGGATGGTGACACACAGAGGAATCGAAGAGCAACACGTGAAAACGGCACTTGAGAAAATTGAGAAGATCTCAAAAAAGTTGAATTTTTAATCAGGACGATTTGGGGTTGGGGTTAAATTTTAACCCCAAACCCAAATTCAACAACCTAAGCACTTGCTTAATACTCAAAGCTTCTTTAACAAAATATAGAACAAACAACAAATTAATTTCTAAACACCCTAGCGCGCATTATGGATTCTTTCTCTAGCTTAAACGATTATGTTTTTGCCTAATCTATAGTGTAAAGCTCCGCACGCGCTTTCTTGAGAATGGACAGTTTCATAATTTCTTCTTTGTTCACTTTACCCTTAGCCCAATCGAGGCTGTCAAATAGTTTTTTGCCGATATCCGATCGCACTATCACAGTCGAATATCCTTTATCGCTTCCCACTGAACCAACAGAAATATCAGCATATTCTGCGGTGAAATCAGGACAAAATAGGCATCTTGGTTCAACAGCGTTATTCAATTTGTCCACTTTTATAGAATGGTCATTTCCATCTGATCGAACAATGTATTTTCCTTTGTGAATCACTGTTTTCTCAGCACTGTCCAAATCAACATTTAACAGCCTCGATGTTTCTTCCTTAAGCTTTTTATATTCGAAGCATTCGAAACAGAACAATCCTATTATGGATAGTTCTAGATTTGGATAATCCTGTAAGAGGCTCTTTTGTATCATTCTTGCGGATTTAACTTGGCAAGCTGTACCAACGAGAGCAATTTTTCTCTTGCTTTTCGATATCAGCTCTTCTAACTTTGACATCATCGGAACCCGAATGTATTTTGTTCCTTTAGCCTCCATTATTTCATCGACGTTTTCTGCGATCACCGCTTCCGCCCAATAGCCCTCTGTCCGTTTAACCACTATAGCAGCATCAAACATGCCTTTCTCCATGCCCGAAACCAGTAACGCAGTAACTACTCCGCCATCTTGCCCGTCTATCGAAGTTTTGGCTGAATATATATCCATGTAAACTCCAAGATTTTCGTCTTTCGTTCCTTTCAAGAATTGCTGTTCAATCTTTCTCGCTTCTTCTTCTACCATTAGATACTCGAGTGTATAGCGATCGAGATCGATTCTTGCAGGACAAATGAAGCTGCAGGTGCGACATCCCGCACAGTAGTCCGCATTCAGTTTCATCAGTTTTCTTACGTTTTGATTATCAAATGCTTCTTTGATTAATGCAGGGCTTAATCCATTATTGCATATGTTCATGCATGCGCCGCACCTTATACAGTTATATGTTCTGACAGTGGCAAATTGTCTGGCTTTTGGAAGCTTTGGTTCAATCTTTCCTTTTCTAGGCAGATGCGTTTTTCCCAGATTGTCTAGAATTGGTGACGTTAAATTCATTAGGATTAATGCGACAATTGAGCCCTCCAAGAAGTTCATGTAAACCTGAATTAAGATTGTTAATGCACCTAATCCTATTCCGAATATGGTTTGACCCAAGTGGGTTATGGGTGTAGTAGCGGGGTCGGTGACCATGAAGAATGCTAAGAAAATCGAACTGCCAGTGAACAGATGAAACAATATTCTAATTATCATTTCTCCACCATAAATGTAGGCTGTAAAGATAGAGAACAACAAGGTGGTTACCAAGTAAGCCAAAGTTATTCTCCATTTGATATATCCTCGGAGAAGTGCAAACAGAATTATTCCTACTGCGACTACGGCGATGCTTGAAACGCCACCTATCCAACCCTGATATTTCTGCACTAGCATGGTGTAAAGAATGTCTGGTAGTGGATTATTGGGTGTACCATAGGTATAGGGATACATGGGATTCAAGTTAGGATCTCCATAGTGGGAGAGCATAGAGCGCACATCGAGACGATTTTGCAAGTCGATAATTTCCGCATTCTCTACGGGCAGCAGAGATGAACTAGGGGCTATAATTAGTAAGCTGATAATCAGAAGTTTGGCAATTGCAGCGGGATTCACGTATTTTCGTCCAGCCAATCCTTGTATCTTCTTGAAAACAATCAATCCGACGGCTGAAATCAAAGCAGGATACAGATATTTTTCAATGCCCGCGCCTCCCAGTATTGAGAATTCTTCGGTGGCCATCGCTGGAGCCATTCCGTAAGAGTATGACATGGCAACGATTAAGCCGAAGACAGCCGCAGACCATGTGTTCAAGGGTCCTCTTTTTCCCATTACCATTGACAGCAGATAATCACAAGCTACAGCAACTACAACCGAAACTACAGATATTATGATCGAATCTAAACCAAATGAAATGTAAGATACAGCTGCGATAATGCAGAGGGCAATAAACGTATATTGCATCATCAGATCTTTTGTCATTGGAGCTTCAACAGAAGTTTTTATTTCCATATTCCGCAACCTCTTTTATGTTGGTCAGCTCTTTTAACGTTAAAAAATAATATTTTGGACAGCGTTAATGCAGCTGCTTTTGTTTTTCACAAAATTCAACAAAATCTGCTGTCTGCCTTTATATGCGCGCAATTCCATGAATATCGTTTACGTAGCAATGGATTTAAAACCTTTGGGTTTGGGGTTAAATTTTAACCGTCCTCTTCCGCTGCGCACGCCAGAACAGACGACAACGTTTCTGTATTGAACAAGGTTTGAGAGTCTTCTTAAATTGGCAATTTCCGCATCTAACTCGTATTTGTTTTTCAGCACATCGCCAATTATTTGGGCTGCTTCTTCGGTCGCCCCACTTTTACTCGCGTAAACTAGAGTTCCGTTCATCGCAATTAATCCCTTCTCCGATGAATTTACGGATGGAGTTGTAACCCTTTCCATTGAAAAGAAAGATTTTTGTTATGCGCAAGTCTACTTGTCAAAAAGCCTTTAAGTCAAAGCTGCAAATTAACGGGGTATCATTTACGTAGGGTGGCTGTTAGGGTCCTGTTTACAGCGAGACAGACCAATGCTTCAAAGGAACACCGAATAGGTTCACTTACAAGGAGTGTTTCATGTCCAAGTGGGTGTCTTGAGATGGCTATTTGCAGAAGGCTGGTTGGATGATTAGAGAGTTAGGGTTTGACACAGAGAAGTATCTGGATGCTCAGGTGGGAAAGATTCTTGAACGGGTTTCCTTCTTCGACAAGCTGTATCTGGAGTTCGGCGGGAAACTGCGTTATGACCATCATGCCTCACGTGTGCTGCCGGGTTTTGATCTTGATACGAAGGTGCGGATGCTCAAGCGGTTTGGGGATGATGTAGAGATTGTCCACTGTATAAGTGCCAAGGACATTGAGGGAAGGAAAATCAGACGGGATTTTGGGCTGACGTATGATGACCAGATTGTCAAGGACATAAATGATCTTCGTGAGATGGGTCTGGATGTTTCCGCAGTTGTAATAAACAGGTTTGGCAACGAGCTGACAGCTAGAAGATTCAAGCAAAAACTCGTTAACATGGTGATACGTGTTTTCGTCCATTACGAGCTGCCAAGCTATCCTAACGACATTGGATTGATTCTGAGCGATAAGGGATATGGGCGGCAGGATTATGTGGGTACCGAGAAAAAGATTGTTGTGGTCACCGCCCCTGGACCGGGCAGCGGCAAGTTTTCGTTCTGCATGGCTCAACTGTACAATGACAGGAGAAGAGGGGTAATGTCCGGTTTTTCGAAGTTTGAGACTTTTCCGGTGTGGAATCTGAGTCTTGACCATCCTGTGAATGTCGCCTATGAAGCGGCAACGGCGGACATAGGGGACTGCAACGTTGTGGATCCTTTCCACAAAAGAGCGTACGGAGTGGAGGCGGTTAACTACAATCGGGATGTTGAGAATTTTGCGGTTATGAAGAAGATAATTGAAAGGATGGTAAGTGATAACGATCCGATGACGAAAGTTAGATCGCCGACAGATATGGGTGTCAGCATGGTCAAAGAGGGAATAGTGGACAATGATGTGGTCTGTGAGGCAAGCAAACAGGAAATCGTGAGACGGTATTTCAGGTATCGCAGAGAGTTCGTGGAAGGATGCACCCTACATGACACTCTTGACAGAATGGATAAGATTATGGCGAAGGTTGGAGCCAAACCTGAGGACCATTCTGTTGTCTTACCTGCTAGAGAAGCAGCAGAAGAAGCCAGAAGAAAGCAAGCGGAGGGAAAAGGGTACAAAGGCGTCTTCTGCGGAGCAGCGATCGAAGTACTTCTGGATTCAGGCGAGACCCTTATCGTTACAGGAAAGAACACGCCACTGCTTCACGCCGAATCCGCGGCACTACTCAACGCAACCAAGAGACTCGCAGGGATAGCGGATGAAGTAGACGTGATTTCCCCAAGTGTGATCCGTAGTCTCAAAGAGTTGAAGAAAAATATGGGGCTAAACAGCACGTCATTGGACCCGAAGGAGATACTTAACGCGCTGGCGTCAAGCGCAGTATCAGAGAAGAACGCACGCAGATGCTTGAATGCGTTGAGCAAACTGAGAGGCTGCGAAATGCATACGACACATCTAATGACCGAAGGCAACGAGAAAACCGTGAACCAGATGGGGCTGATTCTGACGACAGATGCGAAATTGCCGTTCCCTGACTATCGACTTATGTGAGACGTTTGCGCGTGAATTCATTCACATTCCGCCTTGAATGTCATCAAGAGCGATTACTTTTCCGTCTGCTGCGATATAGAGTCTGTTTTCTGCGATTTTGGGTGTAAGAATCCAATGTTTGAAAGTTATGCTTTCCTGAATGATGCCGGAGGATGGATTAATCCAATAAAGGGTTGTTCCAGAAGTAACGAGTAACACATTTTTATCTTGAGTTATGCTTCCTACACCGTCTGGCATAGGTGTCCTCCAAATTAGTTTGCCATCTGATAAGTTAAGTGCTGTAAGGTATCCTGCTTCGTATCCAGTAACAACAGTGTTATTGACTATTTGTGGTGCAGCTGCGCTTGGATAGCTCGATGTTTCATGCATGCTCGAGTAAATCCAGTTTCGTGAACCGTTTTCCGTTTCGCTTTGGAAGTCGCCATCGGCAAGCCCAAATAGTAGCGTTCCGTCGTAGAGAGTGGGTTGAAAAATTGTTGTGCCGAAATCGATCGACCATAAAGTCATTCCTGTAACTTCATCTAGACATTTTAAGCAAGTATCATTGTCATAATTCCAAATAAGCACTTGACCATTGCTGATGATAGGCGGGCTGTTAATCTTTATCCCATCCTCCCAGAGAATTGAACCATCAGTGATGTTAAAACAGAATAATTTATGACCATTGTCCCAGCCGCCCACAAAAACACGATTGTCTGCAACTGTCCACCCTCCATTACCGACAGAATTGGGGAGAGATCCGTAGGAGTATTCCCAGAGCAGTTCTCCATTTGTCGCATTCAAAACATGGAATCCATCAGCTGTCACAAAGACTCTTCCATCTGAAACTGAAAAGTCTGGAGCGGTCTTAGAGGCTATGCTGGACGCTACAAATGCTTCAAAACGATATAGAATGCTTCCATTCTCTTCACTGAGACAATTTAAAACGGATCCTCGAGAGCCCACAAAAACTTTACTATTCTCCACGACTGTTTGGCTCAACATGATGTATCCGCCCAAACTCTGGCTCCATAAAGTTTGCCCCGTCTCCTGATCAAAACAGTAAAAATCCCCATCACGTGTCATGGTGAACGTCTTATCATCCATAATTGTGAAGGCAGCGAAAGTGACATAAAGTTCACGGGTCCAAGCGGCAGTGTCAATTTTTGATTGATTTTCAACATCGGGCTGCAATTGAGTATACTCAAGCACCGCCACTGCAGAAACAAAAATCAATGCAACTGCAAGAAATACCGAAATTAACTTCAGACGTCGACTGCTTTTCATATGACTACGACCAAATCCATTTTTAGATGTTGATCCTGCAGCTCTCTCGACAATCTGGACGCTTAGAAGGGCATCCCTGCCTTGGTTCGAAAGGCAGTATTTTCCTTGTTCATCAGTTTTTATCAAACCATTTAACTTGTTCAAGTGATGCTGAAGATGTCCGCTACTGTCGATTCCCACCTCTTTTTTCAAGTCTGCGAAACCCAACGGCTCTTCGTTCAACGCTTTTATGATGCTTATTCGCGTAGGGTGACCCAAGGCGTCAAAAATTTCGGCTCGTCGCTGGTCTTCCTGCTCATCTTCCATATTTTTCCACATTATATCAGTGCTTTACACTGTTATTTAATGCCTCGTTCATAGACTCAAAAAGTGTGCTGGTCTATTTTTCTGGACAACCATAAAATCCGAAATGTTTGAAAAAAGAGGATTAATCGGATAATAAAATCCAAACTTTCCGTTTTTTCTAGTTTCACTTATCTGTCTGCACCTTTTTCATGTGTGCGCACATTCATTAGATTGGCTAATCTGGTTTCCAATAGTTCCTTTCGCTTCTCAGAAACTTGCTAACAAGAGAGCCTCTTCGTTAAAGTCTCTTGTTTGACTATTTGGTTTTTTGTTGTATGTTTTTGTGTTTTTTGCGGTAGAGCAAACCAGCACCCACAACCACGACGGCAACAAAGGAGAGAACAGCGATAACGACTGGGACTATTGGAAAAGGCTCTGTTCCAGCGCTTGAGCTGGTAAAGGGTGTGTAAAGCATGACAACTGCTGAATCCATTGTAAAGATGTTGTGACCGCCTCCTATCGCATATAAAGTGTCGTTTACAACAGTCACGCTCAGTCCTGTTCTATCTACTGGCATAGAAGCAGCCACACTCCAAGAATTGGTTTCTGGAAAATAGACTTGATTCGTGTATTGACCGCTAAGTGGATAAGTAGCATTGCTTCCGCCGATAACGTAGATAGCCTTTGCCGCTTTTGTTCCCGTTGTTGCACCTGCAGCTGCGCTGCCAACACCCATTGGAATAGGTATACCCAAACTCCACTTGTCTGTTTTTGGGTCGTATATTTGGGTCAAATTGGTAATGGTAGAGCCACTTGCCACTCCTGATATCATGTATATTTTTCCATCCATTACTGCTGAAGCATATCCAGCAACAGCCGTGGGTATTGGCGAACCAGCATCCCATGTATCAGTTACAGGGTCATAAATGTCGACTCGATCACTCTTCTCAATGTTTGAGGATGATTCCGATTGAATCCACCCGCCGATTAGATAGATTTTTCCGTCAACAACATTCGCCTCAATGCCGTACCTCCCTGTTGGCATGGGCGTTTTTGTCTCCCACGAGTCTCTTTCAGTGTCATAAACCTCGTTGACATTGGTTACATTGACGTCGATTTTCCAGAGGGTTTTTCCCCCTATGCAGTAGATTTTGTTTTGGTAAACTGCTGTGCCAAAATCGCCTCTGGAAGTAGGCATAGATGCTTTTTCAGTCCAAGTGTCTGCTACTGGGTTATAGGCTTCAGTGGAATTAATAGTTACATAAAAGAATTCGTTGTCACTCGCAAAGTGTCTTTGAGAACCTCCCTTTACATATATAATTCCGTCGACTGTGGCAACTCCAGCACCCACTCTCGTTGTATTCATCGGCGCTTTTGTTGTCCAAAAATTCTCAGCAGCGCTCACTGAAAACGTTGCAGCTACCGCTGAAAACAGAAGTGCCGAAATAAATGCTAGTGCTAATTCTCTATTCTTCATATAAGCATCAATCTATTCTAGCTCAAACTCATATTTAGCTCTCCTTGGAGAACACCTCTGTTCCGCAAAAAGAACAGAATACTTGTATCACCTCAGCAAGTTCCTCGACAAGAGAAACGACTAATTGTCGGAATTCTCGGATTCCACTCTTTACTTTCATTTCATAAAAACTTAGTTAACAATAGAGCCTCTTCGTTGATTAAAATCTCGTGTTGTCTATGTTTGCTGTTTTGGTTTGTGTGCTTTTGCGAAGTCTGGTAGTTTTGTTAGTGCCTTTTCTAGTACTTCGATGCTTTTGAGGTATTCTTGGATGTCTATGTGCTCGTTGGGTGTGTGGTCCAGCCGCGAGTCTCCGGGTCCATACGTGACCACCGGAATCTTCAGAGCATTACCGAGAACATTCATGTCTCCTGTGCCCGTTTTCCGCGAAAAAGAAGCATAATTCAATGTGGTCTTTCTTATGCCCCAAGCCAAAGCCCTGACAATAACCGATCTGCGGTCAGCCTCAAACGCTTTGGCAACATCCACCATCTCCACCGTCACCGTAACCTTGGGGTTAGTCGCCTTGTACCTGTCAATCCTCCGCTTAACCTCCTCAAACACCTGCTCAGGAGAAAGCTGAGGCGGAATCCGCAACTGAACAAAAATCTCACAATGCGAAGGAATAAACGAGGCAGAGGTGTTGCCCCCCTTAATCCCAGTTAAACATGAGGTTATAGAGTAGAAGCGGCTCTTCAGCTTCTCCTCCCGCAGATGAAGCTTACGAATCTGCCTCCAAAACTCCATAGCCTTCTCAATCGCATTCTCAAACAGCCAAGGAGCAGCAGAATGCCCCGAAGGAGTATCCACCGTAACCTTCACAGTCACGATTCCCTTATAGCCAAAAACAACCTTCTCCAAGCCGCTAGGCTCACCAAAAATGGCGTAATCAGGCTGAATCCCAGACTCAACAAAATGCTGAATACCTTTCCCTGTGCTCTCCTCTTCCACCACCCCAACAACAATAATCTTACCCGGAAAACTGCCATCCACAAACTTGGATGCAGCCACAATCATGGCAGCCAAGGGACCCTTCGCATCCACAGAACCCCTGCCATACAACTGGCCGTCCTCAACTCTGACCGGAATCTCACCTTCAACAGTGTCCATGTGCCCGCACAACAAAACAACCGGGGAACCCTCACCAATCTCGCTGATAACGTTTCCAATCTCGTCTCTGCGAACACGGAAACCCAGCTTCTTCATCTCCGCTGCCAGAAACTTGGAAATATTCTCCTCACTGCCCGACGGACTGTAAATCTTCACCATACGAGTCAACAAATCAACCGCATAATCGTCGCTCATCTGTTCTCCCCTTCCATAACCTCATCCAGAACCTCAATCACCCTGTCAATCTGCTCCCTCTCGATAACCAAGGGCGGCAGAAATCGCACCACATTCCTTCCCGCATCCAAAACCAGAACACCTCTGTCCAGACACCCAACCAAAATGTTGTAAACGTCAAACCGCATCTCCATCCCCAACATGAGACCTAAACCGCGAACCTCCCTGACAATCTTATACTTCTCCGCTAAGCCCTCCAGCTTACCCTTAAAGTAACTTCCCAGAGTCGCAGCACGCTCCGGAAGCCGCTCCTCAACCAGCACATCTATGGCAGCGCTAGCCGCGGCACAAACCAGAGGATTACCGCTGAAAGTGCTTGAATGCTCTCCACGCTGGAAAGCCGCCATAACATCTTCCCGCGCCAACGTTGCGCCCATAGGCAAGCCGCCAGCAACAGATTTGGCAAGGCACATAACGTCGGGAACAACGTTCCAGTGCTCGCAGGCAAAAACTTTTCCTGTGCGACCGAAACCAGTCTGCACCTCATCAAAGATTAAGAGGACATCCTTCTCGTCGCAGATTTCTCTTAGTCCAGGCAGAAAATCGTCCGAGGGAACCAGAACTCCGCCCTCTCCCCTAACAGGCTCCACAATGACCGCAGCGGTCTTATCCGTAATCGCCTCTCGTACCTTCTCAAGATTGTTTGGAGGAACATGCTTGAACCCCGGAACCAAAGGCAAGAAAGGATCACGGTACTTCTTTTTCCATGTTGCAGAAAGAGCGCCCATAGTCTTGCCGTGAAACGCGCCCACCATAGCAATTATGTCTGTTTTGCCTGAATATTTTCGGGCTAACTTAATGGCGCACTCGACTGCTTCGGCGCCGCTGTTCGAAATATAAATGCTGTCCAGCCCCTTAGGAGCTATCGAGATTAGCTTCTTCAGCATCTCGGATCGAGCATCGTTATAGAAGGACGCATGGCAGGCGATGAGTTTTTCCACCTGCCTCTGAACCGCCTCCACAACTTTTGGGTGACAGTGCCCAACAATACTGACGCCATAGCTGCCCATGCAGTCTATGTACTCGTTGCCGTTGATGTCCCAAACTAGCGCTCCCTTGCCTCTTGTGATAACACGCTGCCGTTTGGAGAACGTGTTTGCCATAATTTTGTCTTCAACTTCAATTATTTCTTTTTCATTCATGACTTATCACCGTACCATCTTCATGCTTCAAACCGGAAGAAATCGGATTCTCCCCGACGCCCGAACAGATAACCACTTCGCCAACCCCCTGACTCAACGCTTCCTGAGCAGCATAAACCTTAGTTATCATGCCGCCCCCAATCTTAGGAAGAGCTTTCTCAACCTCAGAAACGGACAAACCAGACACCAACTTGCCATCCAACTTTAACCCCTCCACATCCGTCAACAGAACCAGCCTATCAGCCTTCAATGCCCCCGCAATACTGGCTGCAGTCCGATCAGCATCCACGTTAAGGGGCTCAAACTCCTCACTCACCGCAACAGGAGAAACCAGCGGAACATAACCATTCTCCAGCAAGAGCTGCAACAAAGAAACATTGATTTGGCTAACCTTACCCGTGTAGCCGCCGTCAATCACCCGCTTCCTTCCCCGCTCATCAACAATAACCAGACGCTTCTTACGTTGTGCTCGCATAAGAAAACCATCCAAGCCTGAAAGCCCCAAAACAGGTATCTTATGCTTCTGGAGAGCCGAAACCAGCTTCTTGTTGATTTTTCCAGTCATAACCATAGTGAAGATTTCCATAGTCTCCTTGTCTGTGTATCTGCTGCGAAAGCCTGTTGGCGAAAACACAAACTTCTGCTCCTTGCCCAGCTTGGAGGCTATATCTGTGACCTCCTTTCCTCCGCCATGAACCAGAACCAGCTGGTGATCAGAGAGAACATTCTTTATGTCGAAAACAAGTTCAGATGGAACCTCTTCCAGAATGCTTCCGCCAACCTTCACTACAATCAGCATCTTTTATCACATCGGATGAAAACCTTGGCAGTCTATCCCAGTTTTTTCGTCTATTCCAAGCATAATGTTCATGCACTGGACTCCTTGACCAGAAGCGCCCCTCATAAGGTTGTCAATCGCAGAAAACACTATGATTCTTCGTGTGCGGGGGTCTAACTCGAAGCCGATGTCAACGTAGTTTGTTCCCATCGTAACCTTTGGGTCTGGCAACTGATACGGCCCCTTCTTGAACTTAACATAACGGATGAAGTGCTCGTCTGGATACATGGAACGGTAAAGTTTCCAGATGTCCTTTGTGTCCACAGGCTTCTTTAGGAAAGCGTGAACTGTCGACAGTATGCCCCTGATCATGTTCACTGCGTGGGGAGTGAAAGCGACTGTTACCTTTTCGTCTGTCAACAAATTCAGTTCCTGCTCAACCTCTGCTACGTGCCTGTGATTAGCTACCTTGTAGGGTCTAACTCCGCCAGCTCTTTCAGGATGATGAGACGAAACCGTCGGTTTCTGTCCTGCACCCGAAGAGCCAATCTTCACGTCAGCCACTATCCTGTTCTTTTCGATTACGCCCGCCTTCACGAGAGGCGCCAACCCCAGAATCGTCGCTGTGGACATGCATCCCGGGCACGCTACTAGCTGGGCGCTCTTGATTTCTTGGCGGTGAAGCTCAGGGCAACCGTAAACGGCTTCCTTCAGCAGTTCTGGATGCGTGTGCTTCCACCTGTACCAGCGGTCGTAATCAGCGGGGTTTTTGAGGCGATAATCTGCGCTCATGTCTATGACTTTTACTCCTGTTTCTAGCAGCTGTGGAACTAGCTCCAACGATTTGCCGTGGGGCATCGCAGCGAACACCAAGTCGCAGTTGTCTGCGGCTTGAGAGATGTTTGGGGGAGTGAATTTTAGTTGGGTGGCACCTCTGAGGTTTGGGTGAACCGTAAAAACGTATTCTCCGGCATTTTGGCGGGATGTTACCATAGTCAATTCTACTTCTGGATGAGGAAGCAGCAGCCTCAGCAGTTCTCCG
>Ga0307433_1001286_pt1 | contig 14205 bp, 15 predicted proteins | sample SalMarWE160210MG_FD_202166 | JGI IMG/M metagenome (GOLD analysis project Ga0307433, IMG submission 202166) | Salt marsh sediment microbial communities from the Plum Island Ecosystem LTER, Massachusetts, United States - WE1603-210 | ecosystem: Environmental > Aquatic > Marine > Intertidal zone >... | reverse complement strand
CCTTTCAAAATGTAGATAATATCTTGAAAAAGTATAATCTAATGGATAAAATAAGTCCTTCTATTCTTTCAGTAGTTGAAGAAGGGCTAAAAGACCGAAATTTAGAAACTCCAAAAGAAGGAGATAAATGTTTTAATAAGGTTTTCAACTATTTGATAGGTAGCGTCGAGAAAGCAGTTCAGAGAGTAAAAGAATATCTGGAAAAAGAGAATTTCACCGTTGAATATTTTTCAAATAAGATTACAGGAGAGGCAAAATTATTTGGAGAAAAATTATATAATGACTATTTTCTTCATTTAAACTCTAATCAACAACAATATAAAAGATTAGCATTGATTGGAACGGGAGAACTCACCGTTACAATTAAGGGAAAAGGGATAGGAGGGAGAAACCAAGAAATGCTCTTAGGATTTCTTGAATGCGCTAAAAAAGAAACGATAGAAAAAGACTTCCTTATTTTAGGAGCCAATCTTGACGGTATTGAAGGTAATAGTAATGCACTAGGTGCTTTAATAGATAATTATATCCTTGAAATGGTCCAAGAATTCAATATTCATACTGAAAAGTATTTACATGACAATGATTCCAACTCTTTTTTTCGGTTAGTCAATGCAGATATCATTTCGGGACCCACTGGATGTAATGTTAATGATATAATTTTTATTTTATATGATAATAAAGAAGTATAGAAGAGAAAGGGAAATATGATTATGAAGAAAAATAACTTTGAGAAAGTTAAGATTAGAAGGCACAATAATGATTTTATTCTTACCTGCCCAGTTTGTGGTTATTCATTTAGACAAATTGATCCCAGAGGTTTAAAAAAAAAAGTCTGTCCTATGTGTGGATACAAATTTAATCATCCCGATTTAAATCCCTTAGATAAATAAGAAGCGAATAATTTTTTTTTTAAAAACCTCCCAAGGGACTGTTTATACCCAAATTCAAGTATAGTTTTTTGAACACACTAATTGTATATTATTTTGTCAATTTAGAATACCTTGAAAAAATCTTTTTTAACGATTGTACTTATATTTATTTTACTAATAAAAAATATCAATCCATAAATAAATTTTAAACTAAAATAAAACTAAAAAAAAAGTGAACAAGTAATATGGCACGAAAAAAAGACAAGAAAAAGAAAGAACCAACGAAATATGGCTGGGGAACTGAAGAAGTGGCTGAGGAAAGAGTAGCTGAAGGCTTGAAGCGATCAGAAATGGATGAGGGAAAGGTAAGGTTAGTTGATAGAGATATTTCAACACCCGTTATTGAAACTTATGATGCGGATACAGGTGAAATTGAGGGTTCGATTTTACTTAAAGATGGGAATCGCGAAGGTTTACTCGGTTTAGTAAAAATCATAGAAGGTGTGGATGTAGCATTAGATCATAGTGCAAATATACAATCAATAAATTTCACCGGAAAATTAAATGTCGAAAATCCAAGTACGAAAGACAGAATCTGGGATATTGATATTGCTTTAAAAAATATTGAAGGGACCAATTTAAAGTCGAACCAGATAAAAATACGAGAATTAGGAACAGATAAGGATAATAATGTATATAGTGAAGATTTTTCCATAACTGGAGAAGCTAAAAACCTACTTTTAATTAAAGAGTATGTGAATACTCTTCCAGACGCAGATAATGTGTTAAATTTACGTGATATTGAAACTGATCTGTTAAAATCAAAGGATAAAACAAGTAAAGTGGGTAAAAAAGTTAAAGAACGAAAAATCGAAAAGAAAGAAGAATACAAGGAATTCAAGGATGAAGATGATGAGGATAACGATGAACTGATGACTGATGGCGGTGTTGATGCTGAGGAATTTTCTCTGCAATCTTTTGGAATCTCAATTGATAAAGAGAATACTGTTACCTTTGCTGTAGCTATGAGAAGTTTATATGACAAGGCGATAAATAACATCGAAGTAGTTAAAACAATTCCTGAAGACTTTTCGAATCCATTAGTAAAAAAAACATCTGAGGGAAGAGCTGAGGTTGAAGGTAATAAAATAGTATGGTCTATTGATAAACTTGCTCCTCAAACGACCGCATTAATGAAATTTACATGTGGCATTATGGTAACTGATATTACAAAGAGAAGAACTGGACCAATTGAAGTCACATATGAAGCAACTTCTTCATTTGCAGAAGGTTTAGATATAGATAAATATGATGCGTATACTAGAAATAAGTTTTACGTAGATACTGTGGAAAGAGATGAAGAACCAGGAGTTTGGGATTGTAAATTAGTGTTTGAAAATCCTTCTGAGTTTATTATTCAACTTTTTAATGCTGATGTATATTCTCCTGAAAATGAATCGCACAAATTTGTTGATATCGATCCAAATGATGTATCTTTATTACCCGCAGGCGCTCAATGGCACTCTAAAAAGTGGCGTTATGAATCTGAGGAGTTGCCGGCATTTAGGAAAAAACTTGAATTTCGCGTTATGCCTGATTTTCAAACCATTGTAAATAGTACTGTCTCTATCACCGATGTAATTCTAGAAATTGCGAGTCTTACTGGAGATATGGCATATGATATCACACAAGTCCCAACATATAAAGAACAAGATGTTATGGCCAAGTTGAAAATAATTAATAATGGTTCTGCGCCACTTAATGAAGTCGCAATCACTCAACAGTATTTCACCAATGAATTCAAACCTCCTAGTGCGAGTGAGGTAAAGTTAACCTGGGATGGTGATGAAGTTGCTGTGAATTCGAGTTCTGTCAGTTTTAACAACAGTGTCTTCAAAATTTCATTAAAAGATTTAAGAAATTCCGATACCGGTATGTTTAAACCTGAATCCATTTTAGAGTTCGAATATCCTATCCATTGTATAAATCCTGTTCAAGATGCGACCTTTGAATCAGAAATTCAATACTTCGCAAATACCTATCCGTTATCTCAGGAATTAGAATTTAGACCAGAAGTCCCAATTATTGAAGCGCTTCATTTGAGAAGAAGATTCAGAATTGGAAAGGAAGTTGTTCCTATTGGGAACTTAGGCAATTATCAAATAATATTAACTCTTGAAAATATAGGTACAGCTCCTTTACAAAATGTTGTGCTCATGGATAAAGTACCTGATAGTTTTGAATATGGCACCTATTCAAGGAAACCTGAAATAACAGATGAAGTTGGTGAAGATACATTAAAATGGACAATAGATTTATTAAATGCAGAAGAAAAAGTAGAGATCACTTATGAAATTAACGGTACCGGAGAATACAGCCCAAGTGATGCTCAACTTGGATTATAAGGAATTAAACTTACTAATTTTTTTTTATTATATTTTTAAATTGTCAAAATAATTATATAGATTTAATATAATTTGCATCTTTTATTAGATAGAATAAAGTACTATCATATATCATTCGATTTTTACGGTTCAAGAAGTATCAATTATGTCAAATACAAAAAAAAAATTTGATTTAAATTGGATGTTTGAATGTCCGGATGCAATATTGACATGCTCGGTATTAAAGTGCGGGGATCAATCATATTTTGTATTCGGCGGGCACGATAAAACCTTGTATCTGATGGATCAAGATTTAACCATCTTAGATTCCATTTCTTTTGATGGATGGTGTCGATGTAGTTATCCTATTGATATCACTAAAGACGGGTGCGATGAAATTTTAGTAGGAGCGGGTGATGGCAACTTTTTAGTGGTTAAATTCGTAAAGGGATTGAATAAATTAGCTGGAATTATGAATTATAAGATCACAAAAAAAGTTTTATGTGTTAATGCGGGAGATTTTACTCGCGATGGAAATATCGAGCTTATTCTAGGAAGTGAAGACAAAACGCTTAAAATCTTTGAAAATATTGAAGCAAAGGAACCAAAATATATATTCTATTATGATTCATGGGTAACAGCATGTGCTTTAGGTTATTTGAAATTACCAAAACTAGAGATACCAATTTATGGTTTATTAGTGGGTACCAAAAATGGGTTTCTTCAATTAGTCCAATTTGAAGATAACAAACCTGATGTCATCTGGCAGAAGAATCTAGGTTTTCAGATAAATGTAATTGCAATTGGGGATGTCACTAATGATGGTTACCATGAAATTGTTATTGGAACTGATGATTCAAAACTAATGATAATAAATAGTGAAGGAGAGATACTAAATTCATTAGAGATTGAAGATGGACGGCCAATATCGATAAAATTAGAAGATATTGATGGAGATAACGCTAAAGAAATCTTGGTTGGATGCGCGGATGGTTCCTTAAGAATATATCATAATCCAAGGTTAAACTCATCCGATATTGAATTAAAATGGAAAACTTCCACCTCATCTTCAATTAAAATTGTATCATCCATGAAAGACCCTGAGAAAGGTTTGCCTAAAATCCTATATGGGGGATATGATAGAAGCATACGCTGTATTTCAGATTGTGAATGGGGAGAGAAACCTCCCTTGGATATACCCTATAATATTGTTATTCCTGAAACCCAGCCAAAAGAGAAAGAGAAATCAGTCGAAGAACTGATTAAACTTGAAACAGTTCCTACAAATATTAGAGAATATATATTAAAAATTTTAATTGATAAGAGAATCATTGAAGGGATCGCTAACGATTTAGTAAAACGGGGTTATGTAAAGGAAAAAGTGGTTGAAGAATTTGAAAAAATGTTAACTCAAAAATCAGTAAACATTGAAACGAAACAATTTTCACTCTGGGACCTACCTAAAGAGAGATTAGAAGAAGGGCTTGTTATCGAGCCAAAAATAGGAGCTAAAAGCAAAAAAATAACTCCTGTTGTAATTGAAGGGGATATTGAAGAAAAAGGAACCGCATTGATTGATGCTTTAAGTAAAGAAACTAAAGATTCCAATAATCAAAACATTTCTATAAAGAATGAGAATCTAAGATACATTATCATAGATTATTTAGAAAGAAATACTATAATTACATCAAAAACCAAATTTGTTAATGATATAGTTATCCTTGGCTATGATAAAAAATCAGTGTCTGATTTAATAGAAACTATGAAAGATGAGGGTAAAATTATTTATTCCCGCTCCGAACCAAAAGGTTGGACGCTAAATTCTGAACATTAAACCTTTAATTAATAAAAAAAACCTTTTATTTCTTCGGCAAATGGTTCAAATTGATTTAATTCTGTAAAATCTTTATTTTTGAATTTAGAGATAAATAAACTCAGAATAGGTTCTACTTTTTCAAAAAATTTCCTTACTAATTTATCTGTATCTTTTTTTGACTTATATATTAATCCGTATAAAATTATAGGTTCTTCACAATTACAATCTAATGCTTTTACTTGAGCTAATTTAAACACAAATAAAATCTTATCAGATTCTAAATATTCTAAAGAGATATTATTAAATGCATTTGTTGCAAAGGAATTAATGGCTGATATAAATGCTCCCCGTAAATCTTTATTACTTTCCTCAATTCCATTTATCTCTGATACCTTTTTGAATTTATGCTTTACAAGTACAAAACCCCTGAAAACAATCCCCAATTCAAATAGTTCTTTCATAATATTATTTTTTTATGCATAATAATTAGTCTAAGATAGAATCTATTAAACTAAAAAAAATCCAGATATTTAATTTTACACAATTACAAGATTCTTTTTATAAAATCTATCATTGGATTATTGAGACGCTTTTAACTTTAATGTTATTGCCTTCTGTGCGCATTTTTCAACACATATTCCGCATCCAAAACAAAAACTTTGCTTAAACTCTAAATGATGGTCGGAATAGGTTCTTGCTCCAAAATAGCACCATTCTACACATTTCCCACAATTTACGCACAATTGCGGATTGGTTTCCGCAACAAAATCACTTTTGACCATCTGAGGCGACCCATTGCGAAGAAATTTACTTAAAATTACACAACAACATGGACAACAATTACATACAATATAATAAAAATTAGGATTCGGATAATATATCAATTGATGAACCAAGCCCTCTTGATCACATTTTTCTAACAAATTAACAACTTCTTCTCGTGACACCTTCTTTAGGTTATTTGATTTAAATGGAATATCATATAATGATTTTCCTGAACCAATATGAATACAAGTTTGGAGAGGATGGTCACAGTTCGGTTTTTCATTATATCGACGTTGTGTTTCTCTACAATAGCAATTTGATATACCAGTTACATTCGATCGACTTAAAAGCTCAAAAATTTCTTGACTTGGTAAAAATCGTATCTCTCCTGCAATATTTTTATTTAGGGGGACTATTTTACCGCCCCATCGTCCTTTTAATACATAGCAATTTAGTTTATGCATCAAATTAATCTTGAACTTTTTTTCTATTTTTCTGGTAAATTCAAGCATGATCCATTCTTGAATTCCAAAAAACGAAGTCAATATTTTTCCCAATAAAGGAATTCGTTCCAAAAGTCTGTCTATTTTCTTATAAAAAGGTCTACGATGAGAAAGGGACAATATAATGATAAAGTATTAGTTATAGATTATTAGGAAAAAGAGTATACTTAATTTATTTCTTACGATTTTATAGCAGAATTAATATTTAGTTAGAATTAGATATATAATTATCTTAAAAATGTGGCTAACATCATGAATAGAGTTATCAACATTCAATTAGATAAAAAAATTGCTGAACCAATAGAAGCCTTACCTCAATTGAAAAAAGGAGTTAATATACCTTTATTACACATAATTTCATTAAATTTTTATAGCAAGAATTAATAATTTTTTAAACTAATAATATTTTATTTAAATTATTAGAAAAAAACAATTGTTTAAGAGTTATTATGAGTATTGAAGAAGAATCGCGATTTTGCCCTTACTGCGGAATAGCATTAACGAAACCCTATTGGGTTCACATCCAAAAAGAGCACCCCGAAAAATACGCTCAAAAAGAGACATGGATTAAATTATATCAAGATTATAAAAAGATTGGTATGGACCAAGAAGTCAGCATAAAAGTAATTTCAGAATTATTTAATTCTACTCCTGAAGAAATAAAATCCTTTCTAAAAAATTCGAAAGCATTATAAATATTATTATAAAATAGTCTAAAATTCTTTTAAACTAAAAATTACTCTTTCTTTATCTAATTAATTATTTTAAAATAAGAATAGTAACAGGAAAATAAATTAGCAATTATTAAATAATTAAGTTAAAAATCTTCTTCATCTTCTTCTAATAATCCTGCTTGCTTTAGTAAATCCTCAACAGTATCTCGTGCTTTCATAACCTGTTCATTTTCTGAAAGTTTTAAGTTATCTAACACCGAATCAGAAAACTCCATAAACTTTTTTATTGATTGAGTTGAAAAATCTTTTAGCTTGTCAGATGTGTCTTTTATAAAGTCCTTCCCACTCTCTCCAAAAGCTCCCCCGACGAAATCTTCGAACGCTTTATTGAGCTTATCGATAGGAGTCTCCTTCTTTTCATCATTACTCATATTTCATTCTCTCATTCTTTCTTTGTAGTAAGTTTTTTATATGTTTATTATATAAATCAGCATTTAATAAATAATTTTCCATATATTTCTAAATATGAATCATAAAAAAAATTTCTAGATTGAGTCCATAATAATTATAAACAGAATGTTAAATTTTGAAAAAAAATACCTCCATCCTTGCGAATGATAAGAAAGTCTTGATAAAAAATATTAAATATTTGTAAATAAAAATTATAATAATGTCAGAATCGAAAAATAATGTAAATTTTTCTCCTAACTCTAAAGAGATAGAAGTTAAAAAAATGAGTGATATTCTCCTTATCATTTTAAGTATCTTTTCAGTTTTAATACAATTACCCCTCCTATTTATTCCGGCTGGTAGATGGGATTGGATCGAAGCATGGATTTACTTATTGATGTTTTATGTCTTTATAACATGCGATATGCTTCTTATTAATAAGAAAAATCCACAGTTGCTTATCAATCGAATGAAGACGAAAAAATCGGGAATAACGAAAGCTCAAGGATCGGATAAATGGTTGCTACCCCTTATATCAATTAATTTCATTGGAATTTTTTTAATTCCTGCGTTTGATGTGCGCTATAGTTGGTCAAGAATCTCAATATATGTTGAAATTGCTGGTTTTGTTCTCCTAGCCGTAGCATTCTATTTCTTGTTTCGATCAATGTTAGATAATGCCTATGCATCTAAAGTTTTGGATATTAGAAAAGAAGGCGGTCAAAAAGTCATTGATACGGGGTCTTATGCGATTGTACGCCATCCTATGTATACGGGATTCATGATAATGGGATTTGGTGTTACTTTAGGACTGGGATCATGGTTTGGATTGATTCCCGCGGTAATCCTGACAGCTTTACTTATTGCAAGAATTTCATACGAAGAAAGGATGCTCATTGAAGGTCTTGAAGGTTATGAAGAATACAAGAAGAAAGTCAAGTACAAACTTATTCCCAAGGTTTTTTAAAGCTTAATTTTTATATGTTAATTTTTCCCATATAAGACTAAGGTTGTATTATGTCTAAACGATTAGATACTAAAATAAAAATAAAAAAATCAGAGATGAATATATTCTCTACTCATCTTTTCTTGGATATTATGGAGAAGTTCTTTTATCGCTTTCTTATCGAAACTCTCCATATTTTCTATACTTGAAATCATGGAATCTAACTCTTCCTTAATTTGAGTTACGTTTTGAATTCGGGAATTGAGCCTCTCTAATGAGAATTTTAATTTAGAACGCATCCCTCGAAAATAATCAAGTGCATCCTCTCTTGATTCACATCGTTCCAAAAATCTCAAGATTTTCATGCGATGTGGTCTCCTCACAAAAGGATGGCCGTATTCTTCAGGTGGTGCCATATCTGACATCATGGCAAATTCATTAGCCCATTTTTCCTTTAATGTCTCAAGATATTGTTTACCTTTGTCAGATATGAAATAAATCTTTTGCTCTCGTCCCTCTATGGTTGCATCTTTCACATTGAGATATTCCCCCTTTTCAAGCTCTTCCAAACTCCTCATCATACTCCCCCGTGGAATCTTATATTTTTCCTGCAATTGATATCCATTTATCCCTTCTACCTTATCAATAATTATTGATAATATGAAGAAATACTTAATTTCTTTGAAATCTTCACGTGAAATAGGTATTGGTGGCATCGGAGGAGGGTGATGTCTATACTTGCTTCGTCTACTGTAAGGAAAATAACCAGGGGGAGGCATAGGGTGCTGATTTCCTGGGTAACCATGAAAACGAGGAAGGTGATTAAATTCCATGCTATCTTTTTCTTGGTCTTTTTCATTTTTTTTAAACAATTTTCTCACTAAACATATGATCATATGATCATATAATATACTAATATAAATTAACCTATATAAATGTGATCATTTGATCATATTAGCAATAACTCTTGAAATGTTCAAATAACAATATAAAAAATTCTGGAGTTAATGAAATCTTCCTAAAAGTACTATATTACTCTCCTTTTCTTCCACTGTTTCAAATCGTCTTCAGAATAACCCAAGAGATCACAAAATATTTCATGATTATGCTCTCCAAATTCAGGACCAGCAGACTTGACGTCTCCTTTGGTTTCAGAAAAATTGATTAAGCGATTAGGAATTGTAGCGTGATCCACTCCCCATTTTTTAAAATCAAAATCTTGACATAACATTCCTCTTGCTTTTAAATTAGGATGATTTGGAATTTCACTCATTTTACGAGATTTTCCACAAGGTATTCTTTGGGATTCAAGGTGAGAAATGGCCTCTTCTTTTGTAACTGTACGGGACCAGCTTTCAATAATTTCATCTAATAAATCTACATGATTGAATCGTTTAATTGGGTTATCAAATTTTGAATCAGTAATTAACTCCGGTTTTAGTAATATATAATTACATAAACGCTTCCATTGATTTTCAGTAAGAGTGGTCATGGTGATTAGACCATTTTTAGTATGATATTGATTATAAACTGGGAGAAATTTAGAACCAAGATCTAGTTTCTTGGTTAAGGGCATGAATTCTCTTGCTTGTGCCCTCATATTTATAGCAAACATTAAATCATGCATACTAATATCAATAAATTGTCCTTTACCCGTTTTTTCTCTATAGTATAATGCTTGAGATATTCCAATTGCAGCAACATGACCCGCAGTATAATCTGCTATAGGTAATTTAGGAGGTCCCTCTTTTAAGTCTAAAGCATCAAGAATTCCGGATTCCGCTTGGATGATTATATCAAATGCAGTTTTTTGGATATACTTTTCTAATCCTTCATTTCCGAAACCAGAAATTTTAGCATATATCAATTGAGGGTTGATGTTAATTAAATCTTTGTACCCTAACCCCCATTTCTCCATGGTCCCCTTTACAAAGTTTTCGACCAACACATCAGATTTTTCTACAAGCTTAAAAAAGATTTCTTTTGCTTCTTGCTTTCTTAAATCTAATGAGATTGATTTCTTGCCTCTATTTAGTATAGAAAACAAGGGAAATATTGTTCTATCGTAAAGAACAAAAAGCCTGAAGCTTTCTCCAAACGGAGGTGGTTATAGGTCTACGTTCGAGATGAATTTAGCTTTCTACCTTAATAACTTCAGCTCCTTGATCCGCAAAAAAAATTAACGACCATGGTCCAGAGATAAACTGTGAACAATCAAGAATCCTTAGACCTTCAAATATTTTAACCATAAAGGGTTAAAATTAAAAATTTTTAATATACTTTTTTATGAGAAGTATTCTAAGCAAAACTTAGTTCATAGAGTTTTTGATTCGCTTCCATAGGAGTTTTCGCATTTTTTACTACTTCAAAGAAATCTTTTGAGAGCTTTTTCATCTCCTGTTCAGCATGGTTGGCATGTCCCGACAATGCGATTCTCCCAAAATCAGAATTAATGAGGTTGAGAAGTTTATTCCTTATTATCGAAAGGGGAATCCACGTAAACATTTTATATTTCTTGGGAAGAATTGGAATATTGATATCTTTTAGAGCTTTAATATTCTCTCGGAACCCCTTAATTGCTAAGGTAGCAAGCTCTATGTCTTCCCCAAGCCTAATATTTCGGTGCCTTGCAGCATAACTTCCCATAGCTAATGGGCTTATTAATGCTGCATGCGTTTTCAACCATGCATCAATATTTTCGCTCAACTCAACTTTAATCCCCGAATTGGTAAATTCTTTTTCAATACTTTTTAAGCGTTCACTAATTGTTCCATCAAGTTCCCCGACATATAATATAACGTCATCTACATAAGCTGCAAATATCTTATAATCTTCTCTATATCCACCAGGTCCTCCAAATCCAAGAAGTATTCTACTTCTCTTTATATTTTCTAGATACTCAGCAGCTCCAGAGGGATTATTTCCAGTAAATATTATAGTTGGGCTTATATTCTCCCTTAAGATAGGTAAAATTAGACTTACTTGTTGTCGTTGCATGATTACCAATATAACATCGTAGTAATCTTCTTTTTCTAGTTTCTCTACTACATTTATATCCGTTTTGTACTCTTTATGGAATATGTCGTCCTGAATAATCAATCCATATTGCTTTAGATCTTGTAAACGTTTTCCTCTTGCAAGAATTGAGACATCATTCCCACCATTCTTAAGTTTATAGGCAAACATACTACCAATAACTCCTGCTCCATATATTAATATTTTAATAATTTTTCACCTGAAAACAAAATTAAATTCATAAATAATGAATAGATGAAATCATATTTAAATTTAGTCATGCCTAAATTATTATTTTAACTAGGGATAAATGAAGCTTAATATCCTTTGTTAATTAATCTATATAACGATCATTAATATCTATAATTAAAAGCTTCAAGAGTGAATCTTTTAAACAATTTAGATTCTAATCCGTCTTATAACAAATATCCTTCTTTACTAATTAAAAATTTACTCTTTAACTTGAAAATCATATAACCTTTTAATTTTGCCATTAAAAATTCACATTTTAAAGGTATGGTATATTTTCTGATATAAGTGCATAATAGTGATTGAAAAACATTTTCTATATGGCTTTTTAAACCCAAAGAGCGTGGCTTTTTATGGTGCAAATAATAAAGGAAGCTCGTTAGCATCAATTCAAATAATGAACCTCATAAAATCACGATATGATGGTAATATCTATCCTATCCATCCTAAATTAGAATCAGTTATGGGTTTCAAAGCTTATAAATCAATTTCAGATGTACCTGAAATCCCTGATTTAGTAGTGATAGTCCTTCCCGCAAAAATTGTCCCTGAAATTTTTAGAGAATGTGGTGAGAAGGGGGTAAAAAAGATAATTCTTATTTCAGGAGGGTTTCGTGAACTAATTGAAGACCGTAAAAACACATTAACAGAAGAAATAAATGAAATCTCTCGCAATTATGGAATAAGGTTTATTGGTCCAAACTGTTTAGGTGTTTTTAATAATTATTATGGGGACTTAGATGAAGATAAAGCATTTAATACCGCAATTTGGGAAAATATTAAAAGAGGTAACTTTTCAATAGCTTCTCAGAGCGGAACACTCTCAAGCCATATCTGGTTTGATCCAGAAAACTTAGATTTAGGTTTAAGTAAATCACTTTCAGTAGGGAATGAAGCGAATATTGATATTGTCGATTGTTTAGAATATTATAAAGATGATCCCTATACCAAAGTTATAGGGTTATATATTGAAGAATTAAAACGTGGAAAACAATTTTTGGCATTGGCAAAACAAATAACCCCACATAAACCAATATTAGCAATATATGTTGGTGGGTCTGAAGCAGGAAACCGTGCTTTACAAAGCCATACCGGTTCTTTGGCAGGAAATGCAAAAATATATGACGCAGTTTTCAAGGAATCAGGAATAATTAAAACCGAATATGTACAAGAGTTTTTAGATATTGCTTTAGTTTTATCTAAAGGTGTCTTACCTAAAGGTAGAAGGTTGGCAATAATTACCAATTCAGGGGGTCCTGGAGCGATGATCGCAAATAATGCTGAAAAACAAGGATTAGATGTGCCAGAATTATCAAATTTCCTTCAGGAGAAATTGAAAGAGGTTTTACCAGTCACTGCTAGCTTTAAAAACCCAATTGATTGTACATTTGATATGAATTTACCCTATTTTTATATTGACCTACCAGAAATGCTAATGAAATCTGGTGAGGTTGATGCAATAATTCAATATGGCGTTGTTGGATTCCAAGATGTAATGGATGATTATCTCTCCTACGAAAGAATAGCAAAATATGCTGAATTTAAAAGTCAGCCAAGTGAGGTTATGGATGGATTAGCTAAAAAATTAATGTTGCCTACAATCGCTAATTCAAAAAAATACTCCATTCCTATACTACATATTAGCCCTAAGTGCTTTACAAGTCCATGGTCAAAAAGACTTCGGGATAACGGCGCTCTTCTTTTTAAATTTTGGGACAGACCGGTAAATTGTCTTTCAAAAGTATGTGATTATATTGAATTTAAACAAAAAATTTCTTGAAAAAATATTAATTTTATATTTTAATTTTCTCAAGTACAAATGAAGGTAATTTACCTTCTTCTATTAAAATCTTTATTAAATTAGGCATACTATTCCACTGTCGAATACATAAATTATACTCTTCTTCTGTGATATCTTTCAAATTTTTATATCCATAAGTCAACATTGCTGCAGGATGAGCTATAAGAGGCTTCACTTTTTCACAGGGAAACGCATCACACTGAGCACAACTATCTAAACCTTTTTCTTTTGCACAAGGTCTAGCTTTGCATCGTTTATCGGCAACTTTATCTCCCTTACTTTTACATCCTTCACAGGCTACATTTTCGGCGGTATACATTTCATGGCCTAGGTATTTTCGCCATGCATCAACTAGTTTTTGCCTGACGTTAATATCATCAGATCGAGCAGCGCATAGATGACAATTATAGCCACAATAACCAATTAAATCGTTCATAATTACTTCAAATTAACTTTATTAATTGAAAATTTAAGTTTTAGAATTATTAAATTAGACTTATTTAATAATGACTCTATTTCCATTCATAACCAAGTATATTCACTTTCATCAATTTTTTTATGAAATTTTTTTTCATCTTTTTTTAATTGACTTACTTTACTGTTTGGCGAATAAGAACTTATTGCTTCTTGGTGTGGTTTCTCTTCTTTATCACGTTTATGATCTTTAAGATGATCTACTCTATGTTCGTATTTTTTACTCATATTAATCACTCTTTTAGAATTAAGTAACTTA
>Ga0307433_1001285_pt1 | contig 14207 bp, 13 predicted proteins | sample SalMarWE160210MG_FD_202166 | JGI IMG/M metagenome (GOLD analysis project Ga0307433, IMG submission 202166) | Salt marsh sediment microbial communities from the Plum Island Ecosystem LTER, Massachusetts, United States - WE1603-210 | ecosystem: Environmental > Aquatic > Marine > Intertidal zone >... | reverse complement strand
TATAAGATAAAAAATAGTTGGAGTTAGCCTGTAAGCCGAGTTCTGTAGTATCTACGATATAAACCATAGACACCAGTAGTCATCCATCTAGGATAAATATTACTATTTATCTCAAGCGGCCTAACCCGGAAGAAGGCGGGCCACCTTATACTTCCCTATTTGGCCTTTCTCCAGATGCGGTTTACCAGGCCAGCCCGTCACCGGACTGCCGGTGAGCTCTTACCTCACCATTTCACCCTTACCAGAAAAATCTGGCGGTATATTTTCTGTTGCACTTGCGCTAGGACCAGTTTTTACACTGACCCCGCTGGGATTTACCCAGCATCCTGCCCTATGGAGCCCGGACTTTCCTCACAGTCAAAAAGCCTGCGCGACTACTCGGCTAACTCCGGTTATATATTACAGATATTTATTTAAAAATCAATACATTAAAAGGTCTGGCGTGACTTTTGATGTGAAGCTTAGTAAACTCTAAATACGGGAAGTACTCATTCATTTATTTTACCGAAATTTATATGCGATTCCCCTTCGTAGGAAAGCTCTTTTTCATCAAGCGCCTTATTTACAAGCCTATCCGCCTCTGTATTGCTCTCTCTGGGGATATGCCTTAAATCAACAACATTATATCTTTCCAATGACCTGGATATTTCCAGATACACCTTTAAAATACTTTTATCTTTTATCTTCCATTTTTTCTTTACCTGATTATCCAGAAGCTTACTGTCAGTAAAAATCATTATCTTTCTGCATTTATACTTTGCTGCCATTTCAAGAGCCTTTTTAAGGGCTGTATATTCAGCCATGTTATTGGTATGTTTCCCTATGCATTCGCTTAACTCCTCAAGTTTCTTATCCCTATTATCATACATTACTGCACCAACCGCAGAAGGGCCTGGATTCCCTCTTGAGCCGCCGTCAAAATATATTTTCAAATACGTGTATGTCTTCTCTTCCATTTAAGCTTCCAGTTCCTTTTTTATATCATCTATTTCATTCCTGTATATTACAGCTATCCGACCGCACAGCGGGCACCTATATATTTTATCTATATCATCTATTTTTTCTGCCTCACTTGTCGGTATCTGCATGTTGCACACGCTGCAAAAATTATCTTTCAGCACTGCTACGGCAATTCCATTCTTTTTATTCTTAACCTCACTGTACTTTTTTAAATACTCCTCAGGTATCCTTGAAATAACACTTTCCTTTCTCTTTTCTAGCCCCTCTATATTGTGCCTTAAAACTTCTATCCTTTCCTCTATCTCATTTTTTATGTGGTCTATATCCGCTTTCCTCTTTTCCATTGCCTCGCGGGCTGACTTCACCTTTTCTGATTTATCTTCCATATCAATCATCATCTCTAAAACTTTATCCTCTATTCCAGAATTCTTTTGCTTTAGAATCTTTACTTCCTCCTGATAACTTTCCAGTTCCTTTGTACTGGTAATTTTACCGCTAAAAAGCTTCTCTTCATTACTTTTAATTTTTTCACTCTGGATCTCAATAGTATCCTCTAATTTCCTGCGCTTGCTTTCCATAGCATTATAATCACTGCCTATCTTATCAAAGCTCTCTCTTGCCCTTTCAAACTCTTTCCGTGCAGAAACCATCTCATTGCTGCCTTTAATCTCCTCAATCTCCGAGAGCCGTGCAGAAACTGCATTATCTATTAACTGGAGCTCCGCCAGGTCTATTACATCAAACTTTTTTTCATCCAATATGATACCTCCATGAGTTACTCCCCTTTTTGCTTTTTAATACATCAATACCAATATCATTTTTCTTAAAATAGTCTTTCAGTATAGCAGAAATTCCATCTACTGCTAGCTTTTCACTATTGCCGTGCCCTACCGCTATAAGGATTTTACCGCCTTCAATAACTTTCAGGGCACTATGATAGTCCATCTCGCCAACCACTACAGCATCACAGTCTATACCCACAAGCTTATCAGTAAGAGAATTAGCACTGCCGCAGGCCACTGCTACCCTGTCAATCTTCCTTTCTCCGGCACCCTTATCTTCTTTACTCATCCACGTAAAACTATCAATGCCAAGACTATCCTTAATCTCTGCTGCAAACTTGCTAAAAGACTTACTTTCAGCCAATCTCCCGCACCTTCCAATCCCTGCCTCACTAAACCTGTTTTCAATCTTATAAATATCATATGCCGCTTCTTCATATGGATGCACAGCTTTCACTGCTTCAACCAGGACTTCAAGGTTTTTTTCATTTACTATGCATTCAATCCTTACTTCTTCAACGTAGCTCATTTCACCTCTACTCCCCGTATACGGCCTTGAACCCTTACCGGGAATAAAAGTACCTTTCCCTTTAGTATTAAAGGTACAGCACGAATAATTCCGCCACTTGCCTCCACCGCTCCGGCAAATAACTTCCCTTATTTTCTCTTCTGATTCTATTGGTGCAAAAACAACAAACTTATACCACTGTTCATATTGTCCCTCAACTATCTCCAGGTCAGTCAAACCCAGTGTAGAAGCCAGCAAATCATTTAACCCGCCGGGCATTGAGTCGTAATTTGTATGGGTGCAGTAAACTGCTATACCATTCTCTATAAGTTTTAAGATTTCTTTTTCCCCTGTCCTTGAGCTTAAAATAGTGTCAATGGAATTAAACATTAAAGGGTGATGGGCTACTATTAAATCAGAGTTAAGACTGGCTGCTTCATCTGCCACGATATCTGTTACATTTAGGGTAACAAGAATTCTTTTTATTTCATTTTCCAGATTTCCAATCTGAAGGCCTGCTTTATCCCAGCTTAGAGCAAGGTTTATATAAAAGACCTTATCCAGGCACGAAGACAGTTCACTAAGAATCATGTTGAATATATAAAATTGTATTATTAGATTAAATATTATAATATTTACGTTGAAATAAAAAGAAATATCTTCCCGGCGCTTTTGCTATTTTTTAAAGGAGGCAAATGAAATCTTTAGAAAATGAAAGAAAGATCCTTCAAAGTATACCGGACGCAATGTTAAAGACCCTTTATGAATTCCCCAAACAGTTTCAAACAGCAGGAGACACTATAAAAAAGCTAAAACTACCATTTAGAAAGAAATTTAAAAATTCCCTCATTATAGGGATGGGAAGCTCCACCAATGTAGTATATAGACTGATAAACTCTATGGACATTGATAAGATAAATATACCCGTTTTTCTCTGCTCAAGGTCTACCATTCCTTCATGGGTAAATGAAGAAACCCTGATTGTTGCAGTAACCCACAGTGGTAATTCAATTGAGGTTATTGAAGCAGTAGATACAGCACTAAAAGCAGGTGCAAATATAGTCGCTATTACCACCGGCGGCAAATTAAAAGAAAAAGCACTTTCCGATGACAGGATACTGCTTATTGAATATTCAGTAGATATATTATCAAGAATGGTAGTAGGGTGTATCTATGTCTTTATTACAAACATATTAAATAAGGCAGGCGCCCTTGATATTTGCAGTGATGAAAAGGAATGCCTCCTGGGAATTGACTGGGGCGAGGTTGAGAAGGTGCTTACCACTTTATCAAAAGACTTAAGCCCTGATATAAGGATATCCCAAAACATTGCCAAGAGAACTGCTATTAATCTGTTTGGCAATATTCCGGTTATATACGGCAGCAGCATGCTAACCGGTACAATTGCATACCGCCTTAAAAGCCAGATTTGCCTTAACAGCAATAACTTTGCACATTTTAATACCATCCCCGAGCTGGACCATGATGAAATAGCTGCGTGGGGCATGGGACATGACCTTAGAAATAATTATTTTGTACTTTTTATTACAGATAAAGACTCAAAAGAAGAAACTTTAAGAAGAGTAGAGATATTAAAAGGGATTCTGTTTGAGAAAAAAATTAACTTTGAAGAAATCATCCTTGAAGGTTCAAATGATGCAATAAAAGGATTCTCCGGTATTCTCCTTGCAGACTGGATAAGCGTATATCTTGCAGTAATGAATAAAGTTGACCCTACTTCCTCATACCTGCTTGACTTAATGAAATCCCGATTCGCCCGTGCAAGCGGCCCCTACTAACATGCTAATCTACATCTAAAAAATAATTCTTTAAATTATAAACCGGGGTTAAAAACTTAAATCCTACAGAATATGGACTGCTCTTTTAACTTGCACAGAATTACAGAAGCTAAATTATGGTTTTTAATGGTATTATTAGATTTTGGTGGGCCCACCAGGACTCGAACCTGGGACCTCCGCATTATGAGTGCGCTGCTCTAACCAACTGAGCTATGGGCCCTACTAGAAGGAAAACTGCTTTAGACAATTGGATATATTAATAAAAATCATTAAATAAGTCAATCACACCCTGCCAGTAATTCAGGAATGAATTATAGCATTAATGATATAACTTACAAGCGCCTAAATATCCAGTAACCAGCTGGTTTTTTCAATAGTATAAAAAGACTTAAAAAATTCATTTCCTTTAAGAAGATATTCTTTTAATGTTTAAGTCATCTGCCTTTATATCAGTAAGTAAGAGCATATCTAAAAAATAATTCGCAAGCTCTACTATCCTATAAAATTAGTTTTAGATCTTTTTTCTTTTTATAAGGCTCAGTATCCGATATCAATCGCATCTTCAAGAGTAGGTATCAATATATAATCAAGTTCTTCCGAATATGCTAAATCATTAGGATGCAATCCGTCTCCTGAATCATAGTCAGGGTCAAGTGCTCTATCATCCTCACTGATCCTTAAAGCTGCTTCAAGGTCAAGAACTGAGATATCCTCATATTCACAGTACTCATGAATCCAATCGTTAAATTCCAGAATGGATTCGAGCTGCTCTTCCGAACGCTCGGGATTATCAGGGTTTACAGGGACAACAGTTGCCAGGACAGGGATCACTCCCTCACCCCTGCAGAGATTTACCCAATCTCTTATCAGGTCCTTATAAGCCTCTATAGACGTCCCATAATCCTCGGGAGGAAAGTAAGCAGCACATTCCTTGATTATCATGATATCCGGCTTATCACCTTCCAGTATATTCCCTATGACATTACCCTTATCAAATTGGTACTCGTCATAAACTGCTATATCAAGATCAGGAAAGTGATCCTCTACATTCCATGCAGAACCAACAGAAGCACATACAAATGCAATCTCAGCATCTTCCAGTTCACCAGAATAGGTAGCTTCTGGTTCGCCAGCTTCTTCTTCTGCAGTTTCCTCTCTGGCAGCTTCTTCTTCCTCTGCTTCGGCTGCCTCAGCTTTTCCTACTGCATTTATATCAATAGTAACACAACTGCTTCCAGCTTCCTGATATAGATAAACAGATAAATAATATTCACTGTTATGTGCATCAGCATAAAACTCTGACCAATCATCAAAATCGCCGGAAGATACAGAATCTATCTGCCAGTTCTCCGGTAATTCCTGCTCATACCAGCCAGACAGCTGTTCGATCTCACCTTCATATTCCATATGAATATAAAAAGACATCACTCCTTCAACTGTTGTCTTTTCAGACTCTGTAATATCTGCCTGGTTGTGGATAGGAACAGTTTCCGGAAAACCCGGTGGTACACCTGCAGTCGTCTCCACCTCTTCAGTACCTGCCTCTGTTGATTCTTCTGTTACATCAGCTACTCTCTCTGTAATTTTGCTGCAGCCGCAAATCAAAAACAACGCAAGTATTATAGCTAAGAATGAAATCATTTTTCGCAATTTTACCTCCCTGGTAATAATTAAAATCTTAAAAACTATAAAAACCTACGCATCATACATTCCAGTAAAAATCATCATCATATTTTCCAGGCATGAACTAGAGGTTTGTCATTTTCATAATTTTCCCTGAACTCGAATAAGTAGATTATCCCATTTACCCTATTAAAACCCACCGCACCCAGATTGCGCAGTTTGTATTCCGAAATATTATAAAGTATATCATTGATATCCAAAGCTGCATATGACTGCGGGTGATATGATTTTATTTCTCCCCTGGCTATCTACTCTATTAATAAACACAAGGATCATATGACCTTACCCCAATCTTTGGTCCAGTTTTTTGGGGTATAGTCTTTAGCCAGTGATATAAACATTGCACCTCTGTTCTTTTTAATCCTCCCAGTTAAATGAGTTCTTTTATTATAATTAAATCATCTGCTTCTGCTTAAAGCTAAAATATCCGCTTTCAGCTACAATAATATGATCCAGGACATTAATCCCCAGGATGGCAAAAGACTTGCATAACCTTTCAGTTATTTCTATGTCATCAATAGAGGGTTCAGGGTCACCGCTTGGATGATTATGTATGAATATTACTGATGCTGCCGAATCCTTAATAGCCGGTTTTATCACTTCCCTTGGGTGGACTACCGACTATGTCCGTATAGTAGTTACTCTTTTGACTCATCATATTTTCAAAATTATACATTATATAAATATCCAGCTTTATTGTCTTTCCCTGACTGCCCGTTGAATCAATTTCTATTTTATTAACCAGCTTATCAATAAGCCTTTTCCATTCCCAATCTTTAAGTTTTTCTATACCCTCGCCAATCTTTTTAAGAAGATATGATACCTTTTCAAATTCACTTCTTTTAACTTTTAAGGCTTCTTCTTTGTTTTCAATTTCAAATTTTAAGGCCTGCAATTCTCTGGCCTTTTCCTGCGTTTGTTTTATCTTCTCCTTAATAACATTTTCCTGAATCGGGTCAGGTATAAACATTTCTGCATATAACTCTATGAGTTTTTTCATTTCTGAATCATTTTTTATTATCTGAAATTTTATGTCCGCAAGTTCGTTATCTTCCCTGTTTTCCGTTAAGTTCGTAAGATATTTTTCTAATATATCGGGATTGGTTAAAAACTCTTTGATGTCGTTTTTTATTATGTTTTCAATTAAATCCTTTTTAACAGAGGCACTATCGCATTTCTTATCGTGTTTATTTACCTTGTTTGTCTTCCCTAAATCCCGGTAATAATAATATAACCTGCCTTCCTTTTTATTATTCCACCTGCCCCCTATATAAGCATAACCGCATTTTTTACATCTTAATTTACCAGTAAGGATATAAACAGCAGTTGACGCTCTACCGTGAAAAGATTTGTTTTTAGTGGTCTGGCTTCTTGCCTTCTCAAAGAGTTCCCTTGATATTATAGGCTTTTTATCAACGTATACAGGCTCTATGTAATACTTGCTTCTGTTACCGAGAGCATATTTATTCTGATAGTATAGTTCTTTCCTTGCAATATGATTTACGGAGCTTCTTGTCCAATTAGGCTCACATATTTCATTTTTAACCCTTAGCTTTAATATCTTTCCGAAACTTTTTGATCGAGTAGGTATCCCTAAGGAATTCAATTTTTCTGCAATCTTATAACAACTCATTCCCTTATATGCTATCCATTTAAAAATCATTCTTACGATTCTGGCTTCTTCTTCATTTATTACGATTTTTTCATTTTCATCTAACCTGTAACCATAAGGAATATTAAATCCGGAAGTAGGAATTTTACCCTGTTTTGCTTTTTGGTGCTTTCCCCGTGATGTCCTTTTTGCTATCATTCGCCTTTCCCTTTTGCTGAATATTCCCTGGATATCAGACATAAAATCATCATCTTCATCACTTAGGTCTAGGATATTTCCGTTTATCACAAGGCTGATATTGTTTTCTATAAAGATATCTTTTATATATTGCAAATCTCTAACATTTCTAGTTAACCTGTCCTGATCCACTACTAAAACTTTTTTATAGATACCCTTTTTACAATTATTCAATAATTCTCTCATTCTTGGTCTGGCTTCAATAGTTTTACCAGAAATGCCAATATCCTGGTATAAATCATAGTCCCAATTATTTTTACCACATATATTTTTAAGTATATCAATTTGTTCAGGGATACTGTATTTGTCATCTTTAGCTTGAGAAGAAGTAGATACTCTTACGTAGCATGCTACTTTTATATCTTCTGTCATTACACCTCATTTTAAAATAATATTTTACCAGTTTGTATAAAATCAAACCTCTGCTAACGATTCGTTATCTAGTTTAGCTAAGATTATCTCATATATATCAAACAGCACATTGTTTATATTATCATTATTTACATAACTTCTATATATATTATCAATTTTCTGCTTCATTAGACAATAATTTTCTCACTCTTAATATGTAATAATTCCAAAAATATTTTATTATTATCCTTTATAAAAAGTGATAATAAATAATAACATAATGTTGCTTTTACAACAATAGAACTTTCAAAGTTTTCCTCTTTCTATAAGTTTAATAACTGATAATTCTTCAACCAATTTTTATTTGAGACATGAGAAAACCAGGAATAACAGCTTAAAACCTATATATTTTATTGAAATAGTTATCTACAAATTTAGTACTATCCTGTAATAATGTTGACTAAATTGTTAACTTTACTTTTTTGTAACATCTTTTCTAATTGTTATAGTAATAAACAATACGGTAATCATATAAATACTTAATAATATAAAATTTATTAAGTAATAATACGAAGCTAAAAAAATTATATATGAAATATTCTAATAAACCTTTCCCTAAAGCCTTAAAGGAAATAATGGATAAAAAAGATATAATACACAGAAAGCTAGCGGCTAAAACTAATTTCTGTTTTAGTTATTTTTGTGTTCTTAAGAAACGAGAAAAACACCCACCTATAGAAACTATTAAAAAAATTGCTTCCGGCCTGGGAATTCCTCCGGAATATTTCCTGGAATACAGAATTGACAAGCTAGTAAAAATATTAATGGACAATCCGGAGGCAACTGATTGTGTATTTGATTTTGCTCAAGAATTTATTAACGAAACTATAGAAGTTCCCGAAAAAGGATTTATAAAATATTACCCAGGTACTGCTAAAGCTACTTAACCTTACTTAGATAACAGTGAAATTATAAAAAGTAACAGATTTCGTCTCCAGACCAGGTAACGGATCCTGGAAGAGATAAAGCTTTAATTTAGATGATATAAAAATAAAAGGTTACTGTAAAAAGCAACGGATTCTGGAAAGTACTTCTTACTCAAATTATAGGAGCAGAGCCGCTTTGGGTGCTATATGCTATGTTTCATCAATAGATACATGCTGTAGCTTGATTTTGGTATCGGTATTTGGGTTGAGCCCCACCGGAAAGCTCCGGGGGCAGCTTATCACATTAAACTTAATATTCAAGTCTTTTAAGTTTTACCTTTCCATTTACTACCGGGAGCTCTTACAAAATAATTTATAAATCTACAGCAAGAAGGATAACCAATGCCTTAAGGTGAAAAGGAAGGTTTCGTGTCATCTGCCAGGTTATTTGTAAGGTTTATCTGCTCCGAGCATCATATAAACGCGAATTCGAGGGTGAAACCTGGATGTCTCCCCCTCTCCTAGGCTCTGCAGAAATGGTAAAGAACACCATCCTGGAAAATGCGAAATCTCTTGCACTTTTATCGGAAATAGAATATTTCGAAATTTCTTTTTTGTCTAAAAACATGGGATTCAAAAATGAAGAGCATATTCTATTTTCGGGGTGTCTCCCTGACAGATTGAGCACTCTTGTCCACATTTATAATACAGAAAATGGTATCCGGGCTATCGGTCGGCCCGAGTTATTAGTTCCGAAACATTAAATTTGATAAACTAGCCAAATCAAACGACGGCAGGCTCGCTGTAATCACTGCCGCAAGCGGGGTGTTTGTTGACCTGAACACGGTATTCGTCGCAACCGATCACCATAACTCAGGTTACGATATCAAGGCCATGGCAGCGAGATCAGGTGCTTCAAAGCTCTTCGGGCATCCTCATCTGGTGCTGCTTCCACCAACAATGCGAGGGCTTCTCTTGCTCTGGTTGGCCCAACAGGGTCATTTTCTGAGCCATAGGTAATTTCGTCCTTAGCTTTGTTCACCGCGTATTCGCAATTGACATCTCTTTCACTTAACCAGGTAATCCTTGCAACTTCTCGCCTAACTATTTCATCCGGGTCTGCTGCCAGAAGATCAAATAACAGCTGGTCATTGACATTTAATAGCTGGTATTTTTTAATCATATCGAGAGTTTTAAGCCGTACTTCAGGTTTGGGATGCTGCAGATAGCCAGTAACCAAAGTTATTCGGCATAATTGAGCACTAGCCTCAGCCGAAGCCCAGAACTGACGGTTTTGTTCGGTAGGTTTTTGGATTATCGGAGGATCAACAAATAGCTGTTCTAAATCTGGATCCTCATCAAGTAGCAGGGGGGCACTGTCATAAACACCATGGGGAGAAACTTCGATTTGTTTTTTAAAAGAATCCAAGGACTCGAACTTGATTGAGCGTCCTTCAAGATCTACAGCCGGTTGCTTTTTTGTCTTCTTTCTTGTCACCTTGGCAGCACCCTTAGAAGACAGGAGTTCAGGGTGACCATACGCATGGAATGCGTTATCTGTTTTCCACAAATGAACTAGTTTTCCAATTGGTGACTCCCTCACATAAAACCAAGCTACCATTTGGGCAGCTTCTTCTCCCTTATAACCCTTAAATAGATATAATTTTATACTGAAATTTTGAAAACCATGTTCGCGGGCGAGGGCTTTGGCGTTGCCCAGAATCAATCTTTTTACTTCGCTCTCGGATCCTTCTACCAATGGCGAAGGCCCACTAGCCAGCATACGATTATAAGCTTTAACGAAATTCTCTTGAGAAATCGTGGGGACAATTGCCATAGCCTTATCGAATAGCATCTCTACTGCCTTATCAGGGCTACTGGTGTAAAATTTGCCTAGCTCCATATTTAACCTGTCGATATCTACCTGTTTTACTGCATCTATAGCCGATTGCCGAAGTGACTCGTCAACCTTTGCTTGCTTAGCAATCTTCTCCAGTGCAAAAAAGGCTGCCTTGCGCACACGGGGTTCCACATCCTTGAGCGCGCCGATGAACGGTTCTACGGCACAAGGATTCCCAATCTCCCCAAGAGCTTCTGCTGCACTACTTCGGACATCGCTATCTTTATCTTTCAAAGCCTCGATTAGAGGTTCTACAGCTGGTTTGCCAAGTTTCACCAGCTCATCCCACTGTCCTAATGCAATTAAGTAATAAGCTTTCTCAACATTATCCTTAGGTTGCCAAGCTATCTTCTCAAGTGCCTCTGCTGCACTACTTCGGACAGTCCGACCTTCATCCTTTAAAGCCTTGATCAGAGGTTCTACTGCCCTTGCATCTTTTATATTCCCAAGAGCTGATGCTGCCATGCCTCGGACAGTAAAATCTTTATCCTTTAAAGCCTCAATTAGTGGTTCTACGGCCCTCCTGTCTCCTATCTCCTCGAGAGCCTCTGCTGCCATATATCGGAAATTGGCATTTCCATCCTTTAAAGCCTCAATAAGAGGTTCTACTGCTGGTTCTCCTATATTAACAAGAGCTTTTACTGCTGCATCTCGGACACCTTCATCTTCATCCTTTAAATCTCTTATCAATCCGTCAATATTTTTCTTTCTTTTTCTGCTAAATATTCCCATTTTTATACCTCCTTATACAACCAATCGTCTTAATTATTTCCTTTTTAATTTTAAGATTAGCTTCTTTTTTTGTAGTTTTTAATTTATTTACCCTATGCGGAAAATTTTAACATTAAAAAGCAAATTATAAAAACCCTTTAAATGACTTCATTCCGTTTTCTACATCAATATTTGCCAGGGTGATGTAGATGGTTGTGGTGCTGATGTCTGAGTGCCCCAGAATCCTTCTTAATGTCTCTATATCTTTTGTCTGCTTATAATATTGAGTAGCGTAGGTATGCCTTAGTGTATGAGGAGAAATCTTCTTTTCAATTCCAGCTTTTTCTGCATATCTTTTAACCATCTGTTGAATGTACCTATCTGATAGTTTCCTGCCTTTAAGAGTTGAGAAAAAGTAATTACTTTTAGGCCTTATTCTTCTCCAGGCTTCTAAAAGATCATTAAGGTAGTCCGGTATGGCAAGATCTCTGTCCTTTTTCCCTTTCCCAGACTCCACCCTGAGTTTTCCTTTGGTTAAGTTTATATTTCCGGGTTTAAGGTTTGTGATCTCAGAAAGCCTTAATCCGCAGTGAAGCATAAGCGACATAATAGCTTTATTTCTTAGTCCGGTTGGATATCTTTTATTGGATTGTTTAAGCAAGTTTTGGACTTCTTCCAGCTCTAAAATTACCGGGAGTTTATTTTTTCTCATTTATGGCCTTTTTTAGTTAATACTACGTATAGCCTACATTATACATAGTATATAGCAGGGTTTTCAAGAAGTGGTGCAATATGCGAACTATATCGCAAAAATTGGGTGAAAAATTATGATGAAGATTTGAGTAATTTATCTATAAGAGTTGTCGGATCAACAAATTCTAAGTTAGGGCATATTTTATTTAACTGAGTCGAAAATTTCTTTGCTTTCTTTAAAATGGAATCTCTATCCAAAGTCATAAAGTATTTACACCCACCTTCTGCTGCTTGATATATATGTTCCGCATCGTCCTTGTGAGGGAAAATAACTTTTAAGCTAGAGAATAATTTATCCTCAACTTTTTTACCAAAGCTAATAGGAAATTTGAAAGGGAATGAAAAGCCGCCTTCAAACCTTGAGAAGGGCTTAGAAGGAATTTTTGTAAGAAGCTTATATAATATTTTCAAAGTGATTCTAATGCGGTCTTCAGTAGTTTTGAGAAATTCCTCTAACATTTTATTTGAAGTTACAAAAACTATATTCTCATAATTACAAATTTTATCCAAGGAGATTAATTGTTCTTCTATAATTTTATCCGCTCTTAGGTTAGATAAAATACACGTGTCTAAGTAGACTTTAATAGTTAGCTTCTCATTAGGCATGATTAATAAACTCCTATTACTATTATGTTTATTCTATCTTTGTTTTTATTGGTGTCAATTATTAACTGCAAAAGTAGTGATAAAAAATCTTTGAGGGACATAAAGCATTACAACTGATAAAATATATAAATTTATAATAATAAAAAAGGATATAAAAATGGAAAAAGGTTTAGTCGATTTAGAAAAGGAATTATATGAATTGGATGATATAGAAGGAGATGTTTGGAGATATATTAATAAGTGGGAAAAAAAGTTTTGGATATTTGTTGATAAAAATAAAAAAAAGTTTGACTGGTGTGAAGATGAATTTGAAAAAATCAACTCTATAAATAATGGAATAAAATTTCCGAAAGATTCGTTTAGGGGTCGTATTGATAGTTATAAAAAGCTATTTGAAAAGATCGAGGAAAAAGAGTAAGAGGTAAGGAAAGCCTAAAACCCGAGTGATATCTTTCGCCATAGCATAAGCCTTAGGCTAATAAAAATCTTAGGGTGGGTGTCCTAGACTTTTCATAGAGACTCTTCAAAGAGACAACTTGCTCATTTTAAATTATTTACCCTCTCGACTTTTATATTAATCCAGCTTTTTGCCACATTCATTGCAATAACTCACATTTTCTAATGTAACATTATTAGGCAATTTTTTTCCACAATAAGGACAGAACATCAGTTATTCTATTAGATACTTGAAATATAAAGGCAAGAGATAATTGATATCTTTTTCTTTACAATTAATTTCTAAAAGTTCTGACTTCATTTTTCTTAATATTTCTTCAGCATAGCTGTCACCTTTATAATCTTTTAATCTCTGTATTTCTAATGCTACAATATTATGCATTGCTTTCCACATTATAGCTGATACGTTATTATTAGGTAATGATTGCATCTCTTTAAATATCTTATTTTTTGTTTCCATATTCAACTCAAGTCCATATTGACATATACCACAAACCAAATAATACTTTCTATCCCATTTTGCAACTGGAATAAAGTATAAGCTTGCTTTTCGTGCAAGTTCTCTAATTTCAAAGGTAGCATAGTTATTACAATGGTCACATTTCATAATACCGGCATCACAAACTTTTGTACTTTCTTTTCCCCAACCAAATAAAACCATAGGCATAATATTATTTCCTTTAAATTAAAGTATTCTTATTCCACATTTTTTATAAAATAAGAAAAGTATAATCAAACACATTTTTTATTTTGACCATATTCTTTAAAGAGAATTTACAATATAATTAATTCCATGCAATTATCCTGCTCTATAAATCCATCCTTACACCATAATCTTTTAACCACTTCTTTCTATCCTTGTAATCAGGAATTATGGATTCAACTGATTTCCAAAATTTACTTGAATGGTTTTTATGAACTAT
>Ga0307433_1001283_pt1 | contig 14226 bp, 17 predicted proteins | sample SalMarWE160210MG_FD_202166 | JGI IMG/M metagenome (GOLD analysis project Ga0307433, IMG submission 202166) | Salt marsh sediment microbial communities from the Plum Island Ecosystem LTER, Massachusetts, United States - WE1603-210 | ecosystem: Environmental > Aquatic > Marine > Intertidal zone >... | reverse complement strand
GAGGAAGCCCTTGCCGCGATGCCCGTCACGGTCTCCAACAAGGAATTGGAAACCGTGATGACGATCGGCTCGATGGCGGCGGTGCAAAGTTTCCTCGACCGCATCCGTAAGGAGCAGCGCTTTAGCAAGCCTTTCGCAAGACAGCTTTTCCCCGATCTTGGCAAGACGGTTGCCCAGTCGATGCAGACTGAGTTTAACAATCAAAGTTGGCTACTCAAACCACAGACAAAGTACATCAAGCACTATCTTGACACCTATGGATTGAGCAGGATCAAGGATCTGTCGGAGACGACGATCGAGGGACTGCGCCAGGCTTTGGAGACGAACATCATGCAGGGCATTGATCCCCGCGCCGCTTCCCGCATGATAAGGCCACAGATAGGCTTGACCGCCAGGCAATCCGGAGCTGTCAACCGCCGGTACTTCAAGATGCTTGAGGATGGGATACGCCCGGACGTCGCACGGGCGAGAGCCCAACGGTATCACGATCATCTCTTGAAGTATCGCGCTGACACAATCGCCCGGACTGAGCTTATCAGTGCGCAGAATCACGGGAAGCTTGAGGCTTGGAATGAGGCTGCGGATGAAGGCCTATACAAGAAGGACACGTCCGTAAAGGAGTGGAGCGCGGCCGCGGATGCCTGTGACGAGTGTCTTGACCTTGATGGCGAACGACAGCGGTTGGATGAACCCTTCTCAGCGGGAGTGATGTCGCCCACCCTTCATCCCCGATGTAGGTGCAGTATGCACTTGATCCAGAACGCAGAACCAACTTAAGACACGGAGGGACGACATATGGAATTCACAGACGAGGAGCTGGAGATGCTTCTCAAGCTAGTGGAAGCGAAGACGGTGAAGGTTGGCAACCCCGACGAGTTCGAGCGCCATGAGGAGTTGGCCACGAAGATCAAGAATCATCTTGAACCGCCACTCATCCCCGATGAAGGGTAAGGATGTTTGTAATCGGTGCGGTGATTGCTGTGATCCTCTGTTTGCAAATTGGACGAAGAAGCAGGTAAGAGCCGTCAAGGGCGTCGTGCCCAGCAGAGAGTGCGTCTTGAAACACTGGCGCAGGATAAGCCGAAAGGAGGCAATAAGACGAAGGCCGGCACTAGAAGGGCTAGGGCAAGGTATGTACTTCTACGAATGCGACCAATTTGATTCGGTAACGCGATTATGCAAAGACCACGAGAATCGGCCTCCTATCTGTTCCCGGTTTCCGAAATACTCAGATGAGAAGGTGTCGGAGTCGATTTTGCGATACCTGCCTCGTTGTTCGTATAGAGAAAAGGAGAGTGGGGCATGAGCAGCCTATCAAGCCTTGCGGTCATCATTCCCACGTGCAATCGTCCTCGACAACTTGGGGATTGTGTCCATAGCGTCCTCCCGCAAATGCGAATGACAACCGACCACATCTACGTCGTGAACGATGGGGAACCAAAATCAGTAATAGATTGGATCTCTGAGACCTATAACGTAACTGTAATCGAGCATTGCAAGAACTACTATGCCCGCGCCTCAGCGGTCAATGCGGGTCTCAGGGAGGCGGTCAAAGACGGGCGCGATTACGGTCTCATCCTGGATGATGATTGTACGCTTCACCTTGATGCGCTCCATTACCATCGGGGGGCTTGGAATTCCGGGCCTGAGGCCTTCGCTAAGACCCTCTATGTCGGAGCGATCCATCAGGCGCCTCATTATATAGATCCGCGCCTTGCGCCCGAATACGGGGGTCTGAGGGCTGCGCTCATGCGGTATGGCGGGACGGTCAACCTCAGCTTTCCGCTGAAGGCTATGATGGAATCGGGAGGGTTCGACGTAAGATTCGATGGACAATGGGGTTTCGAGGATGCAGAATTGTATAGTAGACTGATCCTAAGAGACGGATGGGAGGTGACATATATCAGGAACGCGATCGCGGATCATGAATTCAAAGATCCCGCGACCGCTTCCTATAGCCGAAAGGTATTCAACAAGAACATGGACCTTTACGAGGATCTGGCTGCGGCATACCGCAATAAAGAAGAATAGAAAGGAGATCAATGCTCTGGTATCTGATTCCGATAGCATTCGCCGCTGAATTCGTTGATTCGTCGCTGGGGATGGGATATGGCACGAGCCTGACCCCCATCCTCTTGTTACTTGGTTTCTCGCCGCTTCAGGTGGTCCCTGCTATCCTGCTCTCCGAACTTGTGACGGGTATCCTGGCTGCGCTTGGTCATCATAAGGCAGGCAACGTCAGCCTCCGGCGTGGATCAGCAGACCTCAAAGTTGGCCTTAGCCTTGGAGCATTGAGCCTAATAGGTGCGGTGATCGGAGCTACGCTGGTCGTCAATCTGCGGACACAGCTTATCAAACTGTTCATCGCTATTATCGTTGCCAGCATGGGTCTTATCATCCTGTTCAGGCGAAAGGAATCACGTCTGTCTTGGAAGAAGCTTGCAGGACTTGGCCTTCTAGCCGCCTTCAACAAAGGTGTATCGGGAGGCGGATACGGACCTCTGGTGACAGCCGGCCAAATCACCTCGGGCGTCGAAGCGAAGAGTGCCGTGGGGATCACGAGTCTGGCGGAGGCATTCACCTGTCTTGTGGGCGTGATCACCTATTTGATTCTCAGGCCGGCGGGCATGAATTGGAATCTGGCACCTCCCTTGATAATCGGGGCGGTTGCGTCTGTTCCTCTCGCCGTGATCGTAGTAAAAAGGATCCCAAAGAAGAGATTCACTTTTCTAATAGGTTGTGCTGTTTTGGCGTTAGGCGTTTGGAGTCTAGCTCGCCTCATTTTCTAAACAAGGAGACATCGGAGTATGCTGATTAGTGCGGTAGGATCTGCTTTCAATGAAGAGAGGACAGCGGCATTGACAATCCACTCGCTGGTCCCTTTGGCCGACGAGATCATCTTGGTGGATAATGGTTGCACGGATAACACCGTTGAAGAGGCCACGAGACAAGTGCGAAAAGAAAAGGCTAACTTCAAGGTCGTGGACGGACGCGGCTGTTCTTTCTTGCATGATGCTCGACACAAGGGATTCAAGGAAGCACAAGGTGAATGGATCTTAGTCTACGATTTAGACCACTATTTCAATTACGGTAACCCCGAATGGCAGAGACTTCTCGAACGGTTGGAAAAGTCGCGGGCGGCGGAAGTGTTTCATATTGCGCCGTCATCCTTGATGGGGGATCTGTTCCATCGCCACCGAGGACACCCATATATGGCCCCGCACACCTTTATCTTCCGCAATACCGACAAGGTGGAGTTGCCGGACATCACCACGGGGTATGATTGGCCTATCTTGCCGAAGAGCGTGTATTCGCGGCCATCCGATACTAGGCGTTGGGCCTTCAAAAACATGATTTGGAATCTCAAGTGTTTTGAACCCCCTCGCGACTTAGTGCTGGGCAGACTCCTCCTTCACTATAAGCGCAATTCCGGTAAATGGCCTAAGGAAGGCAAGGCGGGTCAACCCCATTATCGCAGTCTTGCTCAAGCAGCCGAAGAGAATGAGAAAGGAATCCTATCTGATCCGGAAGAGATCAAGCGGTGGACGCTCGGATTTATCAGGATGAATGCGGTGTTGGAGTCTCTAACCACGCGGCGATGTAGCAGAGGTGCTGCAGGGAGGGTTCCTCCACTGCCCCGGGAACTCGATGAGCTTCGCTGGGAGCGCGCGGGGGTGTGGCACCATTCTTTCCCACCCATGCAAAAGCTGGAGTGGATCTACGATAAGAACTCGAAAGAAATCATAGGGCGGTGGCCCGATCTGCTTCCGCCCGGAAGAGAGGTTTGGGGAGGGAATCGTGACAAGGCCCGGGGGAACGAGGAGTGGATCTTCGCATCCGATATGTGGAAGGAAAAGCAGTGAAAACACAACGGTACTATGATACGATCCCGCACACCTTTCATCTTATTCTGCCCGCCTGGAACCAGGAGCGGTGGATTGCAAATGGGATCGAAAGCGTTATGAGACAGACGTATTCTGACTGGCAGATTGATTTCATTGATGACCTCTCGACGGACAGGACGTTAGAGATAGCCCGAAGGTACAAATCTGATCTGGGCAACAAACTCAAGATCACCGTTAACCAGCGGCACAAGGAGGCTGTGGAGAACATAGCGACCTGTATCCATAACTCCGACTGGGGCGCAGGAACCGTGATAGGTATATTGGATGGCGACGATTGGTTTTGCAATGACCACGCTTTCGAGATAACGATGGGGTGGCACAAAGAATATGATGTGGTGTTCTCGCCAAGTGAAGTACACGAAAAGAACCGTGTGCCTCGTTCCGAGAATATCGTGCGCGGTATGCCTGTGGGCAAACGCCTTCCCCGCAACCGTCGGAAAGAGAGATGGAACCTTGCGCAGTTTAGGACCTTTAAGAAGTATTTGTTCATGGCGATTGAAGAGGCCGACCTTCGTAATGGCCAAGGAGAATACTTTCTTTATCCTTACGATACGGCTATAATGTACCCCATCATCGAACTGGCCGGATGGGGCCGGATCGGTTTCGGCGATGAGATCGTATACGTAAATAATAGGGCGGCAGAGCGCCATTGTAATCAGTTAAATAAGAAGGAAATGATGCACAACAAAAGAATCATTCGGTCGAGAACCCCGAGTTACCAGGTATTACCATGAGGATGATCAATCGTTTTGCTGAAAAGTACGTGCCTGGATATACCCATGAGCTGAAGACGACGAGCTTCCAGGACGCTCCCTCCGTTATCGAGGAGGCCGGGAAATCTGTGGCCGCATCGGATAGCTTCAAAGCGGTCACCGTCCACGTTGATTTCGGATGCGAGGCCAAGGTTTTAGCGGCGGTATTGTGGCATCCGGCGCGAATAGAGTGTTGGTCTTACCTAAGCAGAGCATTACAGTGCAATGAGGCTGATGCAGTGTTCTATATTAGCAACGTTCACAAGCTCGATAGACGACAAGCAGGATGCGCCGCGCAGGTGGTCGGCAACGTGGAGATGGAAAATTTCTTTCTCGCCGGCGGCTACAGCCATTTTTGGTCTCTGCACTCGGACATTATTCCCCCTCCTTTTGCGCTGAAGACGCTGTTGGAGGACAATGTGTGCATTGTGTCCGCAGTAACCCCGAAGCCTGGTGGGACCAACAGTTATCTGAATTACTATGATGAATCTCTCCCCGACACGTGGTGGATGCCTAACGGGATGGTATATCCGCACCACTATCTGTATGCGCTCCTTGAGCCCACCCAGCATAAGATCAACCCGGGGGGCCGTATTCTGCCTTACGATAAGAGGCTGGTTGAGGTTGCAGGCACGGGATGGGGTAGCCTGCTAATGACACGCAAGGTGGTCGCAGGCGCAGGCGAGAATGTCTACCACGACTTCTGGGGCCATTTCGACGATGGGTATTGGAGCTGGAAGATCTTCAAGGAAACGCCTTTCAAGATGTACTGTGACACCACGGTGCGCTGCTACCATTTATGCGCGCCTTTAGCCGTGCCTGGGAAAAACGTTGTGTTCGATGGGAAGATTGTGCAAAGCAAGATCAGGAAAAACACCTTGTTCCCCAAAAAATGGTATGGCTGGTCGCTGAAGGAATATGAAAACTAAAGTGGTCTTTATCAATTCAGCTGGATTAGCGGGGACAACGCTTCTTTGTCTTATATTGGGAAGCGTAAAGAACGCCTTTGCTTGCGGAGAAGTGGCTTACCTGGTCGATCCTCGGCCCCAATTTGCGGATCTTGATAGAGCATGGCGCGACTTCCGGCAGGCTTACGCTTCGAAGGCGTTTTGGGAAAGGATCAAACGGGCGGGCGAGGAAAATCTCTTTCCGGCCATTCATGAAAAAACAGGCGCAAAGCTCATTGCGGACAGCAGTTGTGACCAAGGGTCACGTCAATGGCAGAATTTCGTCGTGCCACAGCACAACTATCTTGCTAGGCTGGACAACTTTTCCTCGCTGGATATACTCATTTGGAAGAGCCCGTCGGAGCAGGCCTGGAGCTACTACAAGCGGGGACAGGATGTGCTGGGTAGATTTCGACGCTGGCTAGCGTTCCACATGGACTTCTTGGCGACGTCATGCGACCCTCTAATCATACGGTATCGTGATCTTGCGCAACATCCGCAAGAAATGCTTGAAGTTCTCTTGGAGCGGATAGGAAATCCATACGACCCCATGATTCTAGAATTTTGGAAGAAACGACACCAGTGTATCTGGGGCAACAAGAGCATCATCCGAGAGCTGCATCAGGCATGGGAGACCGGCATCCATACGGGTATTCAGTATAGAGCTGGTGACAATAAACTGCCTTCTGCGATCAAAAGACTAATAGCAACTCAAAAGGATATTCTCAGGCAAGCCGAACAATTAGATCAACTGAGCCTTAACCCAGAAGGCCCCAATGATTAATAAAACGTTGGCGCAGATGGAAACTGGATTAGGGAGCACCGAACAGGGGTACCTAGTAATGTATTCCGTAGCGCGGGCAATTCAAGCAGTCCGCATCATTGAGATAGGTACCCACAAGGGCGGCTCCGCGATCGCTTTTTGCCAAGCTGTCTTGGATAACGGGCACACGCCGCATATTTGGACGATCGATGATTGGAGCAGGCGCCCGGGTTCTAAAGGGCGCGCCTTAGCGAATATCAGCCAAGCGGGTTTTACCAAATACATAGAGTTGGTGCAAGGCAGATCAGAAGATGTGCTGCCTTCCCTATTCCAGCGCGTCCAGCGAGTTGATGCCGTTCTTATCGATGGTGGCATGGACCGCGGTACGGAAGATTTCATACTCTGCGAACCTCACACGGATTGTTTTGTGTTGAAAGACACCAAACCCCGTGCTGACGGGGGAAGAGAATGGGATTGGGGCAAGATCGAAGAAAAAGGCTGGAATGTTGTCAACCTTCCAACCCGTCACCTAAAGGGCGACGGTCATCTAGTAGGGATAGCGATTGCGACGAGGCGAGGGAAGTGCGATGATACCGCTTAAGAGGCGGGTGCCCTTGGAGCAGGCGCGTGTGGGAAGAGGACGCGTCCGCGGATACAAAAGGGTGGGTGTTCCGATTGGTGAGTTCTGCTACTGTGGCGGATTAATTGACACGTCTAAAGTGGGTGTGATTACGATTGGGAACTACGTTACGTTGGCTGTACAAAGTGCATTGCTGATACACGGTCCGGCGCGTGGCGATTTTAAAGGTATATCAATTTGGAATAATGTATTTGTGGGGTATGGAACCTACGTGGGGGCGGGGGTTGTGATTGGGAATAACGTGATTATTGGCCTGGGCAGTGTAGTAGTGAACGACATACCAAGCAATTCCGTGGCGGCGGGCAATCCCGCTCGTGTTCTGCGGCCTATCCGCCTGGAAGAAGCGCTATTTCATTTCAAAGTACGGAAAATGGGCGGCACCTTGTACCGATGGCCTTATGATACCGTACTAGAATCGATCACGCCGGAGGAACGAGCCTTAGTAAACGGATGGTTTCAAAAAAAAGCGGAGGAAGGCGGAAAAAAGAAATGAAGATCCTAGTTACGGGCGGCGCAGGCTATATCGGCGTGCCCGTGGTAAAAGAATTACTGAACCGCAACCACGATCTTGTCGTGCTTGATGCCTTGTACTGGGGCAAAGAGTCTCTTGTCCCCTTGCTGGACCGTATCACGTTGATTGAGGGCGATTGCCGAAGCGCAAAGGACATGCTGTACTCTTTGGAGGGGGTTGACGCCGTTATCCATCTGGCAGGGATTGTCGGGGAAAGCGCATGCGTTCAGAACCCTAAGGCCCACTTTACAACTAACATCGAAAGCACTAGGATATTGGTTGATTCCTGTATGGATCCCCACCTTGATCTTGTAAGGGACTTCATTTATGTTTCGTCCTGCTCCGTCTATGGCAACACGCACGGTCTTGTGGGAATGGTTGATGAGACAACCGCCCCTAACCCCCTCACTACATACGCTGAATCAAAATGTAGATCAGAACGGATCATCCTGGAACAAGCAGAACGCACCCCGCATTTTCACCCTACAATCGCGCGGTTAACCACAGCATTCGGGTGGTCGCCCCGGCCCCGCCTTGATTTGGTTACGAACCAGTTTACTTACGCGGCTCATAAAACGGGACAGATCACAATCCACGGTTCTGGAAATCAGTTTCGCTCGCTCATCCACGTCTCAGATATTGCTACTGCACTGGCCGATCTGCTTGAGGCGCCCCGGTTTGTACGAAGCGGCCAAATCTTCCACGTGGGTGCGGAGGAAAACAACAAGACCTTAAATGAGCTAGCGGAGATTGTATGTGCAGTGATCCCGGGGACAACCACCGTGCATGTAGATAAGAAGACCGATAGGCGGAATTATGCTATCAGCTGCTCAAAGATTCGGAACCTCATCGGATGGGAGCCCGAATGGTCTATCGAGGATGGGGTGAAGGATCTGCTAGAGAAGCTGGAGCATCTTGACTGGGACTGGGAATCCAGGAGGTATAGGAATAACAGTTATGAATACGTATAGGGTGATAAAGGTCTCCGAGCCTTTCACCACGCAGGACGAGCTCAAGGCGATCAGGGAGGTACTGCTTTCGGGTCAATTCGTTTCCGGGCGGAAGGTAAAGGAGTTCGAGGAGCGGTTTGCCAATTATCTTGGCGTCAAGCATGCAGTCGCCGTCAGTAGTGGCACCGCTGCTCTCCATATTGCCTTGATACTCCTTGGGGTCAAGCCCGGGGATGAGGTCATCGTCCCTCCTCTCTCCTTCTTTGCCACGATCGAGGCCGTTCTCTATCAAGGGTCGGTCCCTGTTTTCGCTGACATCGATCCGAGGAGTTTCTGTCTTGACTCGCAGGATGTGGAGAGGAAGATTACGAAAGCGACCGTCGCTATCATTCCCGTGCATCTCTTCGGCAACGCCGCAGACATGGATGGGATCATGGATGTTGCTGAACGGTACGATCTGGCAGTGATTGAGGATGCGGCCCAAGCCCACGGTACCGAATACAAAGGGAAGAAGGTCGGGGGTATCGGCAATATGGGGGCATTCTCCTTTTATGCAACCAAACACATGACCACGGGAGAGGGTGGGGCTCTAGTCACAAACGATGGGGAGTGGGCTAGGATGGCGCGGATCATCAGGAACCATGGACTGATCGACGCGAATCACCACGATTACTTGGGCTACAATTATAGGATGAACGAGATGGCGGCTGCCATAGGAATTGTGCAATTGAAACGTTTAGAGGAGATGAATGAAAGAAGGATAGTGAACTCCCTCTACCTGTTGGGGGAGCTGGACAAGCGAAATCTTGGGTGGCTGACCGTTCCCGAGTTGAACACGAACGTGAGACACACCTTCTTTTGGTGCCCTGTCCTGGTGAATGGGGAAAGGCTGGGTCTATCGGTCACCGAGCTAGCCACGAAACTGAAAAAGAAAGGCATTGAGACCAGGCATAGGTATCACGAGCCGCTTTATCGACAAAGGGCGCTAGGCCCTTCATACAGGAACACTCATCTCAAGAATGCGGAACAGGTTGCGGGGCGGCTGATCGGTCTACCGAACCACCCCAACCTAAATAAGGATGATCTAGATTATATTGTCACAACACTAGAAGAGCTGTAAAAATATCCCTTAAGGAAGGAGAACTGCTATGAAGGTATTAATCCTTGGAATAGACGGGTACCTAGGATGGTCGCTTGCGCAGCACCTAGTGTCCTTGGGCCACGAGGTGGGGGGAATCGACAATGGGCTCAGACGAATGCTTGTGATGTCGGTTGAGGGCGGATCGGCCACACCTATCCTTCCGACCGGTCAGCGCCTAGCGGCGTTTGAAAAGGAGTATGGGGCGCCTCTCTGGTTCCGGCATGGTGATATGAAGGACTACGGGTTTGTCTACAAAGTCCTCGCGGATTTCCAGCCAGACGGAATCGTAGACTTGGCAGAGATACCCGCGGCACCGTGGTCCATGGCATGCCTCTCCAATGTGGTGGATAGCTTCACAAACAATGTTGTGGGGACGTTGAATCTAAGCTTTGCTATGAAGGAGGCGTGCCCTGAGGCCAACCTGATCAAGCTGGGCACGTTAGGTGAATACGGGAGTCCCGATTTTGACATTGCAGAAGGATACTTCGAGGTTGAATACCATGGGCGGGAGGGGACGGTTCAGTTTCCAAAGGATGGACCGAGTTTTTATCACCTCACCAAAATTGCAGATACTCAAAATCTGATCTTCGCCTGTAAGACTTGGGGGCTACGTGGAATAAACATTGCACAAGGGCCAGTCTTCGGCCTCCGTATTGCGGACGGGCCTCTTCGCGAGCCTCTACTCACGCGCTTCGACACCGATGCGGTCTTCGGCACGTGCATCAACAGGTTCATGGCTCAGGCTGTGATAGGCGAGCCGTTGACCCCTTATGGGACGACCAACCAACAACGCGCTTGGCTGCCGCTCAGGGAGTCGATGGAGTGCCTAACCTTGGCGTTGGAGAACCCTCCGGAGCCTGGTGTCTTCGATGTCTTCAACCAGTTCAACCAGGTGATCGGTGTCTACACCCTTGCGGAGATGGTGCAAGAGGCCGGGAGGGAGATCGGATTGGATCCGCAAATCAAACGGCTTGAGAACCCTCGCGACGAGAAGCCCCAGGCTTGGTACAATCCGCTGAACGACAAGCTTCGACGCCTAGGCTACCAGCCGGCAGGGATTGAAGGGTTGAAACGCGTCATGAGAGAGACGATGATCGATCTCATCCCTTTTAAGGATCGGATCAAGAGGGAGGCCCTCATCCCCGATATCTGGTGGACATCTGGGCAAGGCAGGAAAGCGGAATTCCTTGAACCGTAGGCAGGCTTACGCTATACATTAGCGCGATAGAAAGGAGACGTAATGAATGACAAGAAGGATCCTTACCGCGACTATGATGTCAGCAAGAAAGAGATGGAGTTACTTTCACCTCTGGCGATCCTGAAGTGGGCCTACCGGAAGTTTACTACGGAGCCATGGGTTGCCTGTAGTTTCGGGAAGGATAGCATGGTATTGTTGGGCTTGCTTAGGGAGCTGGGGATCCTAGAGAAGCTAAGAATCCTTTGGATTGATACAGGCTATGATTTCGCTGAGACCTTGGAGTTCAAGGACAGGATCCAGAGGGAATGGAATCTCCAACTCTACACGGCTGCGCCTAGGCATACCCGGGAGGAGTTCGAGAAGGAATACGGAACGGAGTTGTATCACACCAATCCTTCCTTGTGCTGCCGCCTCAACAAGGTCCAGCCACTCTCCAACTTCTTCGCGGAGCATGACGTTTACAACTGGATCTCTGCCCTTCGCCGGGATGAGTCTCCTACCCGCGCAAACATCCAGATCCTGGAATATGAGAGGGACGGTCGGCGGCTCAAGATCAATCCCTTGGTCAATTGGACTCACGAGGATATTTGGGATTATATCAAGCATAATAAGATTCCTTACAACCCTCTTTACGACCAAGGCTACAGGAGCCTGGGATGCGAGCCGTGCAGTAAGGCGGGAGTTGTCGGAAGGTTTGAGGAGACCTCGGAAAGAGAGGGCCGCTGGACTGGGACGGAGAAAGCAGGCGGGGAATGCGGGATCCACACGGAATTATAGGGGCGGAGTGACCATGAAGGTTCTTACTGTGTTCGGTACGCGCCCCGAAGCTATAAAGCTTGCACTCGTTATCAAGGAATTGGAAAGAAGGCGCGGGGTGATATCCCGTGTCTGCGTCACTGCGCAGCATCGCGGTATGCTTGATCAGGTTCTTGCCACGTTTCAGGTCAAACCGGACTACGATCTTGATATCATGCGCGAAGATCAAAGCCTGTCCGATGTCACCATATGCGCCCTCGCAGGATTGAAGCCGGTTCTGGAGGAAAGTAAACCAGACCTTGTGCTCGTGCAGGGCGACACCACCACGGCATTTGCAGCCGGGTTGGCCGCCTTCTACCTCAGGATCCCGATCGGGCATGTGGAAGCGGGGCTTCGCACGGGTGATAAGCGCAACCCTCTTCCCGAGGAGATGAACCGCGTCCTGATAGATGATCTGAGCGACTTCTGTTTCGCTCCTACCGAAAATGCGAAAGAGAACCTTATTCGGGAAGGGATTACTCCAAAAAGAATACTCGTTACAGGTAACACGATCGTGGATGCTCTCCTTTGGGTGACAAATCGCCAATCAACGCCCATCCAGCGGGGATTCGTGACAAGATCCTTCCAGAAGGCAACGGGGATACCCTTAGGATCCGGGCGCATTGTTCTCGTGACAGGTCACAGGCGAGAAAGTTTCGGCGAAGGTATCGAGAACATCTGCCTTGGATTGAAAGCGATTGCCGAGCGCAACAGGGAAATCCAAATCATCTACCCTGTCCATCTCAATCCCAACGTCCAAGGGCCGGTATATCGGATTCTGGATGCTATTGACAACATCCATCTCATCGAGCCGTTGAGCTACCCACTCTTCATTTTCTTGATGAGCCGCGCATACCTGATCCTGACCGATTCAGGCGGGATACAGGAGGAGGCCCCGTCACTTGGAAAGCCAGTCTTGGTGATGAGGGGGGCGACGGAGAGACCGGAAGCTTTGGAGACGGGTGGGGCAAGGTTAGTAGGTACCGACTCCGAACACATCCTCTCGGAGACACAAAAGCTGCTAGATAATGAGGAGGAGTATGGTAGGATGGTAGTCACCGTGAATCCTTTTGGGGACGGGAAGGCGAGTAAGCGGATCGTTGACTTTCTCCTCAAGGAGTCATGGTCTTGAAACGCTTGCCTTTATCATGCTCTGGTTATAAGATGAAGTGACAAGGAGGTGAAGTTCATGGCACAACGACCAGCTAAAGACGGAAGCGGGAAAGGCAAAGGCCAGTCGGGAGGGGGACGTAGAGGACGTAACACCGGCCCCGGCACGAAAGGCGGGCCTGGTCACGGCAAAGGTGGCGGAAGAGGAAAAGGTACAGGAAGAAAAAGTTAACGGCTTAACAAACCGTGAGTTAAAGGCAGCTACCACGACAGACAGACCAGAAAGAAAGGGAGGTAGTATGTACGTCAAGATCCTGACTAGGGAGACAGAAACAAATCCAGAGAGATCGATTAGCATTCTAGATGTCGATGAGGTGGAGTTCTTTGAAAACGAGTTGAGCTTCAAGAACTACAAAGAATTCTGTCAAGGAGCGACACGAAACTTAATTTCCGAAGAGCCGTTTGAGGGACTGCAACTCGTAGGTTGTCTTTCCATCACAAGGGTAACCGGGAAGAATGAGTTCGTTATGTTTGACCGGGTGGCTTTCCTCTGCAACGAGCAAGGGAAAGCCGTGGAACGGTTCTTGGTGAGTTAAAGGCATCTGGTAGCTGCCTTTTTTCAACGAGGTGATCGGATGGCACAACCAACCGTCTCAGACGTCCACGCTCCGAGAGCGTTAAGTATCCTTGACGACGAAGAGGAAGAGACCAGAAAGCTCGATCTCGAAACCTTCCGGGAGCACCGCACCGATGCCGAGCTGGAGAACGCACCGAAGTACTGGCGACAGTTACTTTCGGGTTTACGCTTCCTTGGAAACTCTGCTTATCCTGCCTTGAAAGCGGATAAGAAATGGGGTAACTGGAGTTTAAAGGACGCCCTATCTTATTTTGGCAAAATAGTCGACACATTGCGCCGTGACTGCCGTTTCTTCCTCGCGCCACCGGCACCCGCTGACAAGGCCTACGGTACTAGTTTTTGGGAAGCCTATCGAGAGGCTGAGAAGAAGGGTTTCATCACCGTACCACCTCCTAAGGATAAAGCCGAGGAGAAGAAGTGGCAGGATCAGCGAGCGAAGATCCTGAAGGCTGTTGACACGGGCGCTAAACTCTCTGAGCCCTTCAGCGCACTCCCCGACGACATAGTTGTTCTCCCGAAATGCGTGTCGCTCACCGGCTCCTATCTGTATGGGAGAGGGAAGCCCCATGATATCGACCTGGTGTTACGGCAGAGCTTGCCTGGTGGAGCATTACTCAAACTGGACCGCATCCTGCAAAGGATCTTAGGGACGGATAAATCAATCCAGTTCATTCTGGAGGAGCAGGGTGCGGTCTGGGACAATCTCCCTCTCTATGATCTGGTGCTTCGGAAGCGCCCGGAGCTTGAGATCGAGCGCGTAGACTCCGAGGCATTCCAGGAGGAGTTCTACAAAGAGGACTCGGCGACTGATGGCCCGGAAACCTTGATATCGAAGGCCTGGAAGTGGATCAAGATCATGGGAAGGGTTGATGAATGA
>Ga0307433_1001260_pt1 | contig 14381 bp, 18 predicted proteins | sample SalMarWE160210MG_FD_202166 | JGI IMG/M metagenome (GOLD analysis project Ga0307433, IMG submission 202166) | Salt marsh sediment microbial communities from the Plum Island Ecosystem LTER, Massachusetts, United States - WE1603-210 | ecosystem: Environmental > Aquatic > Marine > Intertidal zone >... | reverse complement strand
CCATAATTGAACTGTGACCATTTCTCCTTTTTGGATTGTAACTTAATTTTGGGTGTGGTTGGATGCAGGGAAGCCATCACTTCACCTCAGCATGTGATTGTTTAGGCTCCACCCATCCCTGCTTCTTCATGTCCTTCATGTAATTGTCATGAGAAACCAGTCTTCCCATGCTTTTAAGCCACTTCAAATGCACAAACACGAAATTGTTAATCCACTTCATCGGATAATTCGTTTCTATGACCCTGTTGAAGCTGTCCCGCAGATACCAGTGCGTCCCATAATAGTGCAAACCCTCGATCTTCTGGTATATGCGTGCGTGCCAAGCAGGAAAAAGCCGCGCCTCGTCTAACCCAACGTTATAGAGTGGCGCATTGCCGACAATACAGCCGCTGGCTTCGATTCGCTGCATACCCGTTTTCACGTCGCCGACAAGCATTTCGTCCGCGTCTATGATGATGAACCAGTCATCAATGGGCACAGCATCTAATAGGGCATTACGTTTTGCGCATTGGTCAGGCCAAGGTTCCCCGTTTGGGCAACCTATATGCTGGATTGGAGGCAAATCTGGCAAGCATTTGATGAGTTCTAGGCTGCCGTCTGTGCTCCACGGTTTTGCGTTTGGGTTAAAGTTTAGGTGTTCTTTATAGTAGAGTTTGTATGCGCCGTCTGCTACGATAATGTTGTCTACGCGGTCGCGCATGCTTTCTAGCATGGGCACCAAGAACGTACGATCATTGTAAAGATTCAGGAGGGCATGTACTCGCATTTTTCATTTCAATCCTCCATGTTTCTTATACACCAATCGCAAGTTATTCCATAATAAGGAAGATACCCCGACATTCTCTTAGGACAATCTTTAGGAACGGATGTTCCTTTACATTTCATTTTTCAGTCTCCTTTTGTAATGTCGATTCGACACAATCGCGCCGTCAAGCACAGACAGTTGACGTGATAAACGATTCAGAAACTGTATGTCCTGCGGCAAACATAAGCCGGAAATGCCGTCTCGGGCCTCAAGAAGGTCAATATTCCATTTCGTGTTGCATGCTTCTCTTGTCTCTTCAAAGGGAATGTTATGTTCTTCGCAAATCATTTTAAGTTCCTCGGCGAAGGCGATTTGAACATATCTGTAGGCGTTTTCGCTGATTTTGGTGAGTTCAGCCACTTCGATGCTTGAGCAAGCATGCAGTGTAATGTCAAGTTTAGCATAAAATTTGTGTGCTGCCTCGAGACACTCTTGATTTATTGCTCCGATAACCCTGAGCTGTTTTATTCCATGATTTACGGGGTCTTCAGACCAGAATCTATGCGGGCAATGCGCTACATTGATTAAACCGTGATTTTTTGCTATGTTTCGGCATGTTCCAACAGGAACTGTGCTTTCAATCAGAACAAAAGATTTCTTGTCTCTCTTTGAGATTAGTTTGCAGACGTCCTCAACTCTGTCTGAGGTGACGGTTACTACATAAATGCTGCATGGTGGGACCTGTCTCCAATCCACAAATGTTTCTATGTCTTCAAGGTTTTTCTTGATTATGTCGTAGCCGATTACGTTGAAGCCATGTTTGTGGATGTGTTCTGCTGTTGGTTCGCCTATGGTTCCTAATCCGATAACACAAACTTTCATTTTTTTGCCTCTATCTAATCTGTTTTTCTCCTAAAAAACGGAGGGAAGTGAAGAGCCTCACGATCATCGGCTCAAAATTGGTGCGATCAAAAGTTCTACGTGTCAGTGGACGTCAAAATTCTTACAGCTTCTTTAGCATCTAAGAGTACTGCGCCGAACGTGTGGCTTCCAGCAATCCGCAGCGTACGTTCCTTGATTTGCCTGTCAGTTTCGATGAGAATGTCACGTTTCGGAGCCAACGCCAAGCATCTTTTAGCTCGCATCACCCATGCTGTTTCAACCGTTCCCGTGGCTGTGCTTGCTGCAGTGTCAGTTACTGTGCCGCCTACTAGAATGCGTACGCCAAGCCAATCCTCAATGACGCCTTTCTGGATAACGTCTGGTCTTGCGAAACCGTACGCCGTGGCTGCTGAACCCGATATTTCCTCTAGGAATGCACCGTACATTGTGGGAGTCATGTAGCATACGCAGTCGCCGGGATGGATTTCTTTTCCAGCGGCTAGAAGCTTGCCGATGGCTCTTGGAATGTTGGCTGCGTAGAAGGCGTTTGCTGCGGTGTGCCTGTCAATCTGCGCCGCATAGGATTTTGTTGTGCCTGCGTCAAGCACGTTTATGAGAATCTTGTCCTCAGCGCGTACTGCGGCGTGGGCGAATGTGCGGTTAAGTTCGTCGAGTAGGTTCTGGTTGATTTTTTCGATGTCGCTGTATCTGATGTCGCCCCATTGTCCAGCTTCCTTCAATGCTGTGGTTGCGACGCCGATTAAGCCGGTGGCTGTGCCGATTTTGCTGCCTACGCTTGTTGGCTCGTCGAAGTCGAAGTCTTTTACGTAGGGGATGTTCACTGTTTCTCCGGGTGATCCTTTGATTACGTCGGATACGAAAACGTAGTCTCGTAGGTGCGCGGCTGTTTCTTTTGTTGTCAGGTTTGGAATGACGATGGTCCATTGTTCCTTTAGGCTTCTTCCCGTCCAGTGTCGAACGCTCTGTAGTTCCTCGATGAGTTTGGTGCTGTTGCTTGGCGATAAGCTTTCAACTATGCCTTTGCCGTCTTTGTTTTTGTTGTATTCTTTCAGTTCTTCTATGTACTTTTTCATTTTCTCTTCGGTGCGTTTCTCCATTCCCGACATGTCAATTTCGATGATGTCACCTGATGGAGTGGTTATTTTTCCAGTTGTCAATGTTTTTCACCTTGTTGTGGTGGGCTTTATGCGCTCTCTGCGCTGACGGCTGCATACCCAAAGTGTGTCAACCGCCCCACATCATCCAGTGGGGTTGTCCATGTTATACACCATTAAACTTGGTGATTATACTCGTATTTTGACGACTTTTTTGCTTATGCTTTTGGCTTTGTTCAGGGCTTCTTTGAGGCGATCCCGTTCTGTGGCTACGGTTAGGTAGTCTTCGTTGGCTTTTGTTAGTCGTTTGCTGAGTTCAAGGTTTGTGGACAAAACACTGTGGTACTTGCGACTTGTTTGTTCCTCCGTGGCTTTCCACTGTTCTGCTTGCTCTCTGTACTCTTCTCTGTTGGCGATTTCGGTTCGATGCTTCGCTACAGCCTTCTCTTTTTCTGTCTGCTCATTCAGAAAGTTTCGTTGCGCCTCATTCCGCAGGCGTTCAAGCTTTTCTATGCGTTGCTCAAGAGTTTTGATTTTTGTTTCATGCGTCAAGTTTTGTGCGAGAGTCTGCTGGTATCTGTTCTTCCAATCGTCGCGTTGGTCTTCCATGGTTTTTAATTGGATTTTAGCGTTATCTGCATCGACTTTGGCTTGGCTTATCTTCAATGCTGTTTCTGTGATTGGCTGGTTTGGTACACACTGGTCTAAGTCGTAGTCGTAATGTCGTCCATCGCCGCAATCATGTGAGTCTGGAACTGTTGGCTTTTGCGGTTGCACATCTGCAGGTAACGATGCTGGCGCCTGTGGTGCGGGTTCACCGCTTGGCGGCATTGATGTAATCTTGTCTGTTCCTGTTATGGGCGGTTGCTCTCCGGCTGTAGGCTGCTCTAATGGAGCGTCTGTTAGCACATCTTCTTGTGGCGCTGCTGGCAGTCCATGAGATGTTTCTGGGTGTTCAGGTTTTGGTGGCGTGTCAGCTACGCAGGCTCCGGCTCCATCGTTTGCGTTTGCGTCCCAATGCCTTCCATCTCCACAGTCTTCAGTGGGTACGCATTTGCCTATTGTGTTGAGCATGTAGCCGGGTTGGCATTGTCCGTTTTCATCCGGTTCCATGCTTGGTTTCGGCTGTATTGGGGTTATGTCAACTGTCTGCATTTCGGCACTTCCGCGTGTCGGCAACTTATCTATATATGCCTGTTTCTCTTCTTCAGATAGGCTATTCCATTTTTCGTCGCTGATGTGGAAGTGTGCTTTAGCTCTTGCTGCGTCGTTTCTAGCTTGCTCTTCTGGTGTTATGGGTTCGCATTTGCCTGTTTCTGGGTTGCGTTTCTGTCCTTCTGGGCAGGGTTCTGGCTTGTCGTCTTCAAATACTTCCATTTTGATTGTTTTCACGTTTTTTCTTCTCCTCGTTGAAGATTGTAATGCTTCAACCATGATGTGTTCAAGGGGCATCAGCCTAGTCAATGGGATGCCCGGTAAAGTAGCGGATGATAGTAAGCTTAAGCCTGTGAATTCCATGCCTTCGCATTTCTGTGGTTCGTCACTTTGGAGTGTGCATTGGGCTTCTAGGCTGACGTTCACGATTCCGCCGTTTTCTATTAGGTTGTTGATGGTTTCTGTTTTGTCGCAGATTGGGCAGTGCAGGTTTTTTGGGATTCTTAAAATAGCTTCCACTACGCCGTCCTCATATTTTGCGGCGGGAATCTCAATCGTGGGTAATGGAAACTTGTGGTTTAGGTTGACGGGTTTATGTGCTAGTGTGCGGGCTGATTCATGGAGTTCTTCGGAGCTGTAGATGTTTCTGTTCATGCTTTCTACTGGGAAGCCCGCTTCTACCTGCCAGTATTTCGCTCTTGTGTCTTCTTTCCATAGAACCAAGTCAACGTGTCGTTTGACCCATTTGAACTGTTCCTTCATGCTTTGTCCGTAGGGTCTGGTTTCGTCTAGGTTCAGGGCTTTTATCCAAGCCCAATAGCGAGTTTCGCCGTCTTCCACTGTCTGGAATTGCTTGTAGATTTTCTGGAAGTCAGGATGCATTGCTTCGCTGGGCCATTTGCCTGTAATATCATAGTGGATTTGGGCGCAGTATGCTCCGGGGTCTGACGCTTGCTGGTTTTTGGCGATGCAATCAGCCATGCTATCATAGGGTCCAAAAGGCATTTTTTTCATCTCATAAACTTATTGTGTTTAGGGTAGGGTAAACCACTCAAAAGATAAGGGTGTGTTTCAATCGAATATTTTATATGTTTATTATGTTAAGGTAATATTCAAGTGAAGGAGATGAGGGAATACAAACATAAAATTACAACAATATTCGTTTTTCTTAATGATATGGTTGCGGTTTGTGATCAAAAAGGGGAACAAATGCCTTTCTTTCAGGGAAAACGTGAAGAAGCATTACCAAGAATCAAGCGAAGACTAACAAGACAGAAAGGGGTTGTGGAATATAAAGTGGATAAGTACCATCCTCATTTCGAACCAACTGGAACTTATAAAGTAAACTATGGATAAAGCACTAGTTTAATATGATTATCCTCTACAGTAATCTCTGTTTTTGTGTAGTTTAACGAATATTTCAGTGAAAAGCCAATAATGATAGTTTGAGCTTATAGGTTTCCAAAGCAGTAGTTTGAAAGCTAAAATAGACAACATACATGCCAAACAGGTCATTAAGCTATCACATTCTCAAGATAATCATTCGTTGTGGCATCTGAAGCACTCATACACTCCCGGAGCAACACGCCACTTATGACCCTTAATAGGCATTCCGCAGCCGTGACATCGGGTCCACTTTGCCTTGTCCTCTGGGATGTCTCTGGTGACGCTTGGTTCCTTCTTCTGTGCGGATGTGGGTCGGAGGAAGCGTCTTTTGTCTTTAGGCAAGCCTATTCTCATTTCTTCACTCTCTCATTTATTACCAAAAAGTAATATTCTCATGTGTTTCTAATATAGGATGCTTCCGCACCATTATGCATCTGCAGTGCGGATGCTGATTCACTTTGATGGTGTTGATGTCTAAGATTTCATGGTATGGAAAGAAGCCTCGTATGCGGTTGCCCTTGTATTCGCCCCCTTCCATGTGTGCGTTTGCGTGGCAGACATCACATAGTTTGTCGTCGCTTATTTCTATGTAGAGCCAGATGTCGTTTACGCTGTAGAATGTGGCTCCGCCTATGAAGATGCGCTGTTTTGCCTGTCTGACTGCAATTACGGCAGCCACAACTTCTTTAACCAACTGTGACATTGAATGTTTCCTTCCCCTTTTGTTCTCCTATGAGCTTTCTTGCAAACTCCTGAAACTTGTTGTCCCGATGGTTTTTCCATCCTTCAGGATAGGCACGCTTCATGTACACTGTAATAGTCTTGTCCGCCATTCTCATAGCCTCAGTTAATCTAAGCCGTTTCTCAGTGTAGTTTGTTTCAATCACGGTTAAGCTAGTACCCAAATCGTTTAGGCGTTCAAGAACTTGCTCCACCGGAACCTGCGGTTGCTTCTGGAATGGCTGCATAGGCAACTGTGGCTGTTTGGGCCATTCTGGTTCAGGCAGTTGAATACCGAACTGTTTAAGCAAACCTAGTCCCTGGTTAGGAGCTAAATGCGGGTATATCGCCGCAATATCGGCTAAAGCTATATCTTCTAGCCCAGTTTTGGGTTGACCCCAAATTAGATGTGGCACAGGATCGCCCACCTGCGGTTCGAACAGGTATTTTTCGACTCTTCGCTTAACGTAGCGTTGTATGCCGTTGACGAGGCGGTCTACTGACTCCATCATAACAGTGGCAGAAGCTTCAGTGGCATTCTTCAGGTAAAGAAGGAGAGGGGCATGTAGTCCTTCGCAGATTTGGTAGTAAATGAGTTCTATGTAGGGGATAAAGCGGGCTTGTGGGTCGATGCTTAGAGTTTCAAGTTTCCAGTCGTCTGGTTCAGAGTTTCCAATGTAAATTGCTTCGTCTACATCACGGTCTTCGCATGCTGTTTGAATGGAGGCTTTTGGTCCTCTTGTGCTTATGAAGGGGATTGGATATGCCCAGCGGTGAATCGCCTTTGGCATGTCCTCATTCATCTGTGTTCTTTCATCAAGCAGGGTTCCTATGGGTTCAACGAGGCTTTTGCCGTAGGGCCAAGATGTGGTTCTGCGATGAAAGAATAGAATGATGTCTTCCATGTCCTTGCCTTTCCACTCAGCCACAACATCGTTTGCGCTGTATTCTTGGGTGTATTTTAGTACTTTGCCTTTCTTGTTCTGGTGAATGTAGAATGTTTCTGGAGGTAATATCTTCAGGTCATAGTCGCTTAGGCGCTCCACGGGGCAGAAGCCCTTCTGCAGCATTGCCATGACGATTTCCTGTAGGTCCTCATCCAAGTTGACTGTTTGGCCGTATTCGTCTATGATTTCCTTGTTTTTGTGTTCCTCGTTTACTCCTTCTTCCATCTCCGTGTAGTAGCCGACTCCAGAGATAATGTCGGTTAACACGTTGAATGCTATGTTTGCTTCTGGATCGTTTGCCCATTTGTCATAGTTGTTCATGTTGTTGGGGTGTGGCTGGCGGTCTGTCCATTGGCGTGAACCTGTGGTGTCTCCTTTGTCTGATTCTTTCTTGTAATAATTTGCATGCTCAGCTTCTAGTGCGGGTTCTCGAAATGAGAGTTTGAAGGGTCCTGCCTTAAATTTTACCAAGGTATTTTTCCCGTTCCAACATCCATTATGCCATGTCTAACCATCCAAACAGCGAGAGCCAACGAGATAACAGCATCGTCATGGTAGCCTTCTGGTGCGCCGTAGTGAATTGTTCCCTGTTTTGTGACTGTGTAGCCGAAAAGCCCAAGCTCGTTTATGAGGATGGGGATGTCTGGGTAGCTGATTTCTTCATTGTCTATGCGAATACTTAGATTGTCTATCAGGTCTTTTTTGGTCGCGGAAGTGAATTTGTAGCCGACAAGATATAATCCTTTGCGGTGCAGCTCGTCGAAGATGGGGTCTCCGACGCCTGTGCTGTCAATTATGACTTTGGCTTTATATTTCTGGGCTAAGTTGATTATGCGGGTTTGCTGGAATACCCAATCTAGCTGCGCGAACCTCTCCCATGCGCATACGTGTCCTTCATGGTCTATGACTGTTAGTACTGTGAAGTCTACTGTTTTGGCTAGGTCCACGCCCATGTAGTAGATTTTGTCTGGTTGCGGCTCCTCATAGTCGCCTTTTATGCATTTGCGAACTTGACGGAATACGCTGCCCACGTCGTCGAGGAATTCTGCGAGTATTTCCTGTCGATATGATAGTTCGGGCATGTCGCGGGCGAAATCCTCTATTTCTTTCGGGTCGATGTAGGGGTTGCTGGTTGAGGGGAAGCTCCAGCTTTTATAGTCTATTTGTGTTTTGTCTCGTCCTCTGGTCCACAGTTTGAAGTACCAGTTTTTGCCTTTTGGTGTGCCAGTGAAGATGCCTATGCCCTTCTTGTCTATGAGTGCAGGTCGTAGGGCTAGGTTCCATGCTTCCTCTTTGACTTGTCCGCCCTCGTCTAGCCAGAGAACGTCTATTCCCTCTGATCTTAGAGAGTCAGGGTTGTCTGCTGATCTGAACCATACTTCTCGTTTGCCGAGTAGCATGACTTTGCGTTCTGATCGGTTGACGTTGACTATGATTTGTTTGGGGCAGTAGCGAAAAAATTCTTTCCATTGTTTTTGTCCATGCCAGAATGTTGGTGCTACGCAGAAGCCAACTGATTCGGGTTTTGCTTTAGTTATTTGCGTAATGAATTCGTTTGCTCCAGATATAGTTTTGCCCCATCGTCTACCGCAGCTTAGTACTCTGAATCGAGCATCTGAGTTGTGAAAGCTTTTTTGTCCATCATGTGGACTGTACTGTATCGTCAGAGTCTTCAGTTTCTGTTTCATCTAACCACTTCAAAATGTAACCGTCTAATGGTTCTTCGGGGGGTGCAGTTCCTGAGCCATAGCAGAACTCGAAGTAGTCCTTGTTGATTTGCCGCATAAGATTTAGTGATGCTATTTTTTGGCTGTTGCTTTCTGCCTGTAGGTATGTGAGTGACGCTTTGCGGTAGAGTTGTGTGTGGCGGCTTTTGATTTGGTGAAGAGCCTCCACCATCTCTGTTAGGATGGGTTGCCAGTACTTGCGTGTGCGGTAGTCTCGCCATACTGTATCCTTACTTACGCTGTATTTTCGGCTTAGTTCCTCAACTACCTCAGGCCTCAATAAGCCGTTTCCTTCGAGTTTCAGCAGTTCTAAGCGTCTATCTTGGGTTCCTTGTTGCATAGTTATCACCTTAAGTTGAAGATTTTACAAGTTCTGCTTTTTGTTTTCTTTTCCATGACCTGACCGCCTCCGGCAGCGCATATGACATATGCTTCGGTGAAGGAGGTTGAAGAACCTGTTGTTGGAAGTGTCTGGGTCAAAATGGAGAAAATTATTTGTCTAGGCGTTTGTTGCAGTCTATGCAGTAGATTTGTTTTGTGCCGTCTAGTCGTTCTACGGTTGTGGGGTTGTGCCATCTGAGTAGTTTGCATAGGAATATGCGTTTTAGGAGTGACATGATTCTAGGATTAACCCTCCTGCCCGTGCATCCATGACAGGAAGGTAAAGAAGTGAAATATCACTCCAAATGGTCACGGATTGATATTACTTCAGTCAGAGAGGGATGCTAACTTAGCTATGGGGATGTTGGGCTTGCTGGAGAGTCTACTTTCCCATCATGCTCCTATATCACTTCTGCGTAGATTGTGGTGTTCCAAGCGTATGTGTCTGGGGCAACTGTTGCTGGCAACGTTAAGATTACGTTTCTGATTATTTGTTGGTTGGGGATTAATGTTGTGCCATATTTTGTGTTGTTGCCTGCCCATATGAGAGTCCAACCATTTGGTAAATCATCATATAATAAAAAAACTATGATTTGCTCTGTTTCATGAATGTTGGTTATGTTGAGGCTTTTTAGGTACACTCCTCCGGGTGAGAGCGCTCCCCAGTCAATTATGTCTCCGTCTACTGTCACTTCGTCGCTGAAGCGGTATTCAAAGAGGATGTCGCCTGTGACTTCGCCTGTGTTCTCGTTTGTTGCTGTGGATGGAAAGAATTGTTGGGCGATTACGACTGTGGCTATTGTGAGTAGGATGGTTGCTGCTAGGATGATTGCTATAAATTTGGTTTTTATTGTGGGTTCACCTCCATCATGGCGTTGCTGTGCCGATTGGCATTAGCCAGAGTTCTATACTGAAGTCACCATCAGGTTTTAGGAGCATAGGATTGTCTGATATGTTATCACCATCTGCAAGTATCCATCCGTTTAGTTCATAGTTGCTTGTTGGTACGACTGTGAATTGGAGCACATCATTTTTTGCGAATTTGAATGTGTAGGGTAGCATGTCACGGAATATGTGGAAGGATTGTTCTGTGTATTGGTTGAAGTACACGATTTCGGTTAGTCTTATGCTTGATTGAGGTGCTACTGTGATTGTGAATGTGTATTTTACGTCTCTGTCAGTTGTGCCGGATGATCGTGATCCGCCACTTGATCCTGCGGCTGCGCCAACGACTAATATGATTATAGCGATTACGATTATCCAGAATATGTTAGATGTTTTCATGTTTCTTTTTTCCTCCTTCATTTTACTACTATTTTTTCGATAACTTCGCCCTTCTCTAGTTTGATGCGGCGAAGAGCATCAGTTAGGGTGTCAATCTTGACCTCTTTTTCTTCCAGTTTATTCTGGAGAAGAGATACTTCGTCTGTTAATCCTTGAAATTCCTGTGTTTTTGTTTCAAGAGTCTGCAAGGCGTCGTCTTTGAGTTGAGTGGCTTCGGATAGTTTGTCTTCCAGTGATGTTTTTAGGTTTGTTACGTTTGTCAATTCCTCATATGTGTTCTTGTTATCGAGTAATTGTTTGGCGTTCTGTGCTTGTGCCTCTATTTTGCCTTTGTATTGACCGTATAGTCCGTAGGCTGTACCCGCAGTTCCAAGTATCCCCGCTATTGATGCGATTGAGCCTATGTTTATTCCGCCTATGTTTATGCTTGCGATTTTGGCTTTGATGGTGTCTACGACTGCTACTGCAAAGGGAATTTTGAGTGCGTACGATAGGATTAGCCCAGCGGCTATGCCTGCTATGATTGTGATTATTAGAAGGAATTTGTTCAATGTTTCACCTTCTCTATTTTTGGGTTGGGAAGAGGATTCTTGAATGCTGGTGTGGATTGTTTTAGGTTCTGGATGAAGTTTGTGTAGGCTAGTATGTCAGCGAGAATGTTTTTGTCGAATTTGATTATGACTGTGTGGTTTAATGTGCTTTTTCGTCCTGTGTCTTCGCCGTCCGACTGTTCAGTGACTATACTGTATGCGAGTACCCGTTCTGTCTCGTTGATGTAGGTGTAGGTGCCTGCACCATGTGTTTCGCCTAGCTTCCAGAGCTTGCCGAATTCTCTTTCGTCTAATAGCTGTTCTACGCCGATGCTTTGGTATGGTTCGATTGTGCCATCTATCATGCCGACAACAAACTGACCACACTTCACGAAGAGTCACCCTCGTACTGTTTTCGACATTGTGGACACATAATTCTAAAGTCAGGTTCGCATTCATTGATGTCGTCAAGTTCCTTCTGGGGAATGTCTTGGATGTAATTTTGTCCACAATTCGCGCAAGTTGTTTTTGTTCCTTCAATCCAGTGAGGCATTCGAAGAGTTACATCCCCATTGCAAAGTTTTTGAGCCAACCCAGAATGTCAACATAGGCTTTTTCGCTGTAGCTGATTTTTCTGAGGTTACGCCACCATTCGCCTCCCATCTCATAGTCTGGTTTGCGCCTCTTGATTATGGCGCTGTCAGGTTCATTATCCCAGCATTTCACCTTGCCGGCTTCATCGGTTTCTGCCTCAAAGAAACTGGGGAAGTACTGCACATTGGGGACTCGTAGGGACTGGATTGCCGCGTATGTTGATGGGAAGCATCCGCTGACGAGGTGTTCAAGGTCCTGCTGTCCAATGTTGGGGTCTAGAATGTCGAAACCAACCTCATCTGCTACATCTTTCATGCGGTCCCAAGCGGTGATTACCACGGCTACGCCTTTGATTGGGCGTGAACGATTGACTGCCTTATAGTTCATCAGGTCTTCGAGTAACCGGACTAGGTTAACGTCTGGGTCGGCGCTAAGTTTGCGGTCTTTCTCAGTTTCTAGCTGTTCTCGGAAACCTTTGGCTCTTGTTGCCTTGATAGTTATGATGTAACCGTCAGATTCGCGTACATATGCTATTAGGTTTCTAACTTTCTGTTTTGCATATTCTCCTAGTGAACCCTGTTTGCGGACCTGTCGTATTGTCTGCTGCAGGTCTTCGCCTGCTATGTCGCAGATTGGAACTTGCAGTAGTTTGCGCCACAGGGTTTGTTTGCCAACGAATGGTACGTCAATGTTGCGTTCCCATTCTAGCAGTAGTCCCGCTTCTGATGCGAAGTCTCCGAAAGGCACGGTTTTGGCTGGGAAATGCCCTTCTCTTAGGTCGGATACGTCCTGGTGGATTTCGCTGCTTCCCTCTATTACTCGACAGAAGAATGGGTTGTCGGTTTTGGTGGTTTCTGCTACGAGGGTTTCTGCGGTCATTACGAGTCCGCCGACAACTGTGCTTTTGCCTGCGCCTACGGTGCCGATCAGTGCTATTCTGTTTTTTGTTGGGAATAGGTGTATGGGTGTGGCGTATTTTGTGATTTGCTGTTGGTTGCTTAGTCCAACTATTTCTGCGATGTCTTGGAAGACGCTTGATTGGCTCATGCCTTTTCCTTCTCCTCAGGTGCTACTGTAGGTGGTTGTGTGATTGGCGGTACGACGGCTGGGTTGTCACTGTATAGTTTTGGTGTGCTCAGTTGAACCTGTGGCTGATATGGAACACCTGCACCTGCTACAATCATTTTCTCTGATACCAAATAACGCCTTTTGGCAATCATGAGAAAGATCACTCCCACTATCACAATGCCTCCGACTGTCAGGGTTAAGCCGTTGATCCAGTTTGCTCCTGCCCATTGGTAGGGTGCAGTGAATATTAGTACGACAATGTTCATGAGTCCGGTTGCGGTGTTGCCGAGGAAGTTACCGAACAGTCCTGAGAGTCCTAATGCGAATACTACGGCGACTGCTGCGATTATGACGATTGCTACGACTATCCAGACGGGGATTGGCTTTTTATATTTGACTGACTGCATTTTTTCTACCTCACCTCCTTCATGTCTCTTTATTTACAAGAGAACCATTCATTTTTGGAAGGCTGTCTTTCTCTATTGTAGTATGTGAAGGTTGAATGAATTTTGTTAAAATTAAATCTGTTCAAAAGCTCGCCTAATTCATGATTCAGGGCATGCTGGGGAACATGACCAAATTTCTGTAAAAGCTTCTTTTCCAAAAATGTTTTGAAGGTGAAACTGTTGCCTTTACTGTCCTTGCATGATTGTTCTGTGAAAACAATTTCTCCGTTGATTGGATCGCGCCAACTATAATTTAGGACTATCTGGGAAGCTATTTCGTACTGTGTTTTCAGTTTTTCACGTTCAAGTTGCTTTTGCTTTCTTCGCTCTATAGCTTCTTGGCTTCTTCGATGAACCACCCTATCTACTCCACTCAAAGGCGATTTGTTTTGAGGGACTTGGATAAAGCGCCTCATCCTCGTCCCCGAAGATGATTACAAAACTTACTTTGTGGTAATATGCTTATAAAATGTTTGGTTAAACATGGGGAAATCCATGAGACTGCAAAGATATACTGTAGGCGAAAAGCTTATAAGGTGAGTGAGTGAGTGTTATGTGGTGATGTTGTTGGGTGAAGGAGAACCAAAAAAAAGATTAATTAAATTACCTTTGACTGATTTGCCCGAAGATATAGCAAAAACCCTAGTCCGTGGAAGATTTGGCACTGATAAGCCAAGCAAAGAACAACTTGAGGCGCTAGAACAACATCTTAAAGGAGACCTAGACTATTGCCCTGAATGTATTAAAGACGTAGAACTTTTTGACGGTGCTATCATGAAAGGGTCAGTAGAGCCTTTGAGTAAAAAAACAGTTGGAAAAAATATCGAATATTCCTGCAAAAAATGCGATTTCAAAGCGATAAAACACGCTGGATTCTGGTTTGTCATTCCCCCATCTATGGCATATAAAGGTGACTGCAAGTGAAGCATTTGCGTGAGACATTTACCGATGAGGAGTTTGAGGGGCTTAAGCGGGCTAAGGATGAGAGTGGCTTGAACTGGCATGATTTTATAATGACTCTTCATAGAAAAGGAGGAAATAAAAAATGGGTGACCGGAAAAAACCGTTAGAACCGATAAGTTATCTTGATATTAAAGAGTGGATTTGGAATCAAACAGATATGAAATCAGCAGAATTTGCTAAAATATTCTATAAAAAAGAAGACGTTGATGGTTTAGTTAAAGAATTGCAGAAGTGGAGAAATGAAAGATGAGTCATGAAGAAACTTTCGGAGAAAAATTGGACAAATGTATTGGATGTCTTTGCTATAGCTGTGCTGTCTGTCCACATACTAAGAGGGTTGAATGAATATGGTAGAATATAAGTGGATTCGGGTTTCGGAGGCTGTGCATAAAGCTCTTAGTGAAAGGGGAAATAAGGGCGACAGCTTCAATGATATTA
>Ga0307433_1001259_pt1 | contig 14390 bp, 14 predicted proteins | sample SalMarWE160210MG_FD_202166 | JGI IMG/M metagenome (GOLD analysis project Ga0307433, IMG submission 202166) | Salt marsh sediment microbial communities from the Plum Island Ecosystem LTER, Massachusetts, United States - WE1603-210 | ecosystem: Environmental > Aquatic > Marine > Intertidal zone >... | reverse complement strand
TAAGTGCGCGGATTTGCGGGTAATATTTAAATATTCGAGAAGAAATAGTACCTCCACATGGTTTACGCCATTGTGTATCTTTCTCTAATAGTGCAACTTTTAAACCATTATTCGCTAATGTTTCAGCGCATTTTGATCCCGCAGGTCCAGCTCCAGAAATAATTACGTCATACATTTTTCTTAAATTTTAAATTTAACTTATTGACTTATCTAAAATACCAAAATAAATAATTTTTTTTATAATGTAGGTTAAATGCTAATCGTTATTTTATTTTGGTATTTTTTATTACAAAAGATATATTGATTTTAATGTGAATAATAATGGTAAGTGAATTTACTGAGGATGTTATCAAATTAATACAAAACATACCTGAAGGCAAGGTACTTAGTTATGGACTGATAGCAAAATTAGCGGGCAATCCAAGGGCTGCTAGGCAAGTATCATGGATTCTGCATTCCTCTACGGAAAAATATAAATTACCATGGCATCGCGTAATAAATTCAGAGGGAAATATAGCTCTGAGGTCCGAAATTGATAAACAATATCAAAAAGATTTATTGAAAAAAGAAGGAGTTAAATTTTTAGACGAGTATAGAATTGATCTTAAAAGTAGTATCTGGAATATAGAATCTATCGATAAAATTAAAGTAAAAAAAGAATAAATAATATTAAGTAAGAATTTACTTCTATATTGAGTTATTAGCTAGGTATTTATAATTCAAATCAAATAATAATATTTTAGTTGGAGAAAAAAGATGGTGGAATCTGAAGATTATAATCTAGGTTCATATAAATTTAAGATAGAAGCGTTTTTTCCAAAGAAACTTTTTTTTAAGATAACAAAAGCAAAAATTAATAATGCTAATCCAATTTTGAAAGAAGAATGTAAGAATAGGATTAAAAAAGAAAAACCTTGGAATTCAAACTTAGTTATTATTGCTGCAGATCATCCTGCAAGAAATGTTACTATAGTTGGGAATAATGAAACAGCAATGGCTAATAGATATGAATATTTGGGTAGAATTCTTCGCATTCTCATACATGAGCGGATTGATGGTATTATGACAACTCCAGATATAATGGATGACCTATTGATTTTAAATAATATCTTTAAGAAAAACAGTGAAAAAGGTTTCATGGATAACAAAATTCTTTTAGGGTGTATGAATCGAGGGGGTCTTTCTGGTTCTCCATATGAAATGTATGACCCTGTAACTGCTTATAATGTTCAAGATATTTTAAATGCTGGATTAGATGGAGCTAAAATAATGATTAGATTTGATTTAGAAACGAAAATGGCTAAATACAGTCAAAAAACTTTAGAAATTTGTGCAGAAATAATAAGAAAATGCAATACCCATAATTTACCTATCTTTATTGAACCTCTTCCGGTATACATTGATGATAATGGCCTCTATAAAGTGAAAAAAAATGTTTCAGAAATAATTAAAGTGGTAGGAATCGTAACAGCATTAGGGGGTAGCTCATTAAATTTATGGCTTAAACTCCCATATGTAGATAATTATGAGCATGTAGCTTTAAGTACTTCTAATCCAATACTAATGTTAGGAGGAGAAAGCATTGGTAATCCAATAAATATCTTAAAAAGTTTTAAAAAGGGAATGTCAGCTGGTATAAATATTAGAGGATGTTTAGCTGGAAGAAATATTTTGTATCCTGGTGAAGATGACCCTTTTGCAGTTGCCTCAGCTGTCTCTAAAATAATTCATGAGCAGAAGACAGTTGCCGAAGCATTATCAGTGCTAAATAATAGGCGAGGAAAAGAAATAGACTTCTTAACATCTAAAATTATATAAATTGGTTATAATTTAAGTAAATATTAAAATTATTTGAGGTTTTCGTGAATGAGTGCAGAAAATATTATAAAAAACTGGAAATTAACGAAAGTTACTTTTGGAGAAGGGACCTTATCTGATGCTGGAAGAATATCAAGAGAAATGAATATTACTAAAGCTTTAATTACCATTGGTGGGGGTTCTGTGGAAAAATTTGGATACTTAACCAGATTAACTACTGTTTTAGATAAAAGTGGTGTTAAATATGATATATTAAAAGGTATAGAACCCAATCCCTCTGTAGGAACGATATATCGCATTGCATTAAAAGCTCTTCAATCTCAAGCAGATGGTTTCATTGCATTAGGAGGTGGTTCAGTTATTGATGCCGCAAAAGCCGCAAATGTCTTGGTAACACTTGGAGTTGATGATATTCATCCCTATTTTGGAGTAGATAATATAAAAAAAGAATTAAAGGGTGAATTAATGCCCTTACTTCCTATTCCCACAACTTCAGGAACTTCCGCAGAAGTTACAAAATATAGTAACGTTTCTGATTTGGTTATTGGGGTTAAAAAATTGATATCTGATCCCTCCATTATTCCAAAAAGAGCGATTGTTGATCCCGAATTAACAGTCTCTTGTCCTCCTCAACTTACCAGAATAGTAGGATTAGACACGTTAACTCACTTAATGGAAGGATATCTTAATAATGTTCATGATCAAGTAGATCCTGAAGCAAATAGTAGAGCCATTGAAGGGATGAGATTATTATTTAATAATTTACCGAAAGCAGTAAAAAATGGAAAAGATGTCGAAGCACGGAAGATGATGTCGCTTGCTTGCTTATTGGGTGGAACTGTAATTGTATATAAATCAACTGGGGGGCCTCATATGAACTCTTTTTCTTGGTTCTCGGTTATGGATCATGGTGAAGCAACTGCTTTAATGCTTCCTTATTATGTTGCTTATTATGGGAAAAATATTTCAGCCAAACTGCAAGTAATTGCGGATTTAATGAACTTAAAAGTAACTCAACAGCTCACAAAAACTGTTGTGGAGGGTCTTTTTGAATTTTACAAAAAAATTGGTCAACCAACAAAAATATCAGACTACTCCCAATTTCCAAAAGAGTTTATTTCGAAAGCAATTATTGATGCATCTCAAAATCAAATGAAATTAGATAATATGCCAAGACCCATTCCAGCAGATAAACGTGATTTAATATTGAAAGTTATATTAGAAGGAGCATGGAATGGTCAAATAGATGAGATTTTAAAATTATAATTCTTATCTATCGCTTTTTATTATAATCTATATAAGTTTTCACCACATTATTATACTCATGAGATTTTTATCCTTTCATTGTGCTTTTTTTAAATATAATGTTAAAAACAAAAGCCGCTCAAAAATCATTGAAACATTATCCGATGATAATCGGGAAGGAGAACTTGATAATTGTTTAGTGTTATTTATTACAGTTGAGCAAAGAGATGAGAATAATCCTAATATTATCCCTAATTCAATTATTGAAATTGAAAAAATTGGAAAACAACTTAAAATTACTAATATTGTGATCCTGTCTTTTGCACATCTTTTTGGAAAACTAAGTTCTCCGGAATTTAGTCTTAATTCTTTAAAGCAAATAGAAGAGATTTTAATAAAAAAAGGCTTCAAAACTTTAAGACCACCTTTTGGATGGTTTAATGAAATTGAGCTAAAAGCAAAAGGACACCCCCTTTCAAGAATCTCTAGATTAATCGAATGAGATATAAAAGACAAAAAGACCTATCTATCACCATTTATAAGAAATTAACAGAAAATTCTTAAAGTATTAAATTATAAGTTATTTATGAGAAAAGAAGAATTCTTAAAACCAATGAATTCACATTTCACTCGGGATAATGAAACTCTCACCTATAGTGATCAAACTTCAGATTCCAACACCTTTAAAACAGGGACAACTACGGTTGGGTTAATCTGTAAAGATGCAGTTATATTAGGAACGGATAAGCGTGCTTCAATGGCCTATTTTGTGTCAAGTAAAACTGCTGAGAAGCTTCATAAAATCCAAGAACATCTTTATATGACAATTGCAGGATCGGTCGCTGATGCTCAATATTTAATTGATGTTTTAAAAGCTGAAACGAGTTTATACCAATATAAAAAAGAGAAGCCAATTAAAATTAAATCTGCAGGAAAATTATTGAGCAACATTCTTTATCAGAATAAAATGTTCCCCTATGAAGTTGGTCTTATTTTAGGTGGAGTGACCGAAGAAGAAGGGCCTACAGTATTAGATATTGGGGCATATGGTTCGATATTATCAGAAAAATTCTGTGCAATTGGGAGTGGTCAAAATTTTTCTTATGGTGTTTTAGAGGCAAAATTCAAAGACAATTTATCAATTGCTGAAGGCAAAGAAATTATTATAAAAGCCATAAGTGCATCTATCATTCGTGATATGGCTTCAGGTAATGGAATTGATATCGCAGTCGTGAGAAAAGAAGGTCCTGCAGAAAGAGATTTCATACCTGTCAAAGATTAATTTATCTCCTCTCCTTTTATATATTTAATCTATATGAATTTCTTTTCTATTTATTTACATATTAAATAAGAATAAAGTTTAAATGCCATAATTTAGAAAGCTTTATAAAAATAAATTACATATAATATGTAAGAATTAAATCGTAAGCAACTTAGATTTACCAAGTAAACCAACCCATATTAGATAAATTAATACATCATGGTGAGTGACTAAGATGAGTTATTCTATTTTAGTAGACGTCTCTCATAGAGAAAAAATAGAAGAATTTCCGGAATTTGCACTTGATGAAGATGATTTTGATATTGATTACATTGACAAGAACGAAGGCCCAATAGATTTTGATATGCTTGAAGATTATGATGTTTTATTTATTGGTAATATTCAACAGACCAAAGATCGTAAAGAAGATAAATTTACAGTTGATGAATTAAAAGCAGTTAAAAAATATGTTGGTGAAGGAGGCTCTCTTTTTTTCACTAGTGGAAATGGTGGTGATAGAGATATTCCAATGAAAATGGGGTCGATTCGAGTATTATATAAGATAACAGGGGTGCGAAGATTTTGGAATGGAATAATTCAAGAATCACCGTCTAATTTTTTGGTTAATAGAAATAATTTACTTGTTAATGAATTGTATAATCATCCAATAACTGAAGGAATTAGTGAGTTAGTGCTTCCTAATTGTACTTTTTTCACTATTACAGAAGAAGATGTCGAAGATATTATTGTATCATCGGAAAAAGCAGAATTCAAATATTATATGGATGAGGATATTGGAGCAATCGGGCCGGTTCCTATCTGTGTGGTATCTGAATTTTTCAGTGGTAGATGTGTCACTATTGGATCATCTGATTTTCTTCTCGAAGATTCAGATTTTGGGTTGGATGCGGGAGATAATCTCAAATTTTTGGAAAATATTCTTAAATGGTTATGTTTCGAAACCTAATATCTTAAAGTTTTAATATGGTATTTAGATTATTACGTCCTGATTCAGATTCAGCATGGAAAAACGAAGAGATTGCGAAGCGATTTTCAAGATATAAAGACATCATCGATGGAAATCAAATTGCTAGATATCTCATTGCTAAGACTATTAGTGCCGATTTTAACGATTCTTTCTCAATTTCACAGTTAGAATCGTTATTATATGAGAAATCTGCTGAATTTAATGAGATTTTATTACAAAATAACGATCAATTATTTACTCGAGAAATTCAAAAACAGAATTATATAGATTTAGTAGAGACCATTGCATTACATTATTTAACAAGTTGTATATATTGTGAAAGAAAATGCAATGTAAATCGTCTAGACAACAAAAGAGGTTACTGTTTTTTAACACATGATTCATACATTTCATCTGCTTTTCTCCATATGGGAGAGGAAAGCGTTTTAGTACCTAGTGGAACAATATTTTTCCAAGGATGCAATTTTGGTTGCGTATTTTGTCAAAATTATGATATTTCTCAAGCGTGGAAAGGAAAAAATGAAATTAGTGATATTGCGAATAAAGTTGATAAAATAAAATTAGCGGGTATTGCAGAGAAACTGTTTGAAAAAGGAGCTCTTAATATCAATTATGTGGGTGGTGATCCAATTCCTAATATTCATACAATTCTTGGAAGCCTTAATTATCAAAAATCGAATATCTGTCAGTTATGGAATTCAAACTTCTATTTGAGCTCAGAATCACTAACTTTAATAATAAATTTGATGGATTTTTGGCTCCCTGATTTTAAATACGGAAATAATCAGTGCGCTGAAAAATATTCAGGAATTGGAAGATATTATGATGTATTAACGCGAAATCTTAAGAAAATACATGATGAGGGAAGCGGAGAAATCATAATTCGACACCTAGTACTGCCTAATCATATTGAATGTTGTAGTAAGCCCATTTTAGACTTTATACATCATAACTTACCTAATTCGGTAGTCAATATTATGGCGCAGTTTCGTCCTGTTTATCATAGTTCAAGATATCCTGAAATAAACCGAACACCGACTTCTCAAGAAATGCAAGAAGTTAGGACGTATGCTGATAATCTCGGTATTCTCTGGAAACCAGTATCTTAAAAAACCATTCTTTTGTTTGATATCAATCTAAAATTTTTTTTTTTAATTTACTTTATAAAATGTTGTTATTTGCTTTGTTAATAGATTTTCATAGATTCTCAATAAATTATAGAAAAATCTAAAAGCTATGCGTTATTTTTAAATTTAACTAATTACTAATTTTGATTTGAGACTGATATCAAATGAGCTTAAAATTAGAAGACGTTAAAGGATTAGGTAAAAAAGCAGGCAATCTTAAAGAAGCTGGAATAGATTCAGTAGAAAAGCTAGCAAATTCGAAAGTTGAAGATTTATTAGATATTAAAGGAATAGGGAAAGCCTCGGCTCAAAAATTTATCGATAGCGCTAAAGAATTGATGAGTACAGACCAAAAAGTTGAGCCTTCGCTAGCTAAAACCGAAGTTAAAGAGAAAGAAGAAGAAGTTGCTACTGAACTAAAAAAAATGGAAGAGAAAAAGAAGTTTCTCCAGGGTAAAAAGATAGAAAAGGGAGATTTCGTTTTAGTCAAAATAACAGGGAAATCTCAAAGAGGTACTGTTTTTAGAGTATCATCTGAGGAAGATGCGAAGAAAGCAGGAATTTTTGATGAAGAAAAGGCTAAACAAGGGTATTATACTCCTGAATTTGTAATTGTTGGGAAACCAGGGTTTTTAAATGAAGGTCTTACCGAAATAATTGAGACTATGAACTATTTTGAAAAAAAATCTGTAAGAATTCCTCCAACAAAAGCGTTTGGAAAAAGAGATCCAAAAAAAATCGAAAGAATAGGTATTACGAAATTCAGAAAATTAAATGAGGGTAAAAATCCTGAATTTGGCCAAGAATTTGTAAAAAAAGGAACAGGCCAAAGAGGTGTAGTGACTAATATATCACAGGGAAAAGTTATTATTGATTATAACCATCCTTTAGCAGGACAATCAATAGATTATAACATTGAAGTAATTGATAAAATAGAGGAATTTAACCATAAGCTTGAATATTTTATGATTTCAAAAGGGATTCCTCAAGAAAACGTACATGATTTTAATGTGAAGTATAATGAGGATGATAAAAGTTTAGAAATTATAATTCCTAAGATGTTTCTTTTTCAAAACCTAACCTATATTAAATTTGGACTAGCAATGGATCTTCAAACTCACATGTCAGATGAAATAGAGGATGTTAAGTTTATAGAAGTTTATGAAAAAATGCCTATTCCTGCTACACAAAAAGATTCTGTAATGCAAAAGGTCGAAGAATTTAACAAGGAAGAAGATAAAGAAAAAACAAAGGAATAGAATTTTTTAGAATTAATCTCTCATTTTACTTGTATTTTTATTCAATCTTGAATTCTGTAATTAATTCTTTCTTCTTTTCTTTTTGTTTTTTATATTCGTGCTTTTTTTTCTTATATTCTAATCTCTTTTTTTGAAATTCAGTCCTTCTTTTTAAAGATTTTTTATGTTTCTTATGTAGATATTCTTTTTTTGCTTTTTTATATGCTTTCTTAGCTTTTTTATACTCTTTTTTCTTCAATTTATATTGTTGATATTTCTTCTTTATTTCTTTTCGTAAATTTGGACTTATTTCTTTAATTCCAATTTCTTTTAATGTCTGTTTAAATTTTTCTAACGATTCGAATCTTATAACAATAATCCCTAACTGGTGTGCAGGGATTAAGTTGATCATTTTATCATCAATAAAAACACACTTTTTTGGCTTTGTATCTAACTTTTTTAAAACATACTTATACTTTTCCATATCTGGTTTAATATAACCTATTTCATTTGAAAGAAAGACATTGTCAAATATATCATAAAAACCTCTTAATTCATTTGATTTCGCATGAATATCATAAGTATTTGACATCAAACTCACAATATATCCCGCTTTATGTAAACGCTCAACAATTTCTGCCATCTTATATGAAAAATTGGTCACTTCAGTATATAGGTTAAACCAAAGCTCTAAATAATATTCAATATTTACTTTTTTTGGAGGTAATGCTCCGTTATTTTTTTGAAATGGATAATAATATTTCTCAACAATAAGATTTAAGAACGTCTTAGCAGATATGATGCCTGATGAAAGTCTCCTTCGTAATTTCTTGAGATAAGGGTCGACATCCTTATCGGGAATTTTAATTTTAAAATCCTGTTCAATTAAACTCAGTAAATTTTTTAAAACAAAAGCTTTTTCGATTAATACTCCACCAAAATCAAATATAAAATGTTTTATTTTATATAGCCTCACTTTTTGATATTCTGAGGCTAGAGCTTCCAAATCTTTTTCACTCATACTATATTAGCCATTTCTCTATATCTTTCTAATATTAAATTGCATATAGTTGATACAGGATCTATAATTATTTTCCAATTGGTAAATTCTGGAAATGTTCCTGAATCTACCACAATTAAATTGTTTGTTTTATATTCTCTTATCATATCTAAATGTCCAAACAAAAGATTATATTTATCTCTCCATTTTATTAAAGCTTGTTTAATATCTTCGTCTGGAGGAACAATCTTTACCTCTGAATGTTCATTTTTTAGCGGCTGTTTTTCTCCCACACATATGTGTTTATCAATAAAGTATGATAGATAATGAATGCCGTCGATAAATTTCTCGATATATAGTATTTTATTCTCATCAGAATCAAAATCAGCACTATTTTTAATAATCCTTATTCCTTCACTACTTGAACCCATCAATGGTTTAACTATAAAAGGATAATCTAACTGCTTAAATTGTGATTTTATGGTTTTGGGAGTTCCTAAATAAATATCTGGAGTATTTAATCCGACATTTCTTATTGAATAATATGATTCAATTCTATGTTTATGTTTATAACTAATAGATGGATCTGGAATAACAGGTATATTATTTGCTTTGAGAAAATAACCAGCATAAAGAAAAAGCAATTGTTTAGATTTTAAAATATAAAAATCATTTTCTAAAAGCATCTTATTAACAGTTAAATTTCTTGAGGTATAGATTGTAACTTCAAATCCCTTCTCCTCATAATAAGACTGCATTTTTTCCGCAAATCCCGTTTCTCGTTTTGAAAGAATGCCAATTTTCATATATCCGTCTCCTCATCTTTTTGCTTGGGATAATAGATATTCCCCAATAATTTGGGGGCCATTACTCATGTAATTAAAATTTGGAGTGGAGTTAACATCAGTCAAGTAATAAATATTGTCATCAGAATTTAAAAAGTCTAAGGATGTAATTTTTAAATCAAGCAGTTCCATAACTTTATGTGCAATTTCTCCTAATTCAGTAATAGGTTCAATTTTTGTGCGTGTTTTCATCTTATTAGGTTCTCTTAAAAGCGGTTTTTGCTTATAATAATATAGATTCTCTCCGACACCATAAATCTTATATTCAAATTCACTTTCAATATATTCTTGATAATATAAAAAATTGTAAAGAGCGTTTTTTTCATAAGTTTCCTCTAAAGCTCTTTTATCATGCACTATAACATGATTATTTATTATCTGGACTTCTGGATCAAAAGCGTAATTATCTTGATCTCTAACGTTTTTAACTATATAATCTTGAAAAGGGGGTTTATCGTCTTTTGGATTAAGAGAAAATTCAGGGACTCTAATTCCTGCCTTTCTAAGAAGGGTGCTGTTTAAAAATCTATTAAATGCAAACCAAATTCCTTTGGTAGAATTAATTACAGGGATATCCGTTGCCCTTTCTAGTAATTTTGCAAAATTGAGAATCAAATCTCCTTTTCCTTTAACAAAAAATATATCTTCGTCAAAATTATGCTCTTTATAATCTACAAAATATGTTTCTTCAATATATTGAGATAACTCACATTTATCTCTCATATATTGTATAAATTCTTGCGCCTTTTTCTCTAAATGATATTTGTCTATAATAAGCCCTAACTTTTTCAACTTTATAACCTGTTAAACCAGATTAAAATAATTTTTAATTAATTGATATGATTCTCTTAAATGTTATAATTAAGTCTCGTATTAATAACTTCTAATATCCTAAAAAGGTAACAAAATTAAAAAAAAAGAAACTTATTTTTTCTTTTCAAATGAACTTTTCATAAAATGCCTTAATTTTTATGAATAGAATGAAGAAGCTAGCTTGATCGAGCACTTGTAACCGCCTTTATTATCAATATATTTATATATTTTAGTTTGTTTTAAAGAAATCAAAATAATAGGGTTTTATTAATGGCTAATAATATCAAGAAAACATATATTTTAGCAATAGTAAATAGAGATTTAGAAGTTTTCAATAAAATTAAGAAATTCCTATTAACAAATTACAATATATATGTTTTGGACTTGATTAGAAATAACCAAAAAACCATTGAAGTTAAAGATTTAAAGAAAAAGATAAAGAAGTACCCCATATCCTACATCATTCTTAAACTTACCACTCAGAAGGAAAACGAACTCATTTATAATGCACTTCAAGATTTTGCCATAAATATTCCAATATTAAATAGTGTACATTCAGTAAAGATGTGTGAAAGTCGAAGGAATACTTTTCGACTCTTAGAAGAAAAATGCGGGAAATTAAAGTTTCCTCAAACATTTTATTCTGCTAGTGAAGCTATTAATGCGATACGTCAAGGAAAACAAATAATTATAAAATTGGATTTCCATAATCTTCCTAATTTCCCAAAAAATGATAGGATAATTGGGATCGCAAACAATATTGAAGAATTCTTTCAACATATTCGTTCCTATAATGAAAATGATCTTTTCTTCCAAGAGTATTTAGGAAGGCATGAAATAATTAATAAGGTCTATGTAATAGGCCGATGGGTCGTTTCTGTCGTTTCACATAATCGATTAAATCCTGATTACAATTTATCCCCCTTAGAATTTGTTCATATTCGTGTACCTATTGAAGAGGACTTCAAAAGGAGGATTAAACGATTGGGAAGAAAGTGTGGTATGTCAGTATATGGATTAGATTATATTTTAACAGATAATGGACCCTATATTGTTGATATCAACGATTTTCCAAGCTTTAGGGCCATTCCTGAGGGAGTAAGCCTAATTTCTGATCATATTTATAACTTAATTAATATACGAGAACAACATTTTAAAGCGCAAACAAAAATTAAAAGCTTAGAATAATCTCATTAAAGTTGTATTATCGTTCTCTCTTTCCTTCTATAAATTCAATTAATCTTTTTTTGGCAACATAATCTTCTAATTGTTCGGGGGGGTGTTTATTGAAAAATGAACACGCTGATTGGAGAACACCTCCTATACCACGATCTTTTGCAATTTTAGAGACACGAATACAATCCACTAAAACCCCTGCTGAATTGTTTCCATCTTCCACAAACATTGTAATATCTATTCTAACGGGAGCACCTCCAAATATTCTTCCCTCTAATCGCATATATGCCTCTTTTTGATTTTTTATGAAGGGAATATAATCAACAGCAGAAATTTGACATTCTACTTCATCTCTATTTTGTAAATTGGCGAGAACAGCTTCAGTTTTAGACTGTCTCTTCCCTTCTTCGTATCTCAAATTGCCATCTTTCATAGGAGTTAATAAATTGAGAAAATCACTTGAACCACCCCAATCAAGTTGAATTGTTCTATCCAAAATCGCACCTCTCATGGGAAAAAGATTAGCTAAAGAACGATGGATAATTGTAGCACCTATTTGCGATTTAACATCATCTCCTATTAAGGATAAATTCAAACTCTCTGCTTTCTTTACTAAATCAGCATCTTTTACAACATATGAAGGCATTCCATTCACAACACATACACCCGCATCTAGAGCAGCGTTTGCATAATATCTTGTAGCTTCATGAGATCCTGTTGGAAGTAAAATTACTGCTACATCAACTTCATTTCGTTTAAGTTCATCTCTAATATCTTCGGGTTTTTGATTGTTGTCAACGGGTATGATGTTCTTGATGTTGCTGTCTAATCCATCTAGCACCGGTCCTTTTATTACAGGAGCATTCAAAAACTTAGGTTCATATAATTTTAAATTACAATTTGGTTCAGCAAAAATAGCTTGACTTAAATCTTTTCCAACTTTATTAGCATTAACATCCACACCCAATACAAACTGAATGTCATCAATCGAGTATTGAGTGATTTCTGGTAACGTTCCAATAATTTTGTCGGGATTTTTTTTATAATACTCTGTACCTTGAACTAATGCACTCGCAACATCTCCTATGCCGATCAAGCAAATATTAATCTTCCCCAAATCTAATCGCCTATGAATTCATTTTTAAATATAATTGCCCTCATAATTCTATGGCATTATAATATAAGTTAATATAAATTAAAATTTAATTTAAAATATAAGAATATTGTTATTCTTGATGACCACACTGGGATCGTCCAATTCGCTCCCGACATCAAAAAAGCGAATGCTGCGGTTCTGAAATACGTGATAGTCACGAAAAAGATAATAGATCATCTGATCGGGAAGCGAACATCCGTTTAGCTTTACTTCATTATCATTGTCGTGCATTTGTGCTCCCTCCTTATCGATAATTACCTTTCCCAACAATCTTTATAGATTTAAAAAATAAAGATAAAAAAATTCCCTTAGATATGATGCGGAACAGTATTCTAATCTTTAAAGATACAAGAGAAAAAGTGCATATCTTTCTTGAAACTATCTCATATCAAGAATTCACTCTAAAATTCATAAAAATTCTTGAAAATTTTATTTCAAGCAATAATGAATTTGCTTTCAAAACTTATAAGATATGACAAAGCTAGTAGAACTCCAATAGAATAATTAAATTTCTTTTCCTTTTTTGTTTTTTCTTTTACATTGAATTGGAATTAAAAGGGAATAAACTGAAATTGATAAGGTGAGAGGATGATCGAAAAAGTGGATCTTGCGGGAATTTGTGTATGGGTGTTCATCGGGGCTTGCATTGCCAATCTGCTGAACTTTTTCGGATTCGTACTTCACGCTTACCTTCTGGTCTGGCTGTATCTGTGAACGGATATAGCTGAGCGGGAGATAAGACGCATCTTACCTCCCAGAAGAAGTGGATTGTGCTATGAAAGATGTCACACTAAAAAGAAGAAGTCCTGACAAAACCCGTGATGGAATTCAAATACAATGGCTAAGATAGATAATCACTATTTTGTCTTTGTTTTGGGATAGAGAGTATTCTATCGGCCGATTATTTAAAAGCGTTCTCTTGATGATTTTAGTGATTTACCGATATGATGCGTGAAATATAAAAAGGAAAAATTTACTCTTAACAAATCAATATGAGTCACAACTTATTTCTAATAAAGTGGATAAGAAATGTACTGATTTTACTCCTGATCCTCGCAAAAATACGTAAAATGCTTGATAGATTAAAATAAAAATGGAGTTCAGTAATTCTTGGAATATCTAAGCCAATAGATTCCATGTATTCTTTATTTAGAGTAATATGACCAAACCCAGTTGATTTTTCTGTAAATTGTTCAAGTTCATGGATGGATATTGATGGAATATAATTATGTTTAAACATCATTGATTTTTCATCAGCAGCAATCATATCTAAACTATATATTCCCGTAGAAACGAGTTCATTTGGAGATATGAAACCTTTGATTTCCCGATATTCAAAATATGCGGGATTATCTTTCCCGAGTATGGAGAGGTAGTCATTCTTACGGGACCAGAATATGCCACTCGACTCTTGGAAGATAATACTTACTATACCTATCGTCATAACACCTTAGGCTACTTGCAACGAAGCATTACCCATTGGTCCCAGAATGAGTTTACCACCATCAAGCCTACGTGTAATGATAGGGTGCCCCAGTATTTCTTTACTGAGACCGATGAGGGAATGCCGCAATCTGCGTTATATCAACCCTTGGTTGTCAGTCCCGAGCGGTTTAAAGAGTTGGAGAAGAGAGGCTTGGTCTATGGCTATTTAGTGATAGATGTCACACCTGATAATATGGATTCTCCATTAGGATTGTGTACCAGCGATATGTCTGCTACT
>Ga0307433_1001258_pt1 | contig 14398 bp, 27 predicted proteins | sample SalMarWE160210MG_FD_202166 | JGI IMG/M metagenome (GOLD analysis project Ga0307433, IMG submission 202166) | Salt marsh sediment microbial communities from the Plum Island Ecosystem LTER, Massachusetts, United States - WE1603-210 | ecosystem: Environmental > Aquatic > Marine > Intertidal zone >... | reverse complement strand
TTTTGGGTCAATTTTGCCTGTATTACTATCAACCATTTCAAATCCCTAAATCGGCCTTTCTAGCCGCAATTTCCTTATTGCGACATTCAACCAATAACCTAGCCCCTTGCTCACTTATCCCCTCACGTCTTTTCCAATTTGTTCTTCTTGCCCGTTCTCTTGATGCATGTAATTCTTTAAATTGACGATTATATTTCCTAACCATATTTCTAAGGTCATCTTGTATATTAACAGGCAAATATCCATTTTTATGCAAAAAGCATCTAGCATTATTTATGAATTCACGTTTATTTTTTGGTAATTTAATACTTTTAAAATCATTCAAAATTTCACAAATACTCATCTGTTCCATTTATACAGCACCTATAATATTTTATAATAGACATCATAAACATATGTCAAAGAAAATTTTATACAATCAATAAATAATTAAACAAAACAAAATTTACTTAATCAATTTTAAATCAAAATATCAAACTGGAGTTGTAGAAATAATAAAAGAAACCAATACTTTATAAGAATCAAGTGGAATCCTAAATTTATTATTTCTTACATTTACATCAACAATATAACTACCATTTTCATCATTATCAACAAATCCAATCAATCCAACCATATCAATAAATGGTTCACATTCACTATCAAATCTAAATCTTGTACCAGATAAAAATTTAAGTTCTGAAATATTTGAATACCATTCAACTATATCTTCTGGTTTATCACCATATCCAGATGTAACCATATTAACCATATGACGCATAATAGAAATCACCATATCAGTAAAACGTTCAACACCACAAAATTCAACAAAATCATCATCTATATTAACAATACCTGCACTTCTCATTGAATCAAAATAACGAGCAATCCCAATAGGACTTGATGTTTCTATCGACCCATTCGCATCATATGAAATAAGATTTCCATTTATAATGGATGTTTTAACCTGCCAAAATAATTCTATTCCATTTTCAAGAAGAATTGCTTTTACCCACATTCCTTTTTGACTTTTTGAATAACATTCTGAGATTAGTCTGTTGTCTTTCTTTAACTTCATCATATTCCTTTTTGCTCAAAACATCCTCTCTCCAAACATATCTAATAATATTATCAAGTTTTATTGCAACAGATATTCTTTTTTCATGTTTATGCTTAAACCATTCATATTCCATTCTATCAAGATAAATTTGAATTTTATTTGTATACTTTACTTTTTCAGCCCTAGTGTACTGTGCATAAGCTTTAATATTATTACCAGGAGGATTATTAAAAATAATACTTCTAGATAACCAAACATCAAAAACCGCTTTTACAATACGTGGGTCTCTTTTCCTTACCATGTTATGGAATAATTATTTTAGATTTTTCGAAAGAATTTCTTATATCATCCAAACTTTTTTGAGTTTTACCAGTAATTTCTTCTGAAATCTCTCTTACCTGTTTGGCTCTCTCCTCAGCCTTATTCCCTAATGCTTCTTCCATAGCTCCAGCAATCGCAAGATCTTCTTCTAATCCAACAGGGTCACCATCATCCATATCCCTTGGTATTTCCTTATCAAAAATATCATCTTCAAGAGTATCAACTTCACTAAAAAGTTCTGGTGCCTTTTCAATTAACCTTGTAGCTGCTTCACCTTTTGCCATAACATTAGTTAATTTTGCTTTAGCTCTATCAGTCCAAGCAACAGTTGGTGATTCAAGAGGTATATTACCAATTAATTCTATTCCACAAATTGATTTTTCAAGAACATTATTATCCCCATACATATTCTTACATTCCTCTTCTGACTCAAAAACTTCTATAATTTCTTTATCATTATGACGAACAACAAATAATTCTAAATCTTCTTTGGTAATTATATTTTCTCTGCCACCAGCCATATCAGCCATCGCTTTATCTAAATCAGCAGGAAGAATTCCTATTGGAAAAGTAGCACCTTGAAACATAGCCCATAAATGCGTTTGATTAAACTTTTGTTCTCTCCAATCAGCAGGAAATAACTCAACAGCTTCAGATTGCTCACCACATAATTCTCTTTTAACTTTCTGTTTTAACCTATAAAAATATTCATCAGACCCTTTTAATCCTGATACCCATTGAAGCATTAAATGAGCAATTTTTTGAGGATGTCCGTCTGGTGTAGTAAAAAGAGGTGATTCAGTTTCTTTTATAAAAATCGTTACATAATTATTTTGAAAAGCAGCAACAACTCCATTCTTTTTTGCCTCTTCAGGAACCTGAAAAGGTATCAATGTTTTCCACGGTTTAAATTTCAAATTTCTATCAACACTTTTCTTCTTCATATATTCCTCTATCATCTTGAAATATTTCTTCTAACTCAACTAACCTGTCAATTATTTCTTGATTTTCTTTTTTATATCCAATAACACATTTCAACCCAAAATCTAACATTTTAGACTTGTCAGCTAACTTCCTTTTTGTATACCAACAACCAATCAAAAAACCGATAACCAACAATAATATTGCAATAAAAAACAACAAAATATCCATATTCACAACTGTCAATTAATACTTGACAATTCCTTTCTTAATCCTCATCAAATTCATTAGAAAATATTTTTACTATAGAAGCCTGAGTATTAAGAACAAAACTCTCAACTGACATTGCCGTTTGATATGCAATCCCAATTAGGTCTTGAAACATTTTTGCAGATTGCATTCTAAGAATTACCTTCTCATATTCTGAATGCTCCCCATTATTTATATCAAAATCAATTTTCTTACGCTCCAGATATGCATTATGAGATAATTGTTCAAAAGAATTTAATGCAGCTCTAGACTTCCACACAATATTACATCCAGTTATTCTACCTTCATCCATTTTAATATCCAAACGAACTCGAGTTCGCAATTCAATCTATCAATCTATAAATACAGGTGCAGCATATGGAGACCGATAGAATCTATTTCTAAATTTCATTCCATTTGAAGGTAAAATTCTTACCCAATATTTACCTGGCTTATCCATACTACCACCAAAATGATCGGCACCTAATACAGGATTTGGCCTTTTACCATCAACCCATTCATCCAATGCAAATAATATTTCATTCCACATATCCTTGTGATTTTCCCATCTCAATCTATTTGGCCACCCAACAGGCTTCTTCCCACCCAAATTCAAATTCAAAATCCATCGCCTTGTGTGTGTACTCTTATGTTTGATAGCAGCCGAATACTTCCTAACAACATCAACAAATTTTATATTTGATTTTTTTAAACCATTCCATCTCGTTGCATATACCCATGCAATTCCTATGCATTCGTCAACAGCATCAAATCCTGCTTCTCCAGCACAACTTCTAGCAACCCACAATTTTACACTTTCATCCCATTCTTCTTCAGGAATAGGTCTATCAAATTTACTTTTAATAACAGAAATACTAACTATTCCATCTATATCATCATTGGCACTAACATAAAAATCACTCAATGACACCAATAAAACAAACAAAAAAACTATAAATTTCAAAAACATACTTATCCTCCTATAAAAACAACAACTTAATTATAATTCATATCAATTCTATCGTCAAAAAATATCTATTCTATTTTGTAGCTTCAAACACTGCATTCTGATCTTGGTCATCAAAATCTATATCATCACACATGCTTGCTAATCGTTCATCTATCATTATTTCACAAGCGCGCTTGAGCTTAATGCCTTTCCACTCAATAGATTTCCAAAGTCTAAATTGTTTTTTGTGACAACTTGGACACAATCTTATTCTGATTTTATCTTCTTTTTCATCAATTCCTTCACCATATACAACAAAATTAGTTGAAATCATGTCATCCCTTGGAACATATTTCCTACAAACACGACAAAAACCATATACTTTATTATAATCTTTTTTTACCATATTAACACCCACTTATTAACCAAACTATAATGGCTAAAAAAACAAAAAAACCTACAACGTTATACTGAAAAGATACATTTTTACCATTGGGAACCAATATTTTACCATCAAAACCTCTTATCCAATTATCATTCAACATTACAACATACCTCCTTGCATCTTGCAAAGCATCTTGCAAAGCATCTTGCAAAAAATAACCTAATATTACAAATTTGTCAATCGTTTTTATCTTCTAATTCTGATTCACAATCACTATCATCTTCATTAATAAAATTAATATTTTCAACAACTTCATCTTCATCTTCAATAATACCCAAAATATCACCCCATGGTATCACCAAACGTTTCTCACAACCCACAGTTACTTCTGTTCCAGAAAATCTACTTACAAAAACCCTATCTCCAACATTTACTTCAGGTATAACCTTTGAACCATCAGAAAGAATTCTACCAGGACCAATAGCCAAAACAATTGCCGTATCAGGAGGATTTTCAACATTCTTAGGAAGAACAATTCCGGCTGGCGATTTCTTCTCTTCAGGTTCATCTCTTTCAACAAAAACATTATCATGAAACGGTCTTATCTTCATCTCTCATCCTTCCATTTCTTTATTATACGTCCCAACTCCATTACACGCTGATTATCTTCAGCCGTCAATCTAGATGCTATAGAACGACATCCTTTTTTCTTTTTAGCTTCAACTGAAAACATAATATCTTCTATCGTAATTATTCCATCACGAACAACTTCACTACCAAAACGTTCTATTAATTCAAATGACTCAAGTAATCCAACAGCCATATTTCACCAATATTCAATTATCAACATAACCAGGATTTAACCATTCTTGAAGAACAACTTTATCCTGTGGAACATATTCTTTATCCAAAATAAGTTCTTTAACAATTGCATCATGTTTTGATGCAATTCCATCTGCAAAAGAACTACTTGTAAAACATCCAAAACATCTAACACGTGCCTTCAACAAAACACCATCTGTACTTTTTTCATTAGCTTGAGATGTAACCAAATAAAGTTTCATGTATCAATATTACCTTTATAAAACTCATACGTCAATATCATCAAATAATCGCATCTGTCTTTTTCTCATAGCTGCATTAATCCTTGATTTTGCTAACTCAAAATACTCACTATCAATTTCTATACCAATAAAATTAAATCCCTCCATCACTGCCCCTCTACCAGTCGACCCAGATCCCATAAATGGGTCCAAAATAACCCCATCCCTTGGAGTTACAAGCCTACACAAATATTTCATTAAATCTGTAGGCTTTACCGTTTCATGAAAATTCCCAATAAATTCTCTATTTCTACAATCACTCAATAACATTCCATGTTTAAATTGTGGTCTACTACTATTCAACCCGTCATCACGGTCTTTTTTCTTGGCTTTTGAACAATAAAAAAATCTAGCTTTATTGCCCATCAATTTAACTGGACATGCTGGATGACATTTCCAATCCTCTATCGTTTCAAATCCATTTTCATCACCATGTCTAATCCAAGACCCTCTATAATCAAATTGAGAATATACATTTTTCCCTGGTTTAGATGGTTCAAGTCCAGATAATGAACCACTTTTATTTTTTACTTTTTTATATCCTAAAAATTCACAATCAGGATGATGAGATAATACAATATTTGATGGCCATCTACCATCTTCATTTTGACTATATTTTCTTCCTGATTTTTCCATAAATGTACCTATACCTATATAATCACTCTTTGTTTCTCTAAACCCAATATTGTCATCAGTTAATATTCTACATTCATCTATATTTAAGCCACCAGTACTATAAACTCCAATATTATCTTCAATTGAACCAATATATTTTTTTCTTGCCAAACAAATAGGTTCATTAGCTGGCTTTAAAGAATATTTACTCTTAGGAAATCCATTACCGAATATCCATTGAATTTGATCCAATATTTCAAATCCAGCATCTTCTATATTCACAACAAGTCTATGATATGTTCTGGTACCACCAAATGAAAGTAAATGTCCTCCAGGTTTTAATACTCTCAAACACTCTTTCCATATATCAATAGAAGGAACATCATAATCCCATTTTTTTGACATAAATTTAATACCATATGGTGGGTCTGTAACTATAGAATCTATACAATTATCTTCAAACTCTTTAATAACTGATAAACATTCACCACAAAACAAATCAACTGGTTTCTCAAACATATAAATCCACCACAATTCAAAATAAACCTAATTGCCTACCACCTTTATCACCATCTATTTGATAATAAACAACTTCACTACTTTTCTGCCTTTCTCCATCCTTAACAATAGTACTATTAGAATCACACAAACGACTAAAATCAAGCCATTTAGCACCATAATTTTCACAAACTATAACTTGACCATGTCTTTCAATCGACCAATTAGCCAATTTTTCATAATTTAAACGACTAGAACCATAATGATAATATTTACCCGCATCAACATATGGTGGGTCTATAAACCATGTAGCATTTTCATTTTCTATTTCAACATACGATTTATTAACTATTTTCCAATGCCTTATATACCTCAACTGACGTGCTATCCTATTCTTAATATATATACTCCAAAAAGATTTAGGTCGTGTACCACCTTTCATCCATTTAGATGGTAATTTACAAGGATGATCAGACCCTTTACTCAACCAAAATCCTATCAAATATTTAGCACCTTCTGATACTGATAAATCATCAACACTATCAAAATCTATAGGCAAAGAAAGGATATCTGATTCACTAGCATTAATCAAATAATCCCATAATATACAAATCTTTTCATCTAAATCATAAAGAAGAACATCCTTATAATAATACCTAACTGAATACCCAGCAGACCCAGCAAATGGTTCTATTATTCTATTATATAATGGAGCATCATATAATGATGAAAGCCTCCATTTTCCACCATAATATGTAAAAAACGGAAACAAATTAGATGACATTAAGAAACCCTATTTAATTTATCTTCTCCTCTATATAAAACCGTCAAAGCATCAGATATTTCCTGACTTACTGTAACTTCAGATTCTTTTGACTTCTCAAATATCTTTAAATAAACATCAACTGGAATTGCACAACGTATGTATTTAGTATTATTCCTAATACGACCAACACCTAAACCCAATTTATCAGAAATATTTTTATCATTTAATCTAATATTTCTCAAATACAAAATTGGGTCTTCTATAAAATTCATCTCATCCATAAATCTATTTAACTCATCAACAGAAACACCTTTTTTTCTCAAACAATTTACCATTTTAAGTTTCTGCTTATATTCAACCATTACATCATAAAATTTCTTTCCATTATGCATATTATTATATTCATTTTTCCAATCTCTCCAATTATCAGAATTTATAAGTTTGTAATATACATTCGTATATGACCAAGGCATAGTTTCTACCCATTTTCTAGCAGCAACATCCCTAAATGACATTTTCCATTTATACAATACCATAGATATCTGCACTGTTCTATAAGTGCAGCGAAGTTCTCCACTACAAAAATCCTTAAACGAACTACACCCAATTTCTTCATATATATTATTAGCCTTAATTTCTGATAAAACCTCTCCTAATTTCCAAAAAGAACGATTCATATCTTCTGATATTTTTTTAGCATACACTAACAATTTGTTCATTTTTCAACCTTTTCATCTTTCCTAATTAGCATCCAACTAATTATCTTTTTCGCCAATACTGCTTTCTACTTTTCTTCTGAGTAGACATCCTCTTCAATGCAGTTTCTTTTCTCCAACCAAATCCAGTCCATTTAGCATATGGATACTTATCTCTTATATTTGCCCAAACAAACATACCCTTACTAGGTGCTCTCAAAAACCTATTATAAATTTGCTCTTGTACATTCGAATATCTATATACTGTACTACGTTGACCTTTCTCACTAGGCAAAAATTGAATGTACAAATATCTCTTCTTTGAATCATATCCAACCGCTTCAACATTAGAGCTTTCTACAGAAACTAAAGTTGGTACTGTTGCTGGAAGTTTCATAACAAATATTATTACTCAATTATAATACAAAATCAACATTTTTAAAATCCAATTCCTTATCTGCTTCAATCCCTTCTATTCCTTTTCTGCTCTTCTACATTTTGCTCTGCAATGCTCTATTCTGTTCCATATCACTTCACATCAGTTCAATTCCTCTCGAATCCTTCTCTGCTCGAATCTATTCTCTTCCTATCTTTTCCTTTTCCTCTATAACCTATTCACTTCGACTCCGTTCTTCTCCACACCATTTCTCATCTGTTCCGTTCCCATCTAATCCTTTTCTAACTTTTCCAAACTGATCAACTCAACTCCATATCCGCTCGACTCCTTTCCTTTCCCTTCCATTTTATTTCCATTCAATTCCAGTGTTCTCTATTCCTTTTCCTCTCTCAACCAATCGCCTCAACACAGATCCATTTCGTCTAATCTCAGTTCAAGGCAGGACTAATCCTTATCCTTTCATCTCAACTAGCGTCTATTCCCTTCCTTTTCAGTTTAGCTCAAATCCGTTCTTCTCCGTTTCTAATCCAATCTGTTCTTATCGCCTCGGAGCCCCTCCTATTCCTTTCCAATCCAGTCATCCCGATTCGAATCCTTTCCTTTTCTTAAAAACGAACTCGAGTTCACAAACAAATATCCTTTTCAATTCAAATCTCAACCTCTCTAGTAACTTCCATTCCTTTTCAGTTCACTACAAAGCAATTCTATACCTTTCATTTCCTTTTCCGCACAAGACCCGTCTTCTCTCTTCCTTTTCTAGTCGGAACATTTATGCTCTCTTCCTTTTCTTTTCATCTCAGTACGCTCCGTTGAACTCATCTCCTTTTCTCACCTAATCCACTCCTCGCCTTTCCTATTCTTCTCTATTCTTCTCCTATCGGGTCTCCTCCACTTCCTTTCCAATCCAGTCATCTCTAGTCCTATCCATTTCTTTTCGTGTCGATTCTTCTCGATTCTTCTCCTCTTCTTTTCCATTCTCAACAATCAGATCATCTGTCTTCTTATCCTTTTCGTTTCAATCCACGCCCCATTTAAGGGGGCGACACAACAGTAGATTCAAGATCATTTTCAATTCCAATGATTTTCATCACACATATTAACTTCAATTATTTTATAAGTGTAAATACCTTTTCCACTATTTCTCCATTGTCCAAGACCGCGATAAGCACCATAATTAAGCCATTCTTTAATAGTTTCAAACATTTCTGATTTTGTCCAAACAATATTTCCATCTTCATCTTTTACTGTTTTCCCCCCTTTTTTTACAATCTTCGGTGCTTTCCCCTTCAAATCCATATACTCAATATCAAAAACAAGTTTAGTTCCTGCTGGAACTGTTTCACTATTTGCTAACGCTGTAATCTCACCTCGAGCCGTTTGGGCTCTTAATGGACGTTGACATTCACCAATCTTTCCACCATCTGGCACAAGCAATCTAATCTTTCGTGGTTTCACAAAAATCAAACCATCAATCTTCTTTTTGTATGCTGTAAATTTTGAAGATAATGTACCTTCAGCACGATAAAGCATACCACAAACATCCTTAAAATTACCTTTCATCTGGAAATCCCACATAATCGGTATACCATCTTCATCACGTGGAAAAACGGTTGTTCCTTTATCAAGAACTATTTTAGCCGCTTCTTCAGGAGAAAGATCCTTTGTCAATGCCTCCAATTCTTCTTTCATTTTTTTTGAATCTGGAGCATTTTTAGCTATAAATTCACCATAAATATTAGGGTCTGGGGACATTCCAAGCATTTCCTCCAATAAGGTAGCTTCAACCGTTACAACATTCATCTTAAAACTCATCTTAAAACCTTTCTTCACCATTCAACATCTGGAAATGTACAAGCCAAACATATACCAGTTTTAGGCAAAACAGGACTTGCACCACATATTTTACATTTTCTTTCAAAATTAAATTCATCTTCAAATAATAACTGATTCTCCTTGTCCTTTCGCCTTTGTCTATACATTCTCCTTGTATTATGTTTTTTCTTACCCATCTTCTCTTCCATAAATTGATGCTAATATTCTATCCATTGAAACTGGTCTGTATCCTGTTACATCAACCGATACATTAAAATGTTTATTACTATTTCTTGCTTCAGATAATTTATTAGAATGTATATGTCCATGAATATTATGAAAATCCCCTATATCATAAAGTATAGGTTCATGAGACAAAATAACCCTTCCTAAAATATATTTGCAATCAAAAACCTGTCTAAAACCGACTCTTTCCCACCATTCTATATTATGACATTTATCATGATTTCCAAGAATCATAAGATTCTTTCGTCCATTCAATCGGTCTAATATATTACTAGCCTTCTTTTTTGATTCATAGAACATAAAATCTCCAAGATAAAATACTATATCATCATTAGATACAACTTCATTCCATTTTCTTATCAACTCTTCATCCATTTCTTCAACAGATGAAAAAGGTCTATTTTCATATTCTATTATTTTTTTATGACCAAAATGATGGTCTGAAGTCACAAAAAGCATTAAATCTCCTTATAAAAACAATAAAAATAAATCAAAAATACTATTCGAATTATCATTTCCAATAATAGATGATGAACATGCTAATTCATAAAAATCTCGTTTTTTATAAACAATACCACCATATAATACTTCAACAGCCTCAATATCGTCATCATGCAATTCAACTACTCCATTATATTTATAAAGTGGATACATAATAGCATCATGTTCTTCAGAATGATCAATTCCAATCATATGTCCAAATTCATGAGCTAATACTATACCAAAACAAAGTCCATCTTTATCATCACAATCTAAATTCCAATTCCAATCATCAATATTCAATACAATATCAACTCCTAAAATACAGTCTTTATGACGTGTAACATGAAGATAAGTTGTAGAAGCTTTATACTTTTTACGCTTACAATTCCCATCATAACAAGCAAATATACAATTATTACCATCATTAGATATTTCATTACAATCATCCCAAAATAAATCAATATTCAATGGTAAAGAAGCATCTTCTACCCATAAATCAAAAGATTCTTTAACAGCTAATTCAATACTTTTCTTTTTACCAATTTTAAGCATACTATAATCTAGTATAATTTCAATCAGAGGCTCTTTCCATGTTAAATTTTGGCCTTCACTATTCTCATAAAGAGAATATGCATTAGAATTTATAGATAAAAATAAAATTATAAAAAACAATAACACTTTCATAACTAATTCCTTATTCCTATTTAGGATAAATCAAATCTCCTATATCTCCAACTTCCTTTCCTTCTATTCCACCATTTTTCCTCCATTCTTCCATCTTCTTTTTTGACCCCCAACACCCACTTGGACATCGATTATATAAATATCTAACAATTGACCGTAAACACTTCTGACACTCATCATCAGCCCGATTAACTGCTTCTATCAAATCATTACTGAGTACAGCCGTAACAAAATGACCACAATGTTGTCCTATCAAAACATGATTATTAATAGCTAATAAAATAGCATCAGGAATATTATCATATTCACATACACAAGCATTAAGTTTTTCAAGTTCAGAAATACTCAAATCATCTATAGATTCACCATCTTCAGATTCCCAATCAAGCCATTCCCCTTCCTCTTTCTCATATATTTGAAGACCCCCTACATTACAATAATCTGATTTAACATTATTCTTATACTGAAACATGTCATAATCAGCCAAAACAGTTAAAATCTTCTTCGCTTCAACTAAAGACTGAACATATACATAAAAAGCCTCCATAGGAACCTGTGGTATCCACCAAACACGCAAATCTCCATTTTTATATTCCATAATCTCATCCTTCCTAACGAACTCGAGTTCGTTTTCTTAAACCACTTTTAACTTCATTTTACCCCTACCGCACAAACTTCTAAGTCACTACCTAAGCATTGCCTAAAAGCAGTCTCTATCTTTTCTTCAAAAGCTATCCTGTCATCACTATCCCAAAACTCAAACTCTCCTTCTCTACTAATAATCTCATAACCACAATATTTGGAATCTTCTCTCGTATCAATTCTAAAATATTTTACTTTAACCATTTTCATTCTCCTCCTAGATCTCCCAGGAAATCACTCTATATTTTTATTAACCATCAAAAACAGATTTGTCAATTATAAATTACTCAATCATCAACGTTTCCTTTATTAATGAATGATTCCAGTCTACTATCAAAACAGAATATGAACTAATATTCGCTCTATCTGATTCTCTCTCTTCTCGCTTCCATATACCACATTTTTCCATACTAGCAATTGTGTCCCGTATATCTTTTCTAGCTAAATTTTGAAATCTTTCAGACAACAGCGTTATATACGGAGCCATCCATAATTCTGGATTCCCGTATTTCTCTTTCATTTCGTATGCAACTTTAACAAAAGACCTCCATCGTTCAACTTCTTCATCATCTATCGGAATAGACCCTTTTCTTGAACAACTTTTTCTGTCAACTACTTTGGGGTCCACCAATATACATTCTACCATTTCAGTAGGATTAAAATATAAATCTTCACCTATAAATCTAAGAAGGTCTCCAGACATAGACCCAGGCATAGAACAGACTACACAATATTTACCCAATTCTTTCAATTTCGCTACAACTGGAATATAATCCCTATCACCACCAACAATACAAAAAACTTCAATATTATCACGTGTATAAACTGTCTCCATAGCATCAACAGCAAGCATTAAATCTGCTGAATTTTTCGATAATTCTGCAAGAACATGTACTGACTTAAACCCATCTAACGCGAGCTCATCTGCCATAGTAGCATAATCATGAGCACCAAATGGTAAATAATTTCTTCTTACAACTACAGTGGAACCAAGGTCATTTTCAAGTCTATCTATAACAGCTTCGACTATTTTTACAAATAAGATATCGTGTTCTTTGTATTTATGCTTTAAAGACAAATACAAATTTTCAAAATCTATAAAAACTGCCCCAAATTTCAAAATATCTCCTTTCCATATACCCCAATGATTTTCATCACCCATGTCAAAACATGAATCAATCGTATATATATCTAACAACGATAAAAAAATTTGTCAACACATTTTTTTTGTTGCAAATCACTCAAAAAGTATTATCATTAATAACAAGATGTCGAACAAGATGTTCGAAGAAAGGCACATAAAATGATAAAAATCAAAGGTTTACTACTAAAAGCAGAAGATGACAATGTCTATGCAGTACATGACCAAAATGGACGACTTGGCTCAATCGTTAGAATCTATATGCCACAAGATCCATATCCTTCTGCAAAAAAAATGTTTCATGCATTTGGAGAAAATTTTGAAACCTTAGCAGATGCAGTCTCTGAATTTCTAAAAATAAAAAGATGTAAACCATACGAATCATAAAGGAAACAAAAATGAAACCAAATCACTGCAAACTATTTATCCATAATTACATGCAATTTCAACATGAATGGATATGTACATCAAAAAATGTGGATGAATGCAAATTCAACGAACATGGAGACAAAAAACAAAATTACTGTAATAGAAAATGTGAAAACAAATTCTGCTCCTCTAACGAAGCCAGAGAAGAAGCTGATGTTTTCTGTACTACTTGTGGAACAATTATCCCAAGATGGGCATATGATTATAACCCTCTTATCCATATCTGTTTTAATTATAACAAAGGAAGCAAAAAATGAATATGTTTAAAAAGCATCCAATAACGAATGAAATTCTATATTGTTCGCAAGGAGAATTGCGTGATATCGATTTCTTTGGAACATACCTCGAAGGGTACAACTTCAAAGGAGCTAACCTCAAAGGGGCCAACCTCGAAGGGGCTAACCTAAAATGGGCCAATATCGAAGAAGCTAACCTAGAAGATGCCAATCTCAAATATGCTGACCTAAAAGGGACCTATTTCAAAGGGACCTACCTTTCATGGGCCAACCTCGAAAGAGTCAATCTAGAAGGAGCCAATTTCAAAGATGCCAACCTATCATGTGCCATCCTTAAAAGGGCCAACCTTAAAGGGGCTAACCTTGAAGGGGCCAAGCTCGAAGGGGCTAATTTCGAAGGGGCTAACCTAAAAGGGGCAGACCTCGAAGGGACAAACCTTAAAGGGTCCAATCTCGAATGGGCCATCCTCAAATGGGCCAACCTCAAAGGGGCCAAGCTCGAAGGGGCTAATCTCGAAGGGGCCAACCTAAAAGGGGCAGACCTCGAAGGGACAAACCTCGAAAGGGCCAATCTCGAAGGAGCCAACCTCAAAGGGGCCAACTTTAAAGATGCCAACCTAAAATTGGCCAACCTCAAATGGGCTAACCTAAAAGGAGCCAATCTTGAAGGAGCCAACCTTAAATTGGCCAACCTTAAAGGGGCTAACCTTGAAGGGGCCAAGCTCGAAGGGGCTAATTTCGAAGGGGCTAACCTAAAAGGGGCAGACCTCGAAGGGACAAACCTCGA
>Ga0307433_1001256_pt1 | contig 14410 bp, 26 predicted proteins | sample SalMarWE160210MG_FD_202166 | JGI IMG/M metagenome (GOLD analysis project Ga0307433, IMG submission 202166) | Salt marsh sediment microbial communities from the Plum Island Ecosystem LTER, Massachusetts, United States - WE1603-210 | ecosystem: Environmental > Aquatic > Marine > Intertidal zone >... | reverse complement strand
TCTTTCAATTTTAAATTGTCTATTGCACCCCACACATTGCGCCGCGACGGTTGTGGGGCCAATGCCTATCGGAGAATGGCAGAAGGGGCAGTCGATGGTACCACTGTCGCCCAAGCCAGCCGTAATTTTGAGTTCTTGTTGCCCTCCCTGATTAGCCAATCCTGGCTGATTAGCCAATCCTGGCTGATTAGCCAATCCCTGGGCCAGGGCCGCCCCAAGCATTTGCGGGGCAGTAAAGAGAGCATCATCCCTCTTAGCTTGCTGCTGCAGCTTGGCCTTCTCTATTTCCCGGCCGTCTTTCAGCTTTATCATCTCCAGGTCCCACTTCCTTTCACTTTCCTTCAACTGTAACTGGAATTCCCTATCCCTCTGTGCGCTCTCCGCATTTATCTTAGCAATCTCCAGTGCTATCTGAGGATTTTCTGATTGTGGGCGGGCGGTGCCCGGTCTTTCAAACCCCATCTTTTGAGCTAGATCCTCGGCGAAGTTGAAGTACTCCGTAAATTGCTCGCTTAGTGGCTTTTGTGACCCTTTCAACTCCTCAAGTTTATCAAGCAGGATCTTATTTTGCTGCTCTCTGAGAGCTTGCTCAGCCTCTTTCCGTGCCCGCTCTGCCTCTTCAGCTTGTTTCCTGGCCCCATCCGCTTCCCTCTCGGTGCGCTCACGCTGCTCCTGTTCTAGCTGCCGTGCCCGTTCTACGGCAGCCGCCCTCTCCTCCGCCATGCGCTGCGTCTGTTCCTTCTGCATCTCCACAACGCTAGGTGGGTTTTTAACCTTATCTACTGCCGTGTGATACCTGTCCTGCGCCTCGACAGCTTTGGTCTTCGCCTCATATTCTTCAGCTGCGCTCTCAGGCGACTCAGACTCGGCCTGATTCCCCGTCAGGCTCCTTCCCAACTTCTGCAGAAACTCCTGCCCCTTGACTGGCTTCTTCTCCTGTGCCATTTCCGCCCTCCTTTATTAAATAGTCAAACGCCATTATATCCAAGCCCAGGATTTTTCTAAGGACCTGGACGCAATCGCAGATAAACTCACCTACCGTCCCTTCATAGCCGAATTGCTGTTTTGCGCCTTCATAGGTGGTGAGTATCAGAAATGCGCCATACTGGTTTATTCTCCAGTCCGCTGGTTCAATAAGGATTGTCCCAATCTCGATTGTCTCGAGGGTGCGTGGTTTGTATCTTTGGGTTTCCAGTGCGGAGCTCCCTGGCCTCGGGGTTTCCTGGGTTTCCTTGATTTCCTTTGCCTTTGCCTTCTCTTCTGCCTTGAGAGCGGTTCGCACCTTCGATATGGCAGCCTTGCCATGCCCGGCTGCCATGATTTCCTTTTGTGGTTTTCCTTCGCGAAGCATGGCGGCGATCTCTTGTTGCTTCGGTGTCCACATGATGTTGCTCATGAATTCCGCCCTGTTCTGGTGGGAACAGTTCCCACCCCTTTTTCACCTATTTATTGAGGTGTTCGAACCAGGTTTCCATTATAAAATGGGGTGTGGGAACTGTCAAGGGTCTTGACTTATCCCCCAGCGGTAATTAAACTAAAATCATGGAACTGCAGACAGTGGCCACCCTCATCCGGGAGGGAACCAAGCTGCTATCGCACTTTCTTCAATCCTACGCTGGGCGGCTCCCCCAGACTGTCGCCAAGCCTGTAGCAGAAAGGGCAGAGCCTCAAGGAGAGCGGGAATCCAAAGGTCCGACCACCGATGAGACGATTCGCTACCAAAAGAAGGAAATCGTCAAGCAACTGGTACTTCTTGAAGGTCACTTGCAGCAGAGTTGTAAGATCGAGGGCAAAGCCTGCGACTGCTGCACCAAGCATCCCATCACCATAGAGGGCCTGGCAGAAGAGGCTGCCGGCATGACTTCTGCCCCGATTTTCAAGGAAGTAGCTGAATGGGCTAAGTCAATAGGACCGATAACTACCCAGGAGGCCTCTGCCTCCGGTGAATATGATGAAAAATACCCGGAGCTAGCGATAAAAGCACGTAATTTTCGCAAAGCTCTAATGCCTACTGAAAAGGAGGTGTAGATGGAAATTAAACTTAGAGCATGGGACAGGGTTAATAAACGGATGTTCTACTTCAGCAGGTTAATGTGCGAAGAAGAGATAGAATCTGGAAACCTGCCGGATGGCGGCTTGTATGACTTGCTTTGCTTCGGGGAAGGCAGGTTGGATGTTCCTGTTGGGGATAATTTGGAGTGGATGCTATTCACAGGAGGGGTGGATAGAACCGGTCAGGCATGTTATGACAAGGATATATTTCTGGCACAAGGCAAAAAATACATCGTGGGGTGGAATGAGGTGACCAGTGGTTGGTGGTTGTTTCAGGAGGACAGAGGTGCTGTCTTTCCATTCCATAAAACATTAATGGAATCAGGCGAAGTCATCGGCAATATCTATCAGACTAAAGGCCCTCCCGCAGAAGGGAAACCAGTAAAAGAGCCAGAGAAGATAGCAGCGTCTTATTCATTGGAGCAATTAAAAGTCATAGCACGTGAGCAGGGCGTTTCTTCTACAGGCACCAAGGTAGATATTATCAAGCGACTAAAACTGCCATAAAGGAGGTGTAGATGGCGTCTAAAGAGAGCACTCCCCGATGTCTTCCTGACACCCGGGAGCAAGTGGCTCAAACCACCCAACCATTCATGGGAAAGTTGGCGGATGCCTTCCGTCAACGCATAGCTCTGGTTAAAGGGAAATGACTGCAGCGGTCCCATGGCCTATTTTCATCCGGGAGGGTGAGTACGATAGAATCTGGAAACCTGCCGGATGGCGGCTTATTGTTATCGGCCCTACTGCCACCTGGCGGGAGGAATGGGGGATGTGGGAAGCCATCCGGGATATCGTCCAGAACTGTCTTGATGAATCAGAAGGATACTCTTTTGGGTATGACGCCGACGGGTTGTGGATTGCTGATAAAGGGAAAGGAGTAGCCGTAGCTGACTTCTTGCTGGGACCACCCAAGCTCAAGCCGGATTGGGCGAGGGGTAAGTTTGGCGAAGGGATGAAGATAGCATCCCTGGCAATACTGCGCCAGGGATACCCGGTATATGTGGAAACCGTCAAGAGAGAGCTGTGGATGGTTTTCGTGGAGCAAGAGGTAAACGGCCGGGTGAAATCGCTTGCTGCCCTTTGGAAGCCTAATGGTACTCAAGCAGGGACGAGGTTTCATATCCTCGGCTACAACGGCTCTGCCTATGACCGCAACTTCGCTGTGAACTTGCCTCGCTCTCTTATCCTGGCTGAAGTGCCGAGTCCAATAACCAGACCCAAACAGAGATACAACCAGCTCATCAGGGCCGAGGGACCGGCACTGGCAATCGGTGGTGGTGGCGGTGTCATCTATTGCCGGGATATCTACCTCCAGGATATTAGTAGCCCCTTCTCTTATAACCTCTGGGGTTTTGAACTCGCTCCAGACCGGCACGGTCCAGTGAATGAAGGGGATATGTGGATAGACGCAGGGCGATTATGGGCCGGCGTTACAAAGGTGCCATTGTTAGCGGAGTTTCTAGGATTAGTAACTGAACCGCCGATTATGAGGACGGCTGAAACCCTCCATATAAACATGCGCTATATGGGCAAGAATCCAACCAAAAACAGGTTTTATGCTGACATAATGGAAGACAACACCAGGCTCTGGCAGCAGGCCTGGGATAGGGTGGTAGGTAAGGACGCTGTCCTCCGCCAGGATGATCGCCTGGACAGCATGGTAACGCATCTTGGATATCGAGTGGTGTCCGTTCAGTGGGGAGTAAGGGAAGCATTAGGCATGGTTATCAAGACTGATAAAGAGCTGGTAGGTGAAATGACAGCCAGGCTCAGCGGAGCCGAGGTAATACCTGATAGGCAATTGATACCACAGCAACTCGCCAACCTCGAGTTGGCGAGGGCTATTGCAAAAGACTTTGCCGTTGGTTTAGTCAGCGCAGCAATTATTCCACCTGCGTCAGACATGATAGGGAGAACCGCCGGCATTTATGAGTTTGGAACTGCCATAATTAAAATTCACGCAGAAATGCTGCATAAGGCTGGTGATACTGTCGGGGTGATGGTGCATGAGCTCGGACACCATACTGCTTACATGCGCACCAACAGTAAGGAAGCAGCTGGCGATCTTACTCCTGAACATGCGAAGTCCATGGAGTATGTGTCAGGGCGGATATTCTTCAAATTGTCGCAAGGTAAATATGATGAGTACCTCAAAAGAGTTGTTTGGTGAGTTTGAAGCCACTCACAGCCTGGAAGAAATCAAGCAGATGGCCAGGGAGAGAGGTATTTCTCCCACCGGTTCCAAGCGTGAGATAATAGCCCTACTTTTGGCAGAGCCAGTTCCTCAAACCATCCCTGGAGACGACCTGCTGCAATACTACAAAGTGCCGCCGAGCGCATTTTAAGGAGGTTTATATGGAGTACAAGGTGCCACCTTCGGAAGACTTTGGCTCAGTCCCTTATATCCCGATATCACCTGAGGAGAGAAAGCGCCGGGTCGCCGATCTCAACCAGAGGGTAAAGGATAATGTGCAGCGGATCCAGAACAGTGCCGAGTTCCGCAATTTCCTGATTGCCATGTCTCGCTTCCACAATTACTCATGGAATAATCAAATGCTCATCTGGCTCCAGCAAGCTGATGCTACCCATGTCGCCGGCTATAATACATGGCGGGATCTCGGGCGGTTTGTAAAGAAGGGAGCGCAGGGAATAGCAATCCTGGCTCCTCTCGGTCCAACCGCAGCAATAACATGGACGCGAGTAACCGATAACGCCATATACTCAATCAGGCGGAGCGATAAGGGATGGGCTATTTATGATGACAACGACAACCTGGTTTATGATGGCTTCCGTTCCTATGCCGAGGCAGGCCGCAAGCTAAAAGAGATGGGATTTGTGGAACACAGGGAAATGTTGGGTACCCATAACTTCAAGGTCGTGCATGTCTTTGATATCTCTCAGACAGAGGGCGAGGAACTTCCCCAATTTGACGTGCCGACTCTTACCGGTGAGGCCAACCAGGAGCTTTTTGAAGATCTGCTCCAACTCACAAAAGAGCAGAATATCGATGTCAGTTTTGAGCCTAAGCCAAAGCAGAACCCCGGAATAAAGGGCTCCTATATGCCTCCTAATCAAATTTGGGTGCGGCCCGAAGAAGAGCCGGCGCAGCAGCTCAAAACTCTTTTACATGAGCTTTCCCATCACTACTCGGAATCCGTTTTCTCAATACCAAGAGCCGATGCCGAAACCATTGCCGAGAGTTCAGCCTATATTGTTGGCGCCCACTACGGCTTTGATACCGGGGTGAGGTCATTTCCTTACGTGGCTTTGTGGGCCAAAGATGAAAAGACGCTGAACGCCAATATGCGATCGGTGCAGGAAGTAGCGGAGAAAATAATCGACCAACTCGAGGAGCGTAAGACCAGATTGCTATAAGAAGGTTACAGTGGAAGATATTTTAAGGTCAAAATATGCCACAGAATCGGTAAGGAAAGAGCTGCTGCATCAGGTGCAGGATAGTATAAAAGAGGAAGAGGCAGCAATCGACGTTTACCGTCGCAGAGCTGATTATTGCCGTAGAGGTTATCCTAAAATAGCCGAAATCTACGACCATATCCGCAAAGAAGAAGAACATCATCGAGAAGAGTTTCTCGCTTTGGCTAAAAAGATACGTCAATTTGAAACACCCATGCGGCGGTGGCCATGGCAACGACGGAAGTGACTAAACAAAACACCAACCATGCCGAAAGCGATTTCGGCCTTGACATGGGAGAATATATTATTCCCGCCAGGGAGCTGCGCTGCCCCGGGTGCAAAAGATTTTTAGGATATGTGGCTATTGCCTGGGGGGCAGTTAGAATTAAGTGTCCGAATTGTAAAGAGTGGACCACTCTCGATGTGAGCCCAAAGAAGTAGCCCTTGACATCTCTCATCACCCCCTCTAAAATAAAATTGGTCGATAAGAGCAAGAGACCATTTGAAGGTCAGGAAGCTCAGGTACCCGCCGGAGGATTAAATGATCATCAAAGGTATCACCGGCATCTTCGTCGGCCCCAAGCGTCGCCCCAGGTCATACCGTGCCGTGGACGCTCCTTATTCAGTGGGAGGCAACGCAGGGTTCTACATTGCTTCCCGCCCCAGGCCGTACCCTAGAACAGCACAGCAACGGAAGGTTGCCACTGTCGCCCGGGAGTGCGGCATCCATAAGGGTATGGATAAGCGCAACCTTATGACCGCCATGACCGACTGCGTAGGTCCGAAAATGGCCCGGTAAAGACGGAGGGGGGGGTTTTGCCCCCCCTTTCTAAATAAACATGCGGCAAGAACTTCGGCGGCGACTTCATGAAGTCGACCCTGATCTCAAAATAGTCTCAGGTAGGAAACGCACTACCAAGGAGATATCCATGAAAGCAGTACCCAGAGTATTAACATCAGAGGAAGTAAAGCAGTGGGGTTTGCCCGAAATGATACCCATTTTCCCACCGGCCGAAATTCTGACTATTGAGGGTATGTGGTCAAAGTATGACCTGCAGCAAATGGCCAGAGATTACTTCCTTAGTCCCGTAGGTGACAAGGCTTTATTAGTCGAGAAGTTAATCTATGTCGGTGCCCTGGATGAAAATGGAGTGGCCACGGGCATGCCCATGGAGCCGGCAGCAGTGCCTTATGTAATAGGTGGACCCAAGCAGTTTTGTTGCAGACGTTGTGGCGCCTGTGCTCCGGAGGAACTTCTTAAAGAAGGCCGTTTCTTCGATAGAATGGCCTGGCTCCGCCGGCATTATCAAGAGAAGCATCCTGGAGTGTGGGGGAAGGGGTACGCCCCAGCCGTTGAACGACACAAGATATGGTATATGGGGGAATGGTGGGAACATGAATATAGCTCCGCTGATGCAGTAGTTTATCGCTCTAAGGACCGCAAGAAAAGACTCTATGTTTGGAGTGGTGGGGGCAAGGAGGTTAAGCCAGCACCGGAGGGGATACCTCAGACCACCCCAAAGGTTGATCTTCGCAAAGATTATGATGAGATGGCGAAGGTAGAGAGAGGCACACTTTATAGAAAAGGAAACACCATTCAGGTTTGGTGGGATGAGTGGGGTCCAGAAACTTGGAGCGATGTTGTAGATGTGAAGACAGCTTTTAATGAGATGCAAGAACGATGGGCAGAAGTTCAATCCACTCGAGAAAAGAGAATGAGAGAGAAGGAGAATCCACTTTGAGCGATAAGCGCATCGTTTTCTACACCGCTAAGAATGGCAGCTGCACGCCCTGTGAGGAAATCACCAGGCTCATTGAGGAGGGGAAATTTGTCAGCCCCGATGGTGAAGTGGATCTGATAGATATTACGACTGACGAAGGTTTCAAGAAGTTCTCTGACCATATCCTGTCAAAACAGGACGGGGGAGTCCCCAGCGCTTATGTGGATGGTAAAAAGTGTCAAATAATGGTGGAGGATGAGGTGGTTCACTTTGAGTGCCCGGGTATTGAACCTAGTAACGCCCTTCCTTCAACTCCTGCTGAGAAATCATCCCCTTCTGAAAAAGACGCTTCACATGACGCCTCTCAGCCTGATCCTCTAACCGAGCTTCCTTCGCCGCAAGCATAGCCCGGTTGCATTGAGGACACTTGCCATCGATTAAGCGTAGTGTTTCATTCCCACATGAAGGGCAGCTCGGGCCCGCGGCTCTTTCCCATTCCTCATCGCTATTTTTGCTCACCCTCTGACTTCCCGAACGTATCCTTCAGGGCCTTTGCGTCGGCGGCTATCTGTGCAACACCTTTCTTGACAGTCTCAACCAGCTTGTCCGCGTCCTCCATTAACTTGATCACTTTCTGCGTCACTTTCATGGCACCCTCCTTTAGTCAATTATACACCTTTACAGTGTTGTAAAAAGGGAAAGCCACCCGAAGGCGGAATTATATACTTGACAAACCAAAACATTAAAGCTACATTTCTTAGGTACTTGACAAATTATGCCAATTTGATGCGTATACTTGACGAGCATAGCGTTCTGTTCGTAATAGCGGGTAGGACAAGCGGTTAAGTTGCCAGTCCCATACGCTGGAGGACTGGGTTCGACTCCCAGACCCGCCAGTATATTACCAATAATCATATACTGATAATCATATTAACGCCTTTTTACGGAAACGGGTAAATTTTATTTGAAAAAGGGCTTGACAGGGAGGTTTTAGCTATGATATTCTTAGGAGAATAGATGAAAACCACTGGGCGGGTACCCTAAAAGGGTGCACTCTCTTTGAGAGTGGCCCGGAAGAATAGATAAAGGAGGTGAACGATGGTAAAAAAAGATACTGCAGAAGAATTTTGGGCTGATTATACCCTCAAAATGCTTCTGGAGGGAATAACTCCATTTCTACAAAACAACCCAAAAAATATGCGGGCAAAGCAACCAGGAATTAAAGGAGTAGAAACATATACTCCAGAGACGGATGCGGAGAAAGCTGCCTATCGCCGTGATGATAAGAGTTTAGGCTTCCCAGCCTGTGCAGTGAGAAAATGTTTGATAGGCGGCGCTACCGGGTTAAAGATTGGCAACAGGTATGCCTCAACGGTCCTGCCTGAAATTATTGGGCACTTTCCACCGCTTGAAGGTGATGAACTTTTTCCCTTTGAGACTATGGGTGAGGAATCCATCCATGATTATGAGATAGATACCCGGCGGGGGATCAGGGGGCGTCAGGGAGTCCTTATTAGCAGACCAAAGATTTGGCCCTGGCGGTTGCGTTGCACTTTGAAACTAACAGTGCCCACCGGCACTGACGTGGAGCTTTTACAAAGTGACTTGATGCGAGTAGCTAATAAAGCAGGGCAATATCCTGGTTTGGGCGATGGACGTCCCGAGAAGATCAAGGGGAAGGGGCTCTGGTTCGGTAAATTCAGGGTCATTGAACTTACAATAGAATGGCTAGGCGCGGTCGGGCGTGGGTCGGCACGGTGAGGCGAGGCCAGGCGAGGCCGGGCGAGGTGGGGTACGGCAGGGCTTAGCAAGGCGCGGCAAGGATAAGAAAGGAGGCATATATGAAGCAAGTGGTGACAACAATAAAAGCGTCAAAAGTTGTACTGGACTATGACTTGTATCCTAGACATGAGGTACAGTCCTACAATGTTAATCTCTTGGTTGAGGCATTAAACTCAGGTGCCGTTTTGCCCCCTATCATCATTGATAAAAAGAGCAAGCGAGTGATTGATGGTTTCCACCGGGTAAAAGCCTATCAGAAGAAGTATGGACCAGATGCCGAGATCTCCTGTATCCGCAAAGAATATGCGGACGAGAATGAGATGTTTGCGGAAGCTATTGACGCTAACAGCAAGCATGGCAGGAATTTATCATCGTATGATAGGGCTAGATGTCTGGCTCGATCTGAAGAACTCAAGATGGACATTACGGTTGTTGCCAGGGCACTCAATATGACTGTTGGAACCCTGGGCAGGCTTAAAACAGATCGCTTTGGATACTTTCAATCAAAACCGGTAGTGCTCAAGCGAACCACCGCCCACTTAGCCGGCGGGGAGCTAACCAAGGAGCAGGTTGACTATAATGAGCAGGCTGGCGGTATGCCAGCAACCTTCTTCATCAACCAACTGACCGCTATGCTCGAGTCAGAATCAGTGGATTGGGATGATGAGAAAGTATCTAAGGGTTTTAAGCGATTATATGAATTACTGGACAAGGCATTATCAGTTAAGGTTTGATTTGACCAGGGCCCGGCCAGGCACGGTCTGCTAGGGCGAGGCGCGGTTTGGTGCGGCGTGGCCAGGCGCGGCGTGGCAAGGCATGGCGCGGCAAGGATAAAATTAGATGATAAACGTTCTGTGGAGAATAGCTGAAAATGCAACCGGACGGAGAGAATTTCGAGGGCACGATGATCTTGGAGTGCCCGAAGTGCCACCTCAAATGGATGGAGAGGACACAGCTTCCGATGTCGATTGAAGCCTTCATTGCCATTGATAATTACCCCATAGGCATAAAAACGATATTCTAGAGAATGAATAGGAGGCAAAATATGGGACTGAAAGATTGGAACCCAATCAAAGCAATGGGCATAGGAGAAAAGAAACCCCTTAGACGTGCAACCGGAATAGAGATCAGCATGGCTATGTCGCTTGCTTTAGAAGATTTTATCTTTTCTCCTTACGATTCTGATGAAGCACCTATACGTGATATGAAGCTGAAACTACGCGAATTATTTCTGAGGCGTCTCAACGTGAGACTGCAATGTCATGGAGAGATAGCTATGTTTGATAAAGAGCATGGGCTTGTTATCATGACATAGTCATTCTTAAGAATAGATAAATGAAACATACAGAGAATGGCGAAAGGAGGTAAAGGTGACTGTAGAAACAAAGTTTTATTGCGATGAGTGTGGGAGGGAAACTACCCATGGAGTGTCTCTCGCTGTGATGGCTGTAGAGGGGCTACATGAGATGCCATCGGCATTTGATTTAGAGAAATTCAACAAGATCCCCTGGCATGGGAAAGATGTTTACAATTAGGGCAGATTGAGGGGCTTAGTGAATTGCAAGAAGCTATTCGTGATGAAAATACATGTTGGGATAAACTGTTAGTGTTGGCGAAAAAATACAGGAAGGAAATATTAGCTTATAAATACTTTTTACCAGCAGTTCGGCAAGCCATTGAGGTTATGCTTGGAGGGACATTGAAATGATTTACACACAAGAACCCTGGGAAATACACAACGGCAGCACTTCACTTTACATCGTAGCCAAAGACGGCAACGGAAACCATGTCACTGTCGCCCAGGTATTCCCCAGAGGGATAGCTGGCTGTGAGACGAAGGGGAATGCTCTTCTAGTGAAGGCAGCACCGAAGATGCTGGAGGCATTAGAAGCAGGAAAGTCGGTATTGCTTGATATTCAACAGCGAGAATCAAAGACATCTTTTCATGGACAGCGAGTAGCAAGCGATTGTGGCGAAGCCCTGAAAGTTATTGACGAAGCCTTAGCCGAAGTCGAAGGATAGGTAGAAATGAATAAACCTCGACTTTTAGACTTATTCTGCAAAGCGGGCGGAGCCTCTATGGGGTATTACCAAGCAGGGTTTGAGGTTGAGGGAGTAGATATTGAGCCACAGCCTCACTATCCCTTCAAGTTCTACCAGGCAGATGCCTTGACCTTTCCTCTTGAGGGCTACGATGCCTATCATGCGAGCCCGCCATGTCTCAAGTATACCCTCGCCGGAGTCGTTCACCGCAACAATGGCAAGGTATATCCCGATTTGATTGAGCCCACGCGCTTGAGGTTGGTATTAGCCGGGAAGCCATACATCATTGAAAATGTCCCGCCGGCCGCAAAGTTTCTGATCAACCCAATCACCCTTTGCGGGGTTTATTTCGGCCTGGGGGTATTTAGACATCGGAAATTTGAATGCAGCTTCCCGGTACCACAACCCCAGCATATCAAACATGATGGAAAGATAGGTGATGGAAAATACTTTTCAGTCGCCGGAGGCGCTGGCCGCTGGAAATCCTGGGGGACAGTCTATAGAAATGTCAGCAAGGGCACTATTGAACAATGGCGCCAAGCAATGGGCATTGACTGGATGCTGCGCTCCGAAATAAAAGATGCGATACCGCCAGTTTACACCGAGTACATCGGTAAGTTTTTAATGCTCGAAATTGAAGCTGATATTCCTGAAAATGTGAGGTAGATAAATGAAACATATAGAAGACAGGTTAGATTATTTTTATCTACTGGAAACAAAAGTTAAACCGTGGGGAAGGCACGGCTACGAGTGCCTTGTATGTGGAAGAAAAATTAGTGCAAGCAGCCAAGAGCGTGGTCATATGGATACGGACAGCCACCATAGAGGACTCACTGGCAACGCTAGAGGTGCTATGACAAACCACCTCAAGGCACATATGCGTAGAGGAGAGATATAGCTATTCTCCAATCAGAATGGATAGGAGGTAAACGATGGGTATGTTCGATGTAATTATCTGCGAATATCCGCTTGCTGGTGGTTTGCCTAGCTGGATTGGCAAACATCCGTTCCAGACCAAAGACCTTGACTGCATTCTCTCCACATATCGAATTGCAGTAGATGGGTCGTTTAGTCTACCCGAATGGACTGGTACGCTGAATTTCTACACAAGCAACGTAGTGGGAAGTGGACCAGGTATCTATACTGCCAACGGGGAAGATGCGGAATACCTAGATTGCGTAGCCAAGATTATCGATGGCAAGGTAGTCGGCAACATTCAGATAGAGCGCAAATCTCATAAAGCATGGCCCACCAACAAGATGAAGCTACCGCATAGGTTAACAGAACAGGAGGCGCAGGAATACCAAAAGAGGATTGCAGAGCAGTTGACGGGCAAAAGGCTTTATGTCCTTTGGGGTGGCCAAGACGTCGGCTATTGGGTGACGGTCATAGCAGAGAATGGACGACAATTATGCGTTCGGCACGAGGCAGACGGCAAATATCATAAAGCTGGCGACTTTGAGTTACTTGATCGTCGGGAACGAGACCACATATTTTGGGACAGCGAAGTAGAAGCTCTCGGTCAAGCGAAGGCCCGTAAAGATAAATGGGATAGAGAGAAAGCCGAATTTGAGGCATTTTCCCAAACGTGATATTCCAATCAGACGGATAGGAGGTACAAGTGGCGAATGTATGTATCAATGTAGAGCTTTGTGAGTTCAGAACGGGGGAATTGATAAACGAGCTCAGGCGGCGCCACACCCTTACGAAAGAGGATCTAATTGAGCTTTCCCCAAAAGAGCTCGTCGCCATGCTTGAGCAGTTTGACTGCCCACAGCCGATTATCAAGCAGCTGAAAGAGTGGGCTACCCAGCCAGTAGTAACCATGCATAGCCTCATAGCTTGGAAAGAGGCGTGTGTGGACAGTACAGGATAGCCATTCCAATCGGGAATGGAAAGGAGTAATAAGTGAAGGTGTATAGATGGTTAGACCGAAGCTGGACATTTCTAGGATTCGTCAAAATGAAGGGTGGAGGCTGGCGATTCGGTTTCGGCATAGGCTTTATCGAATGGGGCAAAAATACCACTAGGGGGATTTTCTTGCCTAGACCGAAGCGAAGCTGATATTCCCTGAAAGAATGTATGAGAAGGTGAGGAACCATGAATAAAACTAAAATCGAGTGGGTAAAGAACCCTGACGGCAGCCAGGGCTATACACTCAACAGCAGCGCGGAGATGTTCACAGGAGGTTATGAAGTTCTAACCCCAGAGGAAATACAAGAGAGAGAATGAAGAAAATTGCTTATGCAGACCCGCCTTATTTAGGCTGTAGTCATTTTTACCCTGAAAGGCAAGAGGTAAATCACGATAAACTTCTTGAGGATTTATCGTGGAACTATGATGGTTGGGCATTGAGCTGTAGCACTCCTAGTCTTGGCATATTACTTAACCACTACCTTGTTAGGGACAGGATGCAGAATGGTGTAGTTCGTGTGGCAGCATGGGTAAAGCCATTTGCCTCATTTAAGCCTAATGTGAACCCTGCCTATGCCTGGGAGCCTGTAATATTCAAACCAGCTCGAGAGAAAAGAAATCAAAGTGAGGAAACCATTAGGGATTGGGTGGCTGCGAACATCACTATAAAGAAAGGATTAGTTGGTGCTAAGCCACCCAAATTCTGCTTTTGGCTATTTGAATTACTTGGAGCTCGAAGCGATGATGAATTCTATGACTTATTCCCTGGCACTGGTGTAGTAACAAGATGCTGGGAATCGTGGCGTGGTATGCAATGTTATAAGCAGGCAGTTCTAACCCCAGAGGAAATACAAGAGAGAAAATGAGGGAATGGAAGACTACGAAGCAAAAGTAAATTGCCATATTTTCCTTGATGCAAATTCTTATGAGCAACTTTTGGTTGCTATATGCAAATGGTGGACAGAAAATCTGGAAGAAACCAAGATTATTGAGACTATCACATTTACACCTGATAACAATGGAATAACCGCCGAAGTCTTTTGGTGTTACCTGAGAGAAGAACAGAAAAAGGCAATAGACGACATAGTTGCAACTCCACAGCCATTATCAGTGAATGGTAAGAATATTTCGGGGAATTAACCTTGCAGAATAAATGAGGGAAATACAAGAGAGACTGAGGAATAATGGCACGCGGTAGATTCGTAAGCAAAGGGACAAGATCTCAGACAGGAAAGGCACACAGCTTTCACGACAAAAGCGTAAAGGCTGGAGGAGGGTTTACTAATCGTGGGCAACCAAAATAGCAGGATACCCAACATACCAACTGGAGTAAGAGGGATAATATGTGCCCTCGTTGCGTTCCTTGCTGTTGGTATCCCGTTGTACAATCGTGGCTGGTCGTTCTGGTCTTGCTTCGGTGTTCAAGTTGGCGTGATGATTGCACTTGTGTTTATTTGGATTATGGTCGAGGAACGAGTACAAAG
>Ga0307433_1001254_pt1 | contig 14425 bp, 16 predicted proteins | sample SalMarWE160210MG_FD_202166 | JGI IMG/M metagenome (GOLD analysis project Ga0307433, IMG submission 202166) | Salt marsh sediment microbial communities from the Plum Island Ecosystem LTER, Massachusetts, United States - WE1603-210 | ecosystem: Environmental > Aquatic > Marine > Intertidal zone >... | reverse complement strand
TACGTCACCGAGGTTAAGTACTGGACCCTCTGCAGAGACCAAGACAGGGAAGGCGGGATACCAACCCAGAACCTAGAGCCAACCCAATAAATAAACCGCGGCAGCGACGCATACCCAGACATGGAAGACTGCGAGCAGCTAAACCTCCGCCGCCTCGAAGGAGGCTACCTCAAGTTCATCGTGGAGAACCACGCAGAGCTCGGCCTCCTCGAACACGTCGAGGATTGCACCACGTGCAGGGAACACGTCAAGAAGCTTGTAGAGACCGGCGGCTACTCAGCCGACTTCGGCAACCTCTTCCAGAGAGAAGCAGACGACCAGACTGCGCCTCAGTTCACCGACCACCGCGACCACGAGGGCTTCATAGACGCCCGCATCCAGTGGAGGAAAAGCAGGCTCACTCAGCTCAACGAGAGCGCGGAGGCCGAGCTGGAGGACCTCCGGAAAAGGATCAGCCCCTAAGGCCCAGCTTCTTCTCCAGACCCTCTATGGCCTTCTGGTAGTCGCTCCACATCCTGCCCCCCGACACGCCGCCGTCCACCACCAACGCGTGGCCGCTGACGAAGCCTGAGTCGTCGCTCGCCAACCAGAGAACGGCTTTAGCGATGTCGTCCGGATGCCCCGGCCGCCTGATGGGCTGGGCATCCCTGAACGCCTCGGTTATCACACCAAGCTTGCCGTCGGCCTCCCCGAGGGGCACCCCCCTCGCACGGGCGATCATGGGAGTGGGTATGAACCCCGGGAGAACACAGTTCACCCTCACGTTGTCCTCCCCCATCTCCATGGCAACCGACCTCGTGAGCTGCACCACCCCAGCCTTGGCGGCGCTGTAGACATGGTTCCCGTAGCCGGTTCTCACGGCGGCGACGCTCGCAGTGTTGATGATGCTTCCGCCCCCCTGGGCCCGCATAACCGGCGCGGCGTGCTTGACGCCGAGGAAGACGCCCCTGAGCAGCACGGCGACCGTCCTGTCGAACGCCTCCGCCGTGACGGACTCGATGGGGCCCACCGCCCCCGTGATCCCCGCGTTGTTAAACATGCAGTCGAGGCGGCCATACACGTCAACAGCGTGGGAGACAGCGGCCTCGATGTCATCCTCCCGGGTCACGTCCACATGTACATACTCTACACCCAGTTCGGACGCCAGCCTCCCACCCCTCTCGTCCTGAACGTCGGCGACCACCACCTCTGCGCCCTCGGCGGCGAACAGCCTCACAGAAGCCTCCCCGATGCCAGAGGCGCCGCCGGTGATCACCGCCACCTTGCCTTCAAGCCTACCCATAGAACACCGTGGAATACTTGGCATAACAAACATAAAACAGGGATGAAAAAGGAGGCTACTCGGGGTACAGCTCCACCACCATCCAGGCCTCGACGCATATCCAGCCAGGGTGGTGAGCCGGCAGCGCCGCCCGCGCGGGCCTGCCCTCGTAGTCGCCCCATATCTCAACCAGGAGATCAGTGAACCCGTTGAGCACCTTGGGCTGATCCATGAAGCCCTCCGCGCTGTTGATGAACCCCACGACCTGGAGCACCTGCTTTATCCTGTTGAGGCTACCCAGCTGCTTCTTGAGCTGAGCCAGGCAGTTCATCGCGGTCTCCCGCGCACCCTGGTAGCCCTCCTCGACGGTGAGGTCCTTGCCAACCATGCCAAGTTTTGTGGTGTTGAAGGGCCCCTGGCCGCAGCTGAAGGCGATGTTGCCGGCCCACTTGGCTCCGATGTAGTTACCCTTGGGCGCCGGGGCCTCCGGGAGCTCTATGCCGAGCTCCTTGATTCTCTCTTCGACGTTCATACAGGAAATAGAGGAGGATGCACGATATAGACTTTCGCAGACACCGTTGTGCAAGAAGCGGCTTAAATAGAGGTACGGAAAATGCAACACAATGACTCAGGGAAGGCTTGGCGCGCTCCTGGAGGCGCTCCTCGTGACGTTCCTCTGGTCGACCAGCTACATACTCACCAAGATCGGGCTCACAGAGATCAGCCCACTCGTGCTGGTCTCCCTCCGCTACGTCGTCGCGTCCCTCATTCTCGTACCGGTGGCTGTGCTGCGAGGCGAACACAGGGCGTTAGACGGGCGAGCCGCCCTGAAGCTGGTGTTCTTGGGTATAACAGGCTACTCCGTCGCGCAGGGACTCCAGTGCGTCGGACTGTACCATCTCCCCGCGGTCACGGTTACGTTCATCCTCAACTTCACCCCAGTCATCGTCCTCACCCTGGGACTCGTCTTCCTGAAGACCACGCCGACGCCCCGCCAGGTAGCCGGGATCGCCCTCGTGATCGCCGGCGCCTACATATACTTCGGCGGCGGGGTCTCCGCTAGCAGCCTCACCGGTGTGATCGTGACTTTCGTCTCGGGGCTGGGATGGGCCGCGTACCTTGTAGCCAGCCGAGCCTTCTTCAAGCCGGGAGAGATCGGCCCCCTGGGGCTATCGGCGTTCGCCATGGGTGTAGGCACCGTCTTCATAGCGGGCTCGGCCTGGGTCTACGAGGGCTTCACCGCGCTGAGCCTCGGCGGCTGGGGAATAGTGCTCTGGCTCGGGGTGGTGAACACCGCGGCCGCATTCTTCCTGTGGAACCACGCACTCCAGAGGGTGGAAGCCTTCGAGATCTCGATCCTGCAGAACACGATGCTGATCCAGATAGCGATACTGTCCGTGATATTCCTAGGCGAGAAGCTCACTGCGTCGAAGATGCTTGGGATGGCAGCCGTCTTCGTGGGCGTCTTGATCGTGCAGCTTTCCAGTCTCAGAGGTGCGGGCAGAAGCTGAACTCCCGGTTCACCATCAACGTGAACCCCAGCTCGGTGAGGCCGACGCGTCCACGAATACGGTTCACACCCGGCGGATAATAGGGTTTACCGCGGGTGAAACAGGGGTTCCGGTTTTGAAACACCGCGTCCACGGGGTTCCTTATGGTATACTTACGCCTTAGGGTCTTCCGGTTAAAAATGAAGACGAGAACCAAAACCCTTCTGGTGATGGCCATCATCGCGGTCTCGTTCCTCATGGTAATGCCGGTGATGGCTGCCGCAGAGGACGACACAACCCCCAAGCCCGAGGCTTTTGTTAATCGGGCCCAGCGCGTGCAGCGCACCCAGCAGTCCATGAAGGCTAGGATACAGAACAGGCTGCAGTTGGCGGAGCCCGAGCCCATGGACATCGACGACCTCAGCGAGGACGAGATCGATGACAGGATCAGCGCCGCAGAGAACGCTCCGGCTGTAGAGGACGGCGACACGGCGAGCCCGCTGTGGATAGCCCGCGCCCACGGCTCCTCGTGGCCTCTAGACGACGCGGACTTAACAGAGTCCAACCTGGCGACCCCGGTCGGTACAATGTTCGCGGCCACAAAGGTCAAGACAACGGAGTACGGCACAGTCTACGACATCGTCTGGGGCATCGTCGGCCACAACGGTGAGCGCGTCGGCGTCAAAGGAGTAGCCGTCCTCGGAGGCGACGGCGTGTTCGTGATGAAGCTCCACGGCGACGGCCTGAGCCTCGGCGCCATCGGAAGGATAGGCAGAGCGCGGCTCGGCGTAAGGCTGGCCATGAAAGGCTACATGAGCCACGACGGAGAGATGTACGGCTTCCACATGAAGGGCAACGCCCACCCCATCGGCTTCGGCTGGAGAAACCCCCAAACCCAGAGCACAGAGGCCCTGACCCCAAGCAAGAGCGCCAAAGCAAGGCCCATGACATCTTCTTCCTAAACCCCTATCTTTTTTCTCAATGCTTTTTTAGGCGACTCTCACCTTCTGGTTCACCCGGTGAAGCGGATGGCTTGGAGAGGGAAATACGTCGGATGGTACAGGCTGGTCGAGGAAGAGCTCGGCGGGCTAGTTCCCAGCCTCAGTGAGAGAGAAGTCAAGGAGAACGTGTCCACTGAAGACACATTGATTGTACCCTTGGGAGGACCGAGCCAGTCCGACGGAAAGCCGCTCCCGAGCCTCCACATGCGGCTAAGAGACCAGGGGCTGGAGCTGGCTATAGTCTATGAGGCCAAGAAGAGCGTCGAACACTTAGAGAACATCTTCAGGGATACCCACCAGGAGGAGCATGAGAGGCTGTTCACTCTGCTCGGTGGGCTCCACGCAGGATACGAGACCAAGCTATACAGTAGAAGCGGGGAAGGCTCCGACCCGGAACTTACAAGAAGATATCTGAGCTCAAGACTGGACGGGCAGCTTCTTAGAAGGCTTCTGGAGGAGGCCGACGAGCTGCGAAAAGGAGGGAAAAGGATAGTCAACAACCAGTCTGTATACGTTCAGCCGCAGGCCCCCGAGGTCCATCTGGTTACGGTGAGCAACGCTCTGAACCAAGATGCGTTCAGGGAGACCCTGAGAGAGATAAAGCCGTTAATCGAGCTGCTGTCGAGCATAAAGACCCAACACGAGATAATCAGAGAGAGGCTGGGTAGACCGAGAAAGGAGCGTAACGTCTACAGGGAGTTCGTCGACGCTCTAAATGAAGTTAAAGCCAAAGGACTGATCTCGGCGGAGCGGCGCCGGGAGCTCGATAAGCGCTGGAGGCAGTACGAGGACGAAAGGGACGAACTCCTGAGAGAGGTGCGGGCTCTCCTCAGCCCACAGGGTCAGTAGTCCTCACCGTTTGATCGACCGGATACATACTCGCCTTGTGTCTGTCCCTGATGAGCTGCGTGAGGACGCTAATGTCTCTGGGGTTATCGATCCTGCTCATCTATGTTCCATATACGACGTCCCGCGTCGTGCCTACGAAGTTACGCTTCTTGGCTTGCCACGTAGTGTTTGAGTTGAAAAAAAGCCACATGTGATGTGTGGTCTCACTGGTTTACGAGGGATAATTAAAACCCTACCGCCATGGACTCGAACCCGGTTAACATCGAGTAGACGCCGCCGTGAAGCATCCCCGTCTCCCCGTCCTTCACTACGGCTATCGGCCTGCCCCAGCTCTTTAACTCAGGGTCGACCCAGTCGACGTCGTGGCCCATGGATGTCAGCCGGTCCCTTGCGGCGGCCGGGTAACGGGAGTCGAGGTACACGGTCCCCGTCTCCCGGGTTATCCTCGGTGCATCCACGGCGTCCTGGGCCCCCATGCCGTAGTCGACGATGTGGTGGATGACCTGGGCGACGGAGACCTGTATGTTTCTGCCGCCGGGTGCGCCGAGCACCATGAGGGGCTCCCCCTCGTCGAGCAGCACGGTGGGGCAGACGTTCTGTATCCGCCTCTTCCGGCCGTCGATGCTGTTGGCGTGCCCCGGCTCCGGGTCGAGGCCGTACATGGCGTTGTTCATCACTATCCCGGTGCCGGGTATCACCACGCCGCAGCCGAAGGAGTTGACGAGGGTCTGGTTGACGCAGACCATGTTCCCGGCCTTGTCGGCCACGGCGAGGGCCGTCGTGCACTCCGACTCGTGGGGCCACGGGTCCCCGAATTTCACGGCCCCAGCCTTCTCGGGGTCGATCCGTCCCCGGAGCTCGGCGGCGTACTCCTTGGAGACGAGCCCCCTTAGAGGTACCTCGACGAAGCCAGGGTCACCCATGTACTTGAACCTGTCAGCGAAGGCCAGGCCGATACTCTCGGCGACGACGTGGAGGCGCTCAGGGCTCATGAAGCCCATGGATGAGAAGTCGTAGCCCTCCATGATGTTGAGTATCTGCATCATCGTGGTTCCCGAGTGGGTAGGGTCGAACACCACCTCGTGGCCCCTGTAGCTACCCGGGTCGGGCGTGTGTATGATGGGCTCGTACATGGCCAGGTCCTCGAGGGCTATGAGGCCGCCGCCCCTCTCCATCTCACCCGCGATGGCCTCCGCTATCCATCCCTTGTAATAGACGTCACGCCCCTCCACGGATATCGCCTCCAGGCACTTGGCGAGCTCCTCGTTCACGAGCACGTGGGGCTCCGCCATCCCGCGGGTATAGGGTAGGTACGGGAACCGCCCCTCTCTGAGGTAGACCCGCCTCCACTCGTCGAACCCCCAGAACGCCTCCATCCGCCTGAAGATGTGGTCGGCGGTCCACCAGCCCACGGTGAAGCCCTCCTTGGCCACCTTGATTGCGGGCGACATGACCTCCTCGAGGCTCATGGTGCCGTACCGTTCGAGGGCCTCCGTGAGGCCTGCGACGGTGCCTGGCGTGGTGCAGGCCTTGTGTCCGACGACGTTGGCGTCGTCTTTCACCTTACGCCAGCCCATCCACCCCGGCTCGGCGGTCTTCTCCAGCTCATAAATATCTGGGGTGCAGTTCACGGACGGCCTGCCCACGTAATCCACTATGACGTTCTCACCGGACTCCAGGTGTATGGCCATGACTCCCTCCCCTCCTATGCCGTTCATGCCTGGCTCAACCACACAGTCCATGAATGCTGCGGCGACGGCGCCGTCCACGGCGTTCCCGCCCTTCTGCATGACGCCGACGCCAGCCTCCCCTATGAGAGGGTGCTTGGACGCCACCATCCCGTTCTCCGCGACGCAGTCGTGCCTCCCGGCGCCTACCCAGCGCCTCTCCTGGTAGATGAATCCGTCAGAAACCATGGATGAGTAATGGGGCGAGACTATAAATAACCAGTGAAGCCCGCTGGGTAACCCTTGTATACTGGGAGGGGGTTGTTCAGGGTATGTCAGAGGAGAAACTCGCCGAATTTCTTCAAAAGGGAAAAGACTGGGACAAGGTGAAGACCACGGTCCCAGGCGTCTTCGTCATGAGGATGCCCGGCACCAAGAACAGGGAGCCGAGCCTATGCGTCGAGGTGAACCCGGTGGACGCCAGCGGCAGCCCCACGAAGCGTCGGGGGCTGATCATCCGGTCAGCGGAGGAGTACTTGGAGTTCAAAGACCTACTGATGAACGAGAAGCTGGAGAGCCTATTGGAGATGCTGGAGGACGTGAACCCGGAGACAGCGAGGCCCGGGAAGACCAGTAAAGACGTCATAGAGATCTGACCCAAAACCTATTCATAGACGAGCCCCACCTTCTGTGAAGGTGCAGCGTTTGGAGAGCCTTAAACAGCTTTTATTCAGCTTGGTGGAGGTAGGGAGCCCCAGCGGCTTCGAGGAGCCCATGATGAGGAGGCTCGTAGAGGAGCTCAAGCCGCTCTGCGACGAGGTCTACGACACGCCGCGCGGGAACGTTGTGGGTGTCCAGAAAGGCATAGACCCCGAGGCCCCCGGCATAGTCCTCGCCGCCCACACGGACCAGGTGGGGTTCGTCGTCTTCAACGTGGACGAGAGGGGTTTCATATGGTTCAGGCGCGTAGGCGGCGCCGTCACCCGGAGCATAATGGGCCACCAGGTGAGGCTTCTCACCGATAAAGGACCCGTAATAGGCGTCGTCGGCATCAAGCCGGGGCACATCACGAAGCCAGAGGAAGCCTCGAAGGTCCCGCCGGTAGAGGAGATGTACATCGACATAGGAGCCGACAGCAGGGAGGAGGTACATCGGCGCGGCGTCGAGATAGGCACACCCATAGTCTGGAACACCACTCCCGTGGAGCTGGGCAACAACTACATAGCGACGCCGGCGGCCGACGACAGGGCGGGGCTAGCAGCCATCATAACCACAGCGAGGAACCTCAGCGACAAGCCTATACCGGCGACGGTCTACTACGTGGGCACCGTCGAGGAGGAGATAGGGCTCAGAGGGGCCGAGGTGGCGGTACACGATCTGGACGTGGACATGGCGGTGGCCATCGACACGTGCTCCGCCGGCTACCAGCCGGGCGTCAACATGAGGGACATCTACTACGAGGTAGGGAAAGGTCCCGCAATCCACATAGGTGAACTAGGCGCCAGGACGCGGTTGGGAAGCCAGGTGTTGAGGAGGTGGCTCATAGGCGTCGCGGAGATGAACGGCACCCCGTACCAGACCGGCCTCATGCACGGAGGCACGGACGCCTCTGCGATGCAGCAGACGAGGGCGGGGCTCGCCGTCTGCAGCATCGGGGTGCCGAGGAGGTACAGCCACAGCCCCGTCGAGGTCTTCAGCCTGGACGACCTCCACAACTTGACGGAGATCATGACGAAGGCCATCGAGGGGTTGACAGGAAGCTTCAACACGCATAGAATATGATCCTCTCCCTTTCCGAAACGGCTTGAACGACGGCATCACTGGGTGGATTGAGGCGGGTTACCCAGCCGTCTAGCCTCTACCACTATTTTCTAATAGGATGATGCAGGTGATAGAGATGCAAACCATGAAGCTAGTGACTTTTAGGGTTCACACGGAGAAGCGCGTCGGCGCCCTCACGGGTGACAGGGTCGTCGACCTCAACTCGGCCTACGCGCTGAAGCTCCTGGAGAAGAAGAGCCGGGAGGCGGCGAGGAGGCACGCGGACGCAGCCATCCCCACGTGCATGGTGGGGTTCCTGGAGGGAGGCGAGGACTCCATGAAGGCGGCGAAGGAGGCCCTCAAGTACGCCGAGAACCACCCTGACATCCTCGGCCTCGACGAGGAGAAGATAGTGCTCACATTGGACGAGGCGAAGCTGCTGGCCCCCGTCCCCCAGCCTGGGAAGCTTTTCTGCGCCGCGGCGAACTTCTACGACCACGCCACGGAGCGCATCAAGGACCCGGAGGCCAGGAGGAAGGAGATAGAGAGACTCAAGAGCCTGAAGATTGACGTCCCTGACATGTTCCAGAAGCCTCCCACCCTGGTGGTGGGCCCCCGTGACCCCCTCATCAAGGTGAAGGCCACGGAGAAGATGGACTACGAGTGCGAGCTAGCCGTAGTCATCGGGAAGAAAGGCAAGTACATCCCGGCGGAGAAGGCGTATGACTTCGTCGCGGGTTACACTATAATGATCGACGTCAGCGCCAGGGATCAGGGCTTCCCACAGGACGTGGACTTCCGCATGTTCAAGAGGGACATCAACTGGACCAAGGGCAAGGGGATGGACAACGCCGCCCCCATGGGGCCGTGCATCGTGACAAGCGACGAGATCAAGGACCCGTACAAGCCGCCGCTGAGGCTCAAAACCAGGGTCAACGCCCAGGAGCGGCAGAACAACACCCTGGACAACATGATCGTCCGGATACCGAGGATAATCGAGTACCTGAGCAACGGCACGACGCTGATGCCTGGAGACATCATAGCTACGGGCACCGTGGCCGGCGTGGCCCACAGCTGGGGCCCCGAAGGCTTCCTCGACGTCGGCGACATGGTCGAGTCCGAGATCCAGCCCATAGGCGTCCTGAAGCACATGGTCGTGGCGGAGAGCTAAGGCCCCCCCCTTTACCGTAAACATATTTCTCTCCTAACCGCTTCTCTGTACACATGACCGAGTACGTCAACATCAGTATAGGCGGGCACAGGTTCAAGGCGGCCCTGCACATGGACGAGGCGCCTGAGACCTGCAGACGGATACTTGAGGCGCTCCCCATAACTGGCAAGGTTATACAGGCGCGGTGGAGCGGGGAGGCCGTGTGGCTCCAGATGGACCCCTACGGCGTCGAGGCGCCGCTGGAGAACCAGACAAGCCACCCAGGCAAGGGCGATCTGCTGTACTACCCCGGCGGCGTAAGCGAGAAAGAGATCCTCATCCCCTACGGCTCCGCGTGCTTCGCCAGCAAGGTCGGGCAGCTACCGGGCAGCCACTTCGCGACGATAATCGAGGGCGCTGAGAGGCTCGCCGAGATGGGTGAGAAGACGCTCTGGGAGGGCGCCCAAGAGATCAGCATAGAGTCTGGTGACGCGTGATCACTGCTTCTTTGGGCGGGTGACGAAGACTATTAGGCCGTCCCCCTCTTTGTAGGGCTTACCGTGGTGGTCGCCGTACATCTCGACTATCATGTACCCTGTCTCGTCCAGCAGCGTCCTCACTCCTTCGACGTCGTGGATGTAGACATCGCTTCCCTCGTAGAACCTCTCGGCCACTAGGCCGTCCACTACATGGTCGTACCACATGTCCAGCGACATGAGCCGCTTCTCGGGCCTTGTGACGCGGTACCCTGAACGAATGACCATGGCGCCGTCTTGGAGCGTCTTCCTCTGGACGAACCAGCCCCTGTCCGTCTTCAGCTCTTTGGCGAGGTACAGGTCGAACACGTAGTGGCCTCCCGGCGCCAGATGTTTCTTGATGTTGAGAAGAGCCGCCCTCTGGTCCGCGGCGTCGAGTATGTGGTCGAAGCTGCAGCTGGGGAAACATATTATGCCGAACTTATGTGGGAGCCTGAAGTCCACGGCGTTCCCGAGTGCCATGTGGAGGCGGCCCTGGGTCTCCGGGTCCTCCTCTGCTATGTTTTTCTCCGCTGCGTTGAGCATGTGCTGGCTGGTGTCTATCCCCCAAGTCTCCACGCCGGCGCGGGCGAGTTGTATCGCTAGACGCGCGGTCCCAACGCCGAGCTCAAGGGCCTTGCCGCCGTTCCTCTTCGCCTGCTCCACGTAAAACTCGACGTCGTCCTTCTCGCCGAACAGGTCGTAGAACCGTTCGGCCCCCTCTTGGTAGCTCGCCCCCATACATGTTCACCTATCTAATCTGCGGCGACGCCCGCCCCAGTCTACGTCTCAGGATCAAACAGAATCACTTGTAGATGACGGGGGCAGCCGATTTAAGGGTTAAAGCCGTCGACGGCCCCCGGTCTTTTCATAGGGGTTTTATACCGTCGTTTCTCTGTCAACTTGATGAACGAAGTCAAGTTTCTGAGGGACCAGATCGAGACAACCTTCAAGGGGGACTCGTGGCACGGCCCAAGCCTCATGAAGACCCTTGAGGGGGTGGACCTCGAGCAGGCGACGGCGCGTCCGCTAGGGGAGAGGCACACCATCTGGGAGCTCGTGGACCACACAACCTTCTGGCTCGAGGCAATCCTGGACGCGCTGAAGGACGAGGCGATGCCCGACCCGGTCATGGAGGTGAACTGGCCCCAGATGGGGAGCACAGACGAGGACTGGGCCCAGTCGGTGCGGCGCCTCGAGGCGGCTTTGAACATGCTCTTGGACGAGCTGGCGGGCTGGAGCAGCGAGAAACTGGAGAGGACGGTGCCGGGGAAAGACTATAACTTCAGACAGATGCTCCACGGAGCGGTTCACCACAACCTGTACCACGCCGGCCAGATATCCATCCTCAAGAAGAAGGCGTAGAGGCTAGCCCCAGAGCTTCTGTATCTCGATTATGTTGCCCTCGGGGTCGCGCATGTAGGCGAACTCTAGCCTACCCACTCCGTGTAGTTCAACGTTAACCACCTCGCCCACCAAACCGCCTCCCATCGAGATTACGGCTTCCTTGGTGGCCTCCACGTCATCGACCGCGAAGGCGATGTGCCCGTAGCCGGGCCTGTTGGGCGCCGGGGCCTCGGCTTCCGTCTTCTCATCGTACTGGAACACCTCCAGGGTGGGGCCGGCGTCGCCGTGGCCGGGGAGCCTGAGGTGTACCCCCCTGATGTGCGCCCCGTGCATGGCCACGGCCTTGTCGAGCCATTCACCGGATAGGTCCCTCTCAGGCGGCACAGGGATGCAGCCGAAGACCTTGATGTAGAAGTCCGCCAGTCGCCTCCAGTCCCGGGCCACGAGGTTCGTGTGGGTGTACTTCACCTCTTCTCCACCTTCATCCTCACAGCGTCATAGGACGTGTAGAGTATATTGTACGCTTGCGTTATGAGCTGTCTCATGGTCTCGTTGTCTCTGAAGCCCTCCGTGAACGCCTTCCACCCGGTGAGGTAGTACTCGCGGTACGGCTCAGCGATCCCTTGGAAGCCGTTGCGCTCCAGCAGCTGCAGCACGTTGGTCCGGTTCAGCGTCCACACGTGCTTAGGGTCGGTGAACTGGCTGAGGACCCTTACCGGCGTCGGTGAGACGACCCAGCATAGCATCCTGAGCACCCTATAGTACTCCAGGTCGATGCGGTCGATGACCCGCTCGGGCAGCCGAGCCAGAAGCGGGCCTAGGCCAGCAAGCTCGTCCAGGTCCCGCGCCCTGAGGTGCTCCACCGGCTCCTCCGGCTTTAAGGGCACCTCGCCGAAGAGCAGCTTAACCTTCTCTGGTCTCTCGGGCAGCCATTCGCCGCGAGCCTCCTCTATGACCACGACCTGGGGGCGTGGGATGTGCACGTGATCCGGCCTCATCTCCATGAACCTTTCCTCGTAGAGCCGGGTGGTCTCCAGCGAGTAGATGAAGCCTCCGCGGGTCTCCGGGAACAGAGGCATACGGTCCTTTGTGCTCATATGGATGTCGATGTCGCTGATCATCGGCACATAATCTACGGGTGATTCCCACGTCTTGATCCCCGAGCCTTTGAGGAACGCGTAGTCGATCCTGTCGCTCAGCCTCTCCTGGATCAGTTGCCGCCAGACCTCGATGGCGGCGTCCACGTCTTTTCTCGCCTCTGCTAACAATTCCATGTAGCTCATCGTGGTCACCGAGGGAATCTCAGTTTGGGGTTGATGATATATGGTTTACTGTTTCTGGGAGACGAGGATCATGCGGCGTGAATACATCTCGAAAGGGGACAGGTCGAACTCGCCGTAACATACCTTGTATTTCCATCCAGCCTTCTGGAAGGGCTGTTTTTACGCATTTACTACTGTAAAAAGGTGTGAAAACATGAAGAAAACCATGAATAAATGACCTTAACTTCTTAAAAGAATATTTTTTCCTTAAAAGAATATTAAATATTCACTTAAGGACGTGTCATAGCACGTGGACATCCAATTATAAAGTTAAAAGAATATTTTTTCCTTAAAAGAATATTTTTAGCATTTTTACACGAATAAATCCCTTAAAAGAATATTTTATATTCCGTTATTAATTTTACCTGTTTTTAATCGCTTTTTGAAACAAATGTAATACACGTGACGAAACTTAAACAGTTATTGTAAGATAACGTGACTGACTACGTGAACATTCCAAAATCAGGTTGTAAAAGGTACCTTCATGAATCCATGTAGTCTTCAAGAAAACTGTTTAGGAAAAACATACAATCCTCTAAAAACATAGTAAACATCAAATAGAATTTCCCGATTAAACTTCACAATTCTTATTCTACGAAATAAGATTTTATGACTTTGAAAAGAACTAATGAATTTTCAACATCAATATTCTCTATTACTTTTTTGTTAGGTTTATTTGAAAACGTCTTGAAATCTCTATCCTAGCTGTTTCTTAAAACCTCATGAGTCATATCTAGGATATCTTAACTAAGCCAAATACCATATAATTTTTCTTAAAACCTCATGAGTCATATCTAGGATATCTTAACTAAAAGCAATGGATAGCTAGCTGTTTCTTAAGACCTCTCGTAAAAAGGTTATTCTTCTTTGCGGAGTCTCTCAAAATATTCCTTTAAAGCTTGCTCGGTGATCATGCTAAGGGCTCCCTTGATGCCGTTATACGGTGGCTGCTCGGTGAGTTCTCTCAGCCGCGCTTCGGTGGCGTCGGTGAGACTCAGGGTTATTTTCTTCATTACCACCTTATCATTTATAGTCATATTCTTAAACCCTCTACGAATAAGGTTGTATCTATATGTAATAAGGATTACTAGAACCATCAAGTCTTATATAATGGTATTCGTATGGTATGTGTGTCCGGTATGAGCGCCCCTAAGCCCCCCATAATAGGCACAGTACTTCGTGGGGCGCTCACCGGACAAGGAGAATATAGTTAAATGAATTTGTTGTTTGTCGGCTTCCTCTATGGTTGCGCCGTGGGTGCCGGAACCGTTATGATAATCGACATGCTTCGTGAATATTTAACATACTTGGAAAAGAAGAAACGCCTAAGAGGGTTCATCAATGGCGAGTAACTTTGTTATTTGCGTAAATACCAATATTCAAATCCTTTAAAATCAAGTCTTTAATGTATGCATATTTTGAAGGATAACCATAAGCCTTAAACATCTTTTCAAGTTTATACCATTCATCCCTATTTAAATAAATAGTTGGAGTCCTCGGCACAATTCACCACTCTTAAGTAGTGAGTGTTTTTGTCATTATTAAGATTATATTTTGAAATGTAAAAATTAATTCAAAAATGTAAAAAAGTATGAGAAATTGAGAGTCTAATTCTTTTTTACCTTTTATCGCTTTGTGACTTGTAGACTCCATCGAATTTTCTCTTATTCTTCTTGATACTGTTCCAATTTACTAAGTTCATCAATAAATTCCCTGAGTTTTCTTGGACATAAGTCGTCTAATAAATATTCAAGTTCAATTATCTTTTCTCTAAATACAGCATCTTCTTCCATTAAATTAACTTCCTTATTCATTAATTTTCTAACAACAGGAATAACATCTAAATCAATTTTCTCTCCCTTCAACTCTAAACCTGAATATATTGTATACCTTCTCACATATGCCAAAAGATAATTTTCCCTACTAACATACTTTGAAGATATTTCAGTCCACTTTCTACGCGTCTTTATTTCTTTTATTGCACAATATAATGATAGAAAACCAATTGACTTAAACAAGGCTTCAAGCATTTTACTTGAATCCATACCGTCCTCAGAATATT
>Ga0307433_1001246_pt1 | contig 14469 bp, 12 predicted proteins | sample SalMarWE160210MG_FD_202166 | JGI IMG/M metagenome (GOLD analysis project Ga0307433, IMG submission 202166) | Salt marsh sediment microbial communities from the Plum Island Ecosystem LTER, Massachusetts, United States - WE1603-210 | ecosystem: Environmental > Aquatic > Marine > Intertidal zone >... | reverse complement strand
GCTCTGAGCCCAGGGATGCCACCTTCTCTTCTGACAATTTATTAAAAAGGAGGATTTAATAAACTTTTCTTTTTTTCTTTTTTTTCTTCTATTCTTTTTCACTACTTTTAATATATAAGGGATGCCTATGGCACAGCATTCCTCCGTAGGAGTGTCTTCGACACAATATTCTATAGGTTTAGAATGACGACCGTGAACGGTTACCTTTTTTATTAGGACAGTTTCATATAATGTTAATATTTATTATATTTTATCTGTTTGAGATAAAGAACAAATGAGAAATTATATATATATTATTTTTATTATTTTTACACTTACTCCAGCTTTTGCCAGGGAACAAATAGCCAGACAAAATGAAAGTTTTGATCCTATGAATCTTAATGAACCACCACTTCCCTTTATGGATAGGGCAATGATTTATGAGATCATAACGGACATAAATAAGCCTATTATTATGCATGATTTAAAGAAAGACACTCTTCATGTAGTTGAAAAAATAGGGTGGAAAGTACAGGTATTTTCTACAAGCGACTTTTATGAAGCTGATACTATTTATAAGCAGGTTCAGGATTCATTTGAAGATGAGGAGGTGGAAAAGATTTTTAATTCACCTTATTATAAAATTCGTGTAGGAAATTGTAGTACAAGAGAAGAAGCTGAGAATCTACTGAGTAATGCTTTGGAATTGAAATATCGTGGAGCATGGATAATACGGACAAGGATTAAAGTTAAAGAAAAATCTTTTTCCTATTAAAGAAGTGGAATAACATTTAGGGGGTGTGATAGAATAAAGTTTTCATTCTCGGAGACCCATATGGCGATTGGACATAGAATAATACAAAAATCCATTTTATTTCTTCTTCCCAGAGGGATGTCTTTCCGAAGGAATCCTAAGGATCGACACATCCCCTAAAGGTTATATCATCACACCCCCTTAATTACATTCAAGTAGATCAATATCATTTATTCACGAATTATGTTAAGATTTAATTAAGAGGTAAATAAATGTCAGGTCACTCAAAATGGAGTACGATAAAAAGGAAGAAAGGTGCAACAGACGCCAAGCGGGGGAAGATATTTACAAAGTTAATTAAGGAAATACAGGTTGCAGCCAAAATGGGTGGTGATGAGCATGCTAATTCTCGGCTAAGGTCTGCTATTCAAGCTGCAAGAGCCGCAAATATGCCATCTGTAAATATTGATAAGGCTATTGCTAAAGGTATAGGCGAGTTAGAAGGTAATTCGTATGAGGAGATTAGCTACGAGGCTTACGGACCTGGTGGTGTTGGGATATTGATGGAAGCTTTAACTGATAATAAAAATAGAACTGTGTCAGATGTACGTCATATTTTAACAAAGTATGGTGGGAGCCTTGCTACAAGCGGAAGTGTCGCCTATCTATTCGAGAAGAAGGGAATTATTACTATAGATAAAGAGAATTGTAATGAAGATGATCTTCTGCTTGTTGCTACTGATGCCGGTGCTGAGGATATAAATGTTGAAGAGGATTTTTATGAAATAAGTACCGAACCCTCATCATTTGAAGATGTTAAGAAAGCTTTAGAGGAAAATAATTTATCCATTCATGAAGCATCTATTTCTATGATTCCAAAAAATACAGTTAAAGTAGAGGAAGATACTGCTCCCAAAATATTAAAAATTATGGATGCTCTTGAGGAGCATGAAGATATTCAGAACGTTTATGCAAATTTTGACATTGATGATGATATATTAGAGAAAATACAGGAGAGTGCATGACAGGTTCCGAACTCAGGGTAATAGGAGTAGACCCTGGTATTAATCATACAGGTTATGGTATTATAAGTAAAGTTGCAAATAAAGTAACTTGCCTGGATAAAGGTGCAATCAGTAGCTCTGTGAAGTTAAATTTTCCCTTACGATTGCAAAAGATCTATCAAAGTTTAGGTGATATTATAAAATTGTGGCATCCGGATATTATGGCAATTGAAGACACGATTTATGCCCAGAATATGAAAACAGCATTGAAATTGGGGCAGGCAAGGGGGGTTGTACTGCTTGCAGGTGCAAATTTCGGGCTTGATATTTTTGAGTATTCTCCTAAAAAGATAAAATCTTCAGTAACAGGAAATGGTTCAGCGACCAAAGAACAGGTTCGTTTTATGGTAACACGTATTTTGAACCTTGAGAAAGCGCCAGTTTCCTTAGATGCTTCAGATGCATTGGCTGCAGCATTGTGTCATTTAAATCAAAATAGAATTTTAATATGAGAATTTATTTATGTTTGCATATCTTAAAGGATTAGTCGATTATAAAGACCCTACTTTAGTGGTTTTGGATGTTAATGGTATAGGTTATCAGATTAACATACCGTTATCTACTTACGAAGTTCTACCTCCGAAAAATGAATTTGTTAAACTATTAATATACTATCATGTCCGTGAAGACGCACAATCTCTTTTTGGCTTTGCTACAAAAGAGGAGAAAGACCTATTTTCAATGCTTATAAATATATCAGGAATTGGACCCAAAATGGCATTGACAATTTTGTCCGGTGCTACTCCAGTTCAGTTTAAAAACCGTATAATATCCGGTGATGTAAAGGCTCTTACTTTGATTCCAGGTATTGGTTTGAAAACTGCAAAGAGGATAATTGTTGAGCTGAGGGAGAAATTTGTTGGAGTGGATGAAAAACTTCCTGAAGAGATTACAGGTGGGGTTGTGTCTAAAACTATCGATGAAGCTCTAAAAGCACTTCTTGCTTTAGGATATCGGCGCGATGAGTCTTTAAAGGCAGTTAGAAAAGCATATAAAGAACTTGGTGATAAAGCATCAATTGAAAAGTTTATAAAAGTTGCTTTAAGTAAAATGTAGTATTAAGGAAGAGTTAAGCGCAATGGCTCAATGCAAAATGCAGAATGCAAAGTGAAAAATGCAAATATTAAAATGCTAAGAAAGACAACCAAAGGCGAAAAGACGATATGTCCAACTCAAATAAAAGGAATAGCAGCGATTTAAATTGAATAATGAACAAGCCTGCCTGCCGCAGGCAGGGATTAACGATTTTATGCCAAAGGCATTCTTTCGGAAGAATAATGAAGGATGAACGAATTTTGATTTTTCTCGTTTTTCTCTCGTTCCAAGGTTTTCTCGTTTTCCCTCGTTCCCAAGCTGGACTTGTGCCGTAGGCATCTCTACGAGGGGAACGCAATTGTTTGAGAAATTTTATTTCGAAATACTACAATTCTTCACAAACCTGATGATATACAATGCGCAGCAGATACAAATTTAGTGTAGAAAAAGGTCTTTATTTCGTAACATCTACAATCGTAGAGTTTATACCTGTATTTACATCTGAAAAATATTTCCAAATCATCATTAACTCCCTTGAATATTGCCGAACAAATAAAGGTATTAAAATACTTGCTTACGTAATAATGGACAACCATTTCCATTTACTAATTTCAGGCGAGAATTTATCAGATAAGATCAGGTCGATAAAACGCCATACAGCCAAAGAAATAATAGAACAGGTAAAAAGGGACAATAAACTATGGTTATTGAACCAGTTTAAATTTTATAAAAAGAAATATAAAAAGGAGAGTAATTACCAGGTTTGGCAAGAGGGTGCGCATCCACAAATAATCACTACTTTTAATGTGGCAGAACAAAAAATTAACTATATTCACTACAATCCTGTTAAGAGAGGTCTGGTTAAAGAACCGGAAGATTGGAAATTTAGTTCAGCTGGAAATTATTATTGTGGTAAAGGACTTATAGAGGTAGAAAGTTTGATGGAGTGATGAATATTTTTCAATATTCAAAACACAGTTTTTTGGACAATTGCGTTCCCCTCGTAGAGATGCCTACGGCACAAGTCCAACTTGGGAACGAGAATGGATAGGTCCAACTTGGGAACGAGAGGGGGTGTGTTCAACCTGGGAACGAGAATGGATAGGTCCAACCTGGGAACGAGAAGTGATTAAGAGTGTAGAAACAGCACAGAAGAATTAAAACAAAGGAAAAACTTCATAATTCTACCACTATTCTCCCAAAGGGATGCCTTCGGCATAAAATCAAAAATCGTCCATACAGATCCGTAGAGATTAATCCTTGTTCGAAATTCAAAGGTGATAAAACAAAATTTAGAAACAAGAGTAAGACCAGCACATAATAAGGTGTATATTAAATGTGTAAAATTTTGTATATTTGAAGAGCAAAATATTATGCAAACTTTAGTAATGAATTGAAAAGTATGTGCAATAAAACCGAAATGAATATACACCCAAACCGATATACAGTGAATATCACAAAGAGTCAATATGAGAAAAGAGAATGAAGTAAAGAAAACGCCATTTTACAACAAACATGTTGAGTGCGGGGCAAAGATTGTTCCTTTTGCAGGATTTCTTATGCCTGTTCAATATACGGGTATTATTGAGGAGCATAGAAGAGTAAGAGAAACTGTTGGAGTTTTTGATGTAACTCATATGGGTGAATTTATTGTCAAGGGCTTGTCCGCTGAAAAGTTTTTAAATACCATAACAATTAATGATGTTTCAAAACTTGGAGTTGGACAGGTGCAGTATTCAGCAATGTGCTATCCGGATGGTGGCATTGTTGATGATTTGCTTGTATATAGGTTCAAGGATCATTATATGATGGTTGTGAATGCATCAAATCTGGATAAGGATTTTGATTGGGCAAAGGAACATTTGATTGAAAATATGGAGTTGAAGAATTTTTCAGATGAAACCGGATTGTTGGCAGTACAGGGACCAAAAGTTTTTGAAACACTTCAGCCTTTGACGGATATAAAGCTTGAAGATATTTCATTTTATCACTTCGTTGAAGGTAAGATAGCCGGTATTGATATGATTATTTCTCGAACTGGTTATACAGGAGAGAAGGGTTTCGAACTATATCATAAATCTGCGGACAGTGAATATCTCTGGGATGAGATTTTTAAAGCGGGAAGGTCATTTGATATTCAACCAATTGGATTAGGCGCAAGGGATACTCTACGTCTTGAAATGAAGTATTGTCTATACGGTAATGATATTGATAAGACAACAAATCCTCTGGAAGCAGGTCTTGGCTGGATTACGAAATTTGACAAAGGTAACTTTATCGGAAGAGAAACCCTTTTGAAAATTAAAGAAACAGGTTTTAAAAGAAAATTAATTGCCTTAGAAATGATTGATATAGGGATTCCGAGACACGGGTATAGAATTTATTTTGAGGGCAAAGAAGTAGGTACTGTAACGAGTGGTACGCAATCTCCATCTCTTAACAAGGGAATAGGATTGGGATATGTTGTCAAAGAGCATACTAAAATCGGGACTGAACTGGAAATTGAGAGTCGTGGAAGAATAATAAATGCAAAAATTGTAAAACCTCCTTTTGTAACTTCAAGAGTATCATGAAAGAAAAACGCCAGGAAATTACCGGAATACTAATAATTGCACTGGGGATTTTAATTTTCCTTAGTTTGATTTCTTATAATCCTATTGAAGAACCGACTATTTCTAAAAATGTTGTAATACACAACTGGATGGGAATTGTTGGTGTATTTATTTCCCATTATTTGATAAAATTTACTTTTGGAGCAGTATCTTTTGTTATTCCGGTACTTGTAATACTATGGGGTTGGTGGATTTTTGCTAAAAGAAATTTTAAAGTTCTACTGCGATTCAGCATCTATGTGCTCATTTTATCAGTGACGGTTTCTACTGCATTGGCATTACCTGCTGTAAAACAAAAGATTATCAGCCCTATTGGTTTTCGATATAGTGGATTTTTAGGTGGTATATTCGCAAAAACTTTAAATGATTTTTTCGGTTTTTATGGAACGATAATAATAATTGCCGTAACAGCTATTATTGCGGTAAGGGGATATTTTTCCTGGAGTTTTTACGGTCCTTTTGAACGGCTTGTTCATGGGAAAAAATTCAAAGAGCCTGAACTTAAAGTCGCTAAATCTAAAAGGAGTCGATTAGAAGAAGCAGTCTCCGGCGCTAAAAGAGCAGACATTATAATGAAACCTGATTCTGATAGAACTTTTTCAAAGGTCGGTATTTCTCCTGAAGATTTTAATAGACCAATTGAACCACCTCAACCAATTCCGGCGAAAAAACAAAAAGGGAAGAAAGTAGAGCCGGATTTTACTATTGATAAAGGAATTTCGGATACAGGAACTAATTTAGAAACATTACAAGACAGTGAATACTATAAGAGGCAATATCAGCTGCCAACAATAGACCTTTTGGATTCTCCCCCTGATTATGGAGAACAGGTTCATAAAGAAGAGATGGTGGAAAATGCTCAAATTCTTGAAGATGCATTAGAGACATTCGGTGTTGAAGGAAAGGTTGTTCATATATCACCTGGACCAATTATTACAGTTTATGAAGTAGAACCTGCATCCGGTGTTAGGGTAAGTAGAATCGCTTCTCTGGCAGATGATTTGGCTCGAGTACTTCAGGCTAAGCGAATAAGGATTGTTGCTCCGATACCAGGAAAGTCAGTTGTGGGTATTGAGATTCCAAATCGACGTGCTGCTCTTATTTATTTTCGAAGTATCGTCAGTTCCAGACAGTATAGAAGTTCTACTTCCAAATTGACTATTGCATTGGGTAAGACAACTTCAGGCGAAGTTTATACTTTTGATCTGGCTAAGATGCCTCACCTTTTAATTGCAGGGGCAACAGGTTCAGGGAAAAGTGTTTGTATTAATACTATAATTTCCAGTATACTTTACAGAGCAAAGCCTGATGAGGTCAAGTTTGTATTAATTGATCCTAAAAAACTTGAACTTTCAGTATATAACGAATTAGAGGGATATCATCTAATTACATGTGAAGACCTTGATGAATATGTTGTGACCAAGACTGAAAATGCAATTGTGGCGTTGCGTTCTGTTGAAATGGAAATGGAGCGGCGTTATGAAATTCTCGCTGGTGCTAATGTAAGAAATATTATCGAATACAATAAAAAAATATCGGAAGGTAAAATTGATACGGAATTTTTACCGTATATAGTTGTAGTGATTGATGAGTTAGCAGATTTAATGATGACATCAGCTAAAGAGGTTGAAGAACCAATAACGAGGCTTGCTCAGATGTCGAGGTCGGTTGGAATTCATCTTGTCATTGCAACACAAAGACCATCGGTTAATGTAATTACCGGTGTGATTAAGGCGAATTTCCCGGCAAGAATTGCTTTTCAAGTAGCATCTAAAGTTGATTCCAGGACTATTCTTGATATTAATGGTGCCGAGAAACTTCTTGGTCGAGGAGACCTTCTAATTATTACTTCTCAAGGACCGGAACCGACAAGATTACATAACGCTTATATTTCTTTAGAGGAATTAGAGAGAATTTTAGCTCACATTCGAAAACAACCTAAGCCGGGAGAGGTGGAATTACCATCTATTCAGGAAGAGGTAGTTGATGATTTCGGTATGGTTGGAAATGGCAAAAGAGACGAGCTGTTTTATGACGCATTAAGGTTAGTTGTAACTCACCAGCAAGGCTCTATCTCTTTACTACAGAGGAGGCTTAGAATAGGATATTCTAGAGCTGCCAGGTTAATTGATGAGCTTGAAAGAGCTGGAATAGTTGGACCATTTACCGGCAGCAAAGCACGGGAAGTAATGGTTGATGAAAGTTATCTGGATGACTTAAAGGGAGAAAACAGATTCCCTACCGGTGATTAAAAAAAATTGTGAGAATTATCACAATAGCTATTAATCAATTTATATATAATAGCAATAATTTAATGATTATAAAATTCCCAAAGACTTCGTTACTAATAAGGCTTTTTGTGATATTATCATTACTAATTATGATTTTATATGCAGAACCAAAAGAGAACACGATCCTTAATAAAATTTCAAATAATTACCAAAGTAAGCTACCATTCCAGTTAGAATTTAATATTATTCAAGAATTCAACGGCAATGATAGTGTTCAAGAAATGACGGGTGTTTTTTACCTTACTAATGAGGATACTTTTAGAGTCGAATTCCCGGGTCAGGAAATTTTATATGATGGTAAATGGTTGTGGAGTCTTGATATGTCAGCTGATCAGCTTGTTGTGGAGGAGTTTAATCCGCAATCAAATTTAAAATTTATATATGATATTATAAATGGTAATTGGGACGAGTTTGTAGTAGATAGTATTTCTGAATTTGATATTACAGCAAATGTTGCTGAAATTAATTTGAAAACTCGAAGTGAAAATAATTTTTTCAAATATATTATTCTTAAAGTAGACACATTGTCAAATGTAATAATAGAAGCGAACTATGTAGATTTCCAGCAGAACAATATTTCTATTGTTTTTAAAAATTTTGCACTTATCGCTATTTCTGATTCTGCATTTTTTAAAGTGAAAGATTTTGGGAATAAAGAATTAATAGATTTAAGACCTTGAAGAATCCAGATCACTCGATGCAGAATAATAGTTTTTTTAATTATAAAATGCTTATTGGATTCTTGATAAGCATTTTAGGCTTGTATCTTGGATTCAGGAAATTTGATAGCAAAGCGTTTATTAGCTCATTGCAAAGTTCTAATTTGATACTGTTTTTTTTAGCGATGTTGATTCTGATTTTTACAGTTTTTTTGCGTGCGTGGCGGTGGAAATATTTAATATTGCCTTTAAAGAAAATACCTTTGAAAGACCTTTTTGCTGCTGAAATGATATGCTATTTTGGGAATAATGTTTTTCCTCTTAGAATGGGTGAATTGCTCAGGTCCTTTTCATTAAGTAAAATGTCGGGTGTTTCAGTAGTTTCAATTTTTGGAACTGTTGTGATGGAAAGAATATTAGATTCATTGGTATTTGCAGTTATTTTGATTTTGGCTGTAATATTTTTGCCAGAAATGCCTGTATGGATTAAATGGAGTGGAGTAGGAGCATCTATAATTATTGTTATTTTGGGGCTGTTGTTGTACATTTTGAATTCGAAAAAGGAATTTTTAAAGAACTATTTAAAAAATCATTTTAAGATATTTAGTATGGAAAAAGTTATGAATCCCCTTAGTCAATTTATCAGTGGGCTTTCCGCTTTAAGATCAACCCCCCATCTGGGATTGATATCTATTCAGTCCTCTGTTATATGGATATTGTGCATTTTTGTTACCTGGGTGATTGGCGCTTCTTTTAACATATATTTTTCAATTGGTAATTTACTATTAATATTTTTCGTCACTTCCGCAATTATTTCAATCCCATCATCTCCAGGTTATGTTGGTACATATCATGCCGGTGCAATAGGTATATTGTTATTTATTGGGCTTGATCTTAGCTTATCACAGGCAATAGCAGTAGTTTTGCATGCTGTTGGTTTTTTATCATTAACATTAATAGGGTTTGTATATTTTATAAAGTACCATATCAGTATAAAGGAGACTTCCCGAAGCTTTGAGATAGAGAAAGGACAGATAAAGGTTTAGCAATGGAAAATTATAACACTCAGGATAAAGCAGATTTTTCACGAAGAACTTACCCTGAACAGGAAAAAGAGGTTTCTCTTCAAGATTATATTCGAATATTATATAGGGGTCGATGGATAATATTTGTTTCTTTTATTGTGGTTATGTTTTTTACGGTTTATTCTACTTTTATTGCCGCACCTCAATATGAAGCTTCAACTCTTTTTATGTTAGCGGCAAGACCGGGACAGACATCCGGACTTTTTCAGAATCCCTGGATGCCCGGTAATGTGATGAAAGTAAATAATGAAATCGAAGTATTGAAGAGTAATGCACTAGCAAGAAGAGTGATAAAATCTCTTAGAAATTCGACGTATGCTGATAGTCTGTATGTTTTAGGAGTGCGAGAGTATGATAAAAAGGGTGTAGGATTTTCGGAAATAATGGCAGGAATGAAAGTAGGAATAAAAAATCTGATTTTCGGTAAACCAGAAGTTGTATCCAGTGTAATTGATACATTAGATCGAACACTTGTTAAGGGCTTACGCGGGGCAATGAAAGTTGAACCCATACGAGATACGGAAGCTATTCGATTAACTGTTACTTCTGTTGATCCCAATGAAGCCGCACTACTGGCTAATATAATTGCCAGGGAATATTATCATCTTGACCTGGAATATAATCTGGCTGAAGTTGTTGAGATGAAAGATTTTTTAGAGGAGCAGTTAGAAAAAATTGAGAAGGATTTAACACGCTCAGAAGAAAATCTAAAAGAATATCAGGAACGTGAAGGAGTATTTGGACTTGATGAAACGGCACAAACACTAATTGACCAGCTTTCAACTTTTGAAGCGACTTATTATACAACATTAGCTGATTTAAAAGTCACGAGAGAGAAATTAAATAACCAGCAAGAGTTATTGAATGAACGTGAGAAGTGGATTGTAAAGGAGGCTATAAATACGACTAATCCGTTGATTATTCAGCTCAGGCAAGCAATTGCTGAGATGGAAGCAGAAAAGATTACCGCAATGACTGTACAAGGGTTAACGCGAGATCATGAAGCAATGACAGAGATGGATACCCGTATTGAAGATCTTAAGAAAAAGTTATTTAATGAAGCACAGAATCTTACAAGCTTAGGGCTTTCACCGGAAGAACAATCTGAGATATCGTTAGACCTACTCAAGAATGTTTTATTTTGTAATGTTGAGATAATAGCGCTTGAAGCTAAAAGTAAAGAATATAAGCAGCTGGTTGATCAATATTCCGGTGAGCTTAATAAGCTGCCTGAGAGAAGTCTTAAATATGCACGCCTGGACAGAGAGAGACAGGTAAATGAAAAATATTATGTTTTAATGAAAACAAAGTACCAGGAATCCCGTATTACAGAAGCCAGCAAGATAAGTAATGTAAGGATCGTCGATCCCGCAATTCCTCCTGAAAGACCGGTAAAGCCGAAGAAAAAGCTGAACCTGATATTGGGATTGTTTATTGGTTTGGGGCTTGGTGTAGGTATTGCATTTGTTAAAGAATATCTCGACCATTCGGTTAGAACAGATGAAGATTTAGAGAGAGTCGGGTTATCTGCTATAGCAATTGTTCCAACAATTAATGTTAAAAGAGCGATTGAGAAGATGGAAAAAGTGGGAAAAGACCTGAATGGTGAACTTTCATTACAGTCTCGTCTTGTATCGCATTTTGATCCCAAATCTCCGGTTACAGAAGCATATAGGGCTCTACGTACAAATATTCAGTTTATGAGTCCTGACAAGCCATTAAAAACTTTAGTGGTTTCAAGTCCTGGACCTAAAGATGGAAAAACAACAACAGTGGCAAATTTGGCTATTACTTTTGCAAGTTTAGGTAAGAAAACACTGCTTGTAGATGCCGATTTGCGTAAACCAATATTGCATAAAGTATTTGATATTCCTCGCAGCCCCGGTTTAGTGCATGGAATAATAGAAGATATTGATTATAGTGATATTATTCAAAAGACCGAGGTACCAAACTTATATTTAATAACCTGTGGTGAAGTTCCGCCAAATCCGTCGGAATTACTTGCATCTCAGAAATTTAAGAATTTGCTGGAAAAGATGAAAAATGAATTTGATATAATATTGACAGATTCTCCTCCTATTATAGCGGTTACGGATACAAGTATTTTATCAAAAGTTGCGGATGGTCTTTTGCTTGTGGTTAGATCTGGTAGTACTGATACCCGGGCGCTTGGACGGGCAATTGAATTGCTTTCGAGGGTAAAGTGCAATGTGATTGGGGCTGCTCTTAATGATGTAAATATTTCTGCCGGTTATGGTTATGATTCCTATTATTACTATTATCATTATCACTATTATTACGGGGATGAGGGGAAGAGAAAAAGACGAGTTAGAAGAAAAAAAGCGTGAGAAACGAAGAAGAACTAAGCATATGTAGTGTCTGACCAAAAAGTCGATTATATTGTGAAATATCAATGTCAAAACGACATAAAAAACGATGTCATTCCCTCGAAGAGGTCTCTTTGAGATGAGGAGGAACGACGAAGAATCTCAGACACTATATGTTTAAAAATCGTTTGAGATTCTTCATTTCACTACGTTCCATTTAGAATGACAACCTCTGTAATTTTGTAGAAACATAGGTATTATGGTGGTTTTTATTGACTTTCGTGAAAATCAGTCGATTATTCAGATCACAATATTGCTTAATATACTCATCTCTAATCGGTTACGGATTTTCGTTCAGATACTATATAGAGTCTGTCCATAAAGTATAAACCACTTGCCGTAGGCATCCCTTGCGGGAGAAGTGGTTATTTGATACAAAGAATTATTTTATCACCATAATAAATTATGGTGTTACCTCAACCGCAATATTATCAAGATATTGAGATAACACCTGCCTGTCCCTCTGGGGAATTTATTCAGGTGAACTTAACCGTTAATAATCTTTAACTGATTTATCAGTTTTTCAAGTTTATGGACAGACACTATATAGTTAAATATTTCGATTAAGGGTTCAGATTTTAGGAAGTTCCGTCATGAGCTCACTCATGACGGAATATAAAACTTACTGCTATGAGTGAGCTCATAGCAGAACTTGCAAAAACGACTATTATGATTAACCCTACTACGTAACTTAAAAATTTAATATACAAAATGTAGTATTTACAATTGCTAATTGGGACAATATCAGGCATTTGCCTGATTTCCTATCTCAAAGAGATGTCTGCGACAAATGACGTTGTAGGGTTAATATTAGTTCTAATCGTAATAACTTATTTGATAGGAGTATTAGAAGAATCTTGCGAAGTTTTTTTCAAAGAATCCGCAAACTGGCGTACATACCGCTCTGTACCAGGAAGTTCTCTCTTAGTATAGAGACTCCTGCCTGTCTGATTGCCAGGCAGGGAGGAGAAATACCTTTGAGGAAGGTTGCGAACATTCGAAAAGTTTTTCCCCTACCTATCTGAGGAATTCCTGAAAAAGATATTTTGTTATTCAATTATTTTATATATTCAATAGAAATTATTATTAGGAAACAAGATTGAGAAATTAGGAAAGAAAGAAATCTTTTGCAAATTTTACTTTTTACTTTTGTCTTTTTACTTATTAATTGCTTCCTTTAAGCACAGGAAGAATTTTTGACATGGGTGCTAAAGGACAATTGGGTGTTATATTAAATCCAAATTATTTCATAAAATTGCCTTCATTATTTTCTTATATAAATTTTGAGGCAATAATAGGTTACACGAAATTCAATGGGAAAGAAACTACTATGCCGGGTGCGTTAACCTCTATTATTTCATTTGATTTGAACGGAGGATATGATTTATCTGATCTCATTGCTGAATATATCGGTTTTGAAAACCCTGCAATAGGTTTTTTCGGAATTGCCGGGCTTCAATACAATCTGCAATCATGGGACGTTCCTAATAGAGAGTTCGATTCCGCTTCTGCATTCGGAATGAATTTAGGTGTTGGCATTAAGTTAAAGGCGATTGATATCAGATTCGTACAGAGTAATTTTGTAAAGGGCGATGTTAAAGATCATCAAGGTGAAGCTCTTTATTATAAAAAATATAACCACGCGGGAAATGGATTCTTGTTAGGTATTGCATATCCATTTTGATCTATCAACACATATTTTATATGAGAAAGCCCCGGCTAATTCGGGGCTTTTTTACTTCTTATACAGTGATTAAAGTTATAAATGATTACAAATTTAAACCCTGACCTAACACAAAATTAATACCAATTTCCAATATATGACTCGATTTATCAAAATATCTATTTAGTGTCTGGACGAAAAGAAATAACTTCTTAAATAATATTAGGATAGAGTGAAAATATCAGGTAAAAAACATTGAAATATACCGAAAAGTAGTTAAATTTGAGTGATATTCGATATACATTATACTTAAAAAGGTCAGGATTACCACAGATGCGTAAAAGATTCGAGATTAAATTAGAACTTGGAGCAACACCGATTGAAGAGATCGAAATTCCTGCCCGGAGTCGGGATGAGTTGCCACCGGTGATGCGTGCTTTAAAGTACATTTACACTACTCCAGCAATACACAGAGAAGTTTTTCAGGTTCTTGAGCAACACATTAAAATATTCAGGATGGGATGTCTTGGGATGAGTTTGTGGGAGATACTGGTATTAGGTGTTGTGCGATTAACCCTTGATATTGATTATGATCGATTAGAGCATATAGCGAATTACGATCTTTTAGTTCATCAATTTTTAGGTGTAGACAGTTACGCCAGGGAGCCCAAAAAGTATCCGTTGCAAACATTAAAAGACAATGTTGGGTTATTGACGGAAGATCTTTTGGTAGAGATAAACCGTATTGTTGTTAAGACAGGACATAAAATAACCTGTAAAAAAAAGATGATGTGCTCTTGGTGAAGGTTGATACGTTTCCGGTAGAGTCGAATGTTCATTTTCCCACAGACCTTAGTTTGTTGTGGGATTCTGCCCGTAAGAGCATCAAGACAATATTATGTTTGGTTGAAGACACAGAGATTGGTGGTTGGCGTAAAGG
>Ga0307433_1001242_pt1 | contig 14490 bp, 10 predicted proteins | sample SalMarWE160210MG_FD_202166 | JGI IMG/M metagenome (GOLD analysis project Ga0307433, IMG submission 202166) | Salt marsh sediment microbial communities from the Plum Island Ecosystem LTER, Massachusetts, United States - WE1603-210 | ecosystem: Environmental > Aquatic > Marine > Intertidal zone >... | reverse complement strand
CGGGCTTTCCAGTAAGCCATCCAATAGGGGTCAACAGACGGCTTCGCTAGCGGCTGAAGCTTCCCATCCACTTTCAGCCACCTTCCATGCTTGCTGTCCATTACTTCTCCAATGACGCCTGCTCTGATTCCAGCCGACTTTAAAGCCCCGATTACCGCCTGAGCCTTTTCCGGCTTCACAGTAATTATCAGCGTCCCCTCACTCAATGTCCTGTAAGGGTCCAAGCCGAAGAGGCTGCAAACCTGCTCCGCTTCATCAGTGACTATAACCTCTGAAAGGTCAACTTCTACGCCTATTCCTGCAGCTTGCGTAAGCTCATAAATCGCCCCCAGCAACCCGCCCTCAGTCACATCATGCATAGCCGTGACTCCCTCCTCCCTCAAGCCCACCGAAGCAGCCGCCAAGGCATCCTTAACCACGCTGAATTGCGAAAAATAGGATTGGGCTCTCTTAAGAAAGGCTGACCCATACGCATTTTCGATTGTTTTAGGGAAAGTTCTTGCCAGTATCCCCGTGGATGCTATGGCCACTCCCTTAGTCATAACAACCAAATCTCCAGGCTTAGCCATGCTGCTGCTTAAATAACGGTTTTCCGGAGCCACGGTCATCATTACGCCTCCGCCGATAACCGTGTAGTCTGAGCCAACGTATCTGCCGGTGTGCCCACCCAAAACAGATATTCCCAGTTTGCTGCACTCCAAATGAAACGCATCCCAGTAGGTCTCGAACTCTTCATCCTTCATGTGGGGAGGAAGACTAAAGTTAACCATGACGAACTGCGGCGGAAACCCGCAGGTGCTCAGGTCTGAAGCCAACAGATGCACCGAAATCCAAGCTGAATCTTCCAATCCAAGCTCAGGAATAACAGACAACGGGTCTGCCGTGACCACCAAAACTTGGCTGGAATTCAGCCGAACCACAGCATTGTCAAGCCCATGGTTTGGACCTGCAAGAACCTCTTTTCTTTTCTTTCCTAACCGCTGATACACGATTTTGTCCATCAGCTCCTGACTGAACTTTCCGACTTTCGATAGGTTATCCATTCTTTTTCATCTCAATTTGACTGCTACTCCAAGGAAGGCGCCGAAGGGAAAAAGGGATGATCGGGTCTCCTCCATGTTGTTGGGGAAAACTGTTGTGTTCCAGTAGGATATCTTGTGTGCGTCGCCAAGAGCATCATGCAGCATCTGCTTGATGTCCAGTATAGAGTAAAATTTGGCGTTTTTGTAGTAGGGATTCTTTCCCATCTTCAATTGAATCATTCTCCTCAGAGTGGGCAGACTCCACCTGTTTATCAGCCCGAAGATTATGCCTTTGCGGGCTACTCTCGACGCTTCACGTATAACCTTGATGGGGTCAGGCATGTAAACCAGGCAGGCTATGAAGGCTACGACGTCAAAAGATTTGTTTTTGAAGGGCATAAGCGATGATTCACCCTGCAATAGTGTTCCGTTCGTCCACAGTTTCTTGGCTTCCCTCAGCATCAAATCGGACAAATCCAATCCAACGCACTCTAGACCCAAGGATTCAAACCATCTGGTGAAGTGACCTGTGCCGCAGCCTACCTCCAGCAGGCTTTCTGTTTCTCCCAGATTGTCCAGAAGCTTCTTTAGCAGAGCCTTCTCTGACCTGTCAGCCCTTCTGTACTTTTGCTGATAAAATGATTCGTAATCTTTGACTATGGCTTTCTGAAAGTACCAAGCATCCCGCTGCATAGTTGTTACTCCAGCATGCTGACGTCCCACATCTTCTTAACCACCCTAACTACGCCATAGCCGATGGGAACAAAAACCAGATCAACCAATGTTCCCAAGGTTATCAGAGCCATTCCCAGACCGAAGAGCCCCCAGTCCATGAAGAAGAAGATTGCAGTCTCCACTATCACAGCTGTTACCATGGCGGCTACCTCGTTTACTTTCCTCAGCAGACCCACAGTGGCGCCCATTGGTCCCCTGCTGACAACGATTCCCAGAAGGAAGATGCCCATGAACCCTGGAGGCACCATAATGGACCCTATGCTTGCTCCCGCCAGGAAGCCTAGCGCAGAGCCGATGGAGGCTGAGACTAGGGCTGGAACTGGACCCATCAGTATCCCAACCACAAATATGACTATGGGAGCAAAGGTTAGAGTGGAAAGTGGAGGCGGCATAGGTATAGCCGTCATCGTGGTTACCGCAATCAAAGCGGACATAACCGCAGTCATAGCCAACTTTACGGTGGCACTAGATTGAGTGTTTACAGGTTGAAAACTGTTGTTTGGTTTCACTTCTTCTTTTTCCCTCCGCCAGCATTACCTGGATCAGGTTCCTAGGGTCGACAACAAGCCAGTTGTCCTCTCAGCCGAGTTAACTCAGCTCCCCATGCACCTTACAGTAAAAGAGTGCATTCTCTATATTTAAGCCTTGACGGACAAGTTGCAGCCTGAATGATGCACCCATAATTGTTATAAACCATTTTTTGGTTAGTTCTGTTTATGTCAAATAAAGTTCATTGCGCCCACATCCTCATGAAAACAGAGAAAGAGGCAAACACGGTTTTGGAGCGGTTAAAGAAGGGAGAAAAGTTTTCAGCCATAGCCAATGACGTTTCGCTCTGTCCCTCTAAAAAACGCGGCGGAGACCTCGGAACATTTGGCAGAGGACAGATGGTGAAGGAATTCGAAAAAGCCGCCTTCGACCTCCAGAAAGGACAAATCTCAGGAATAGTGAAAACCCAGTTTGGCTACCACATAATCAAGAGGTTAGAGTAGCGCCACCTTTCAATGCCTGCGTTCTAATTTCTTGACTATTTAGTCGATTTGGTCATCCCAAAAATGAATGTACGTGTATTTGTCTTCGAACCCGAAACGGGGGTCATCGTAGATTATGTCCAATTTTAGTCCGTGTCTTTCGATGAGCTTGTTCATGTTTTCCCAAATCAAAGGAGACAGATTGTCGGAACCCCATTCTGGGAACCAGATGTTGTCATCTACCCGTCGCATGCCCCAGCCATAATCCTTAGGGAGAACAAAGGCTGCTTCCGCCTCCACCTTCTCAAGGGAACTTTGCTGCGGTGAGTGAATCATGTTCCAGAAGGTTTCCATGGCGTCGAAGTGTTCATCTGTTAGTATTCCGTAGGGGTTGTCTGGAGGGTATGTGGGATAGTTGAATACAATCAGGTATTTTGCTCCTGCGCGGTAGGCTGTTTTCATGTCCTCCAGAATCTCTGTTCCATTCCCTAAGTAAGGCGGACCCTGATATGTCCACGTGATTATGGCACCCCACTCCTTACCCTGCACATGTGCGGCTCCTCTGCCGAGCGCTATTTGCTGTGTTCTGCTGTGGTTCCATCCCAACTCAACGAAGACGGCGTCGTATCCAGCCAGATAGTCGAACCAGTATAGTGCGTAATCGGAGGTGAAGGCGGTAACGTTTCTGTTCTTGAGGTCTTGCATGCTCCAGGTGGAGGAGATGCTGGTGACGAAAAGTTCGGCTGCTTCGCTGTAGTCTGACACTCTCTCGAACTGACTATCTTCTCCTTCCCAATCTCCTGAGTCAATCTGCCTTCCACCCGGCTCATCATAGAGGTAAACACCCAAAAACTCTTCGTCCCACCTCTCCTTTGCAGTGTCCAGCCAAGTGAGATGCCATGGGTAGCCAATGTGTGAGTGGTAATCAAAGAAAACCATGAAGTTCAGTTCGGCGTCCACAGCATATTCGCAGATTTCGTTGAGGGCAGTTTCGTTGATGCTGGCTTCCCAAGAATTTATGAGGAAGAGGTTGGTGTATCCCTTCACTCTGTCGATAAGCAGCTTCGCTTCGCTGGTTGTGTTTCCGCCAAAGGAAACCCCGAAAAGGAACTCTTCATCGGAAACGTCGTTTTTGGAGCTGTAGTGAACATAGATTATGACGGAGCAGAAGAGGGAGGTCAACAAAATGACGGTTAGAATCAGCCATGTTAGTTTCATCGGGTCTCCATTTAGGGTATACAGGCGAGAAATAAAGATTTTGTGAGGCAAAAACATTTGTTGACATTCAACATAATTAGCTTTGAAGAGTTGAGAAAATCCAAAATGGACAAGTTGCCATTTCGATTCGTTTTGCTGCTGAGCCTATGTGCCTTATTGTTGGCTGCTCCAATCGTTGGGTCAGCGGAAGCAAACGGAGCAATCTACATCCTGGCTGATGGAACGGTTGAAGGAACAGACAATATTCAGCGGGAGGGAAGCGTCTACACCTTCACAGACAACATTTACGGTCAGATTGTCGTGGAAAAAGATAACATTGTGGTTGATGGGGCAGGCTACATTCTTCAGGGAACCGGGATTGGGGCAGGAATAAATCTTGCTGGAAGAACCGGTGTGACGGTCAAGAACTTGGAAATCAGCAATTTCTTTTACGGCGTCTACCTTAATTCTTCTCTGAACAACAGTCTAGAAAACAACATTATACCCGCTAATTTTTATGGTGTCTACCTGTCCGCGTCCTCCAACAACACCCTCTTTGGCTGCAACATCACCGAAAACGGCTCTTCCGGCGTCTGGTTCCGCAGCTCTTCAAACAACGACATAAACGGGAACAGAATAACCGGAAATGGTCAGGATGGCATCTGGCTCTCCTGCTCTTCAGACAACAACAGAGTTTCAGGAAACATAGTCGAGGCGAATGCGTACGGCATCCGAATTGATGACTATTCAAACAACATGCTCAGAAACAACGAGTTGAGAGACAACGGGTGCAACTTCGGCGTGTTCGGCTCGTTGCTTCCCGAGTTCATCCAAGACATAGACGAATCAAACACTGTGAATGGAAAACCAGTCTACTATTGGGTTAACCGACAGGATGCGGCTGTTCCGCTTGACGCAGGCTACGTGGCTCTAGTAAACTGCTCAGGGATAACCGTCCAAAACCTGAACCTCAGCAGCAACGGGCAGGGGATACTGTTAGCCTCCACCACAGAATCTTCGATAACCCAAAACAGCATAACAGCCAACATTCACGGCATCTACATGTGTGATTCTGCAAACAACACTGTCACCGGCAACAACATAACCAGAAACGCGGCGCATGGCGTCTACCTGTACTACTCGCAGGATAACACGTTCTTCCACAACAACTTCATGGACAACACAAACCATGTCTACGATGTGGGAGAACCATCCAACAGTTGGGATAGCGGAGTTGAAGGGAACCACTGGAGCGACTATGAAGAAAAATATCCCAACGCCGCTGAACTGGACAATTCAGGCATCTGGAACGCACCATACATTCTCGATGAGAACAACCAAGACAATCACCCACTAGTAAACACTATTCCAGAGTTTCCATCGTGGGTTATTCTGCCGTTGCTTATTACCGCAACACTGACAATCCTGATCTGCAAACAGAGGCTACCCAAAGCAGCGAGCAACTGACAGAAAATAGCTCTTTAGCTCATTTGCTGGTTGCCCAAATTCTCGTGTGCTTGTTCGGGTTTGGGTTTTCGTTTGAACACGCAGACTCCAAGCCAGTTTCTGATCCGTGACTGGCAGTAGCCGTCAACATTGTTTACGCAGTTTTTTGCAGTGCATTCTACTTTTCGTCGCACTTGTTACTCTCCAAAACAAAAGTCTTCAGGTAAAAAGGAACGGTTAGCTTTAATTCTTTCTTTTCGGCTGCCCCTTTTTTGGTTTCAGGTGAACCTCTGGAACCAGTATGCCCTCCTCGGTTATGACCGCATCCACGTACTCTAGGGGCGTTATGTCAAAGGCTGGATTCAACACTTTGACGCCTTCAGGCGCGATTCGCTCAGAACCTATATTCGTGACTTCCTTTGGATTTCTTTCCTCGATAACCGCGTCGTCTGAGGTGCGCGACTGGTCCATCGTTGAGGTGGGGGCAGCCACGTAGAATGGAATCCCATGCTCAAACGCCAAAACAGCCACATTGTAGGTTCCAATCTTGTTCAAAACCGCGTCTCCGACAATACGGTCCGCGCCAACCACAACCTTATCCACCAAACCCTTAGACATCACATAGCCCACCATAGTATCGCTAATGAGGGTCACAGGAATGTTGTCCCGCATCAACTCGTAACAGGTGAGCCTAGCCCCCTGAAGCCGCGGACGGGTCTCACAGGCAATCACCTTAACTTTTTTGCCCTCCTCAACTGCAGCCCGTACAACCCCAAGCGCGGTGCCGTAATCAACCGTAGCCAAACTGCCCGCGTTACAGTGGGTGAGAACCACGTCGCCATCCTCTATGAGCGTGGCTCCATGCCTGCCCATCTTCCGGTTAGCCTCCACATCCTCATCCGCCATCCTCTGAGCCTCCGCCTCCACAGCCTCCGCCAAATCCTCCTTTGTTCCAGAAGTTTCCTGAGCCTTTTCCATCACCCTGTCTATTGCCCAGAAAAGATTCACAGCGGTTGGGCGGGTCTTCCGCAGCACCTCAGCCGACGTCTCCAACTCCCTCATCAGGTCCTCCCTCTTTTTCGCCTTTGAATGGAAGGCTGTAAGAGCCAAACCATACGCAGCCGCTACGCCGATGAGGGGGGCTCCCCGCAGCTTCATCTCCTTAATCGCGGAAGCTACATCGTCACAGTTTTTCATTTCTACCCAAACAACTTGGTTGGGCAGTTTCGTTTGGTCAACAATTACAACCACGCCGTCTTTCCACTCTACGGTTCTCACGCATAAACACCTGCCTGTTGATTCTGTCTTGCCTCGATAATATGTTTTCTACAAAAAATAAAGATTTCAGCCTCACTATACAACTCGATTATATCGCCGCATAGGGGGTGTACGCTATGCAAGACACTGCGTTCAAATGTAAACCTACAATTTAATTACTGGGAAGAACAAGAATTTTTTAGTGACTAAGGGAAGCGTCCACCATCGGCAACGACGTGGAGGGTTTTTCATTTTTTCCCTACCTGCGCTTCCCACAGTCCCACCGCAATAAATGTTCTATTACGGCTGCCAGTAGCAATTTATCCTTTTTTGTTGAGTTTTATTACAACCTCAATAGGGCTTCCCTTAGGAAGCTTCAGATTCTGCTGCCACTCGTCTCCAACAGCAATGAGAGAGTAAACGCCTGAAACCTCGGCCTTAGCTTTCTTAACAAAGTTAACCAATGCAGCCTGAGTCTCCCCCGTCTTTATCATGTCATCCACTATAAGCACGCTGTCCCTCCGCTTCAAAGCGTCCTTCGGCAGATACAGGGTCATGGTCACGCCTGAATCACGCAGAACATAGGTTTCCTCCAGAAAAGCGGGAACCCCCACCTCCTTGTTTCGTTTCGCAATCAACAAATCGACACCCAAAGAGTTTGCAACCAATGCCCCAAGAGGTATGCCGTCCACGGCGGCGGTCAAAACTTTTGTCACTCGCCCCCCAGCAAAGGTTGCTAGGGCGTGATGTGCTGCCTGTTGAAGGATGTTGTGGTCGCCTATGATCCATGTGTTGTTGAAGTATCCTGCTGCGTTGAATTTTATTCTTCTTCGGAGTTCTGCCTTCAAGCCGACAAGTTTGGTTAAAACTTCCCAAAGTTCTTTTGCTCTATCCGCGTTTGGCAGAACATGGCCTTTAGCGTACCTGCTTAGAACTGTCACTGGCAGGTTGGTTTTGACTGATAGTTCTCTGTAGGTGTACTCCTTTTTTGCTGTTCTGAGTAGCTCGATGGTCATTAACCGAAGTTTTAGGTCTTCTGCATGCGTGTTCATACTATCATCACTTTTCTATGCACACCAACAAATCAAACTGTGAGTGTGCAGGTTACTTATTTTAACTTGGATGGATTTATAATTTCCGTATAACGTGGAGCGGCGTAAAGACAGCACGGCGCCGAAGCCTGCTTTAGGAATTGGGGGTGGCGGATCCGCGGGGATTTGAACCCCGGATCATTGGATTTCTTCTCCCGTAGATTAGAAGTCCAATGCCTTATCCTGACTAGGCCACGGATCCTTGATTGTCATAGTTTAAGAATTGCTTAGATATAATCTTTCATTTAAGCTGATGCTGCGAAGTTTCTTTGGTTAGGCTATGTAGATTGCGGGGCGGTATGGTCTGGCTAACCCCGCTTTCTTCTGGGGGTCATGAAGCTGCTGATCGTCCTCCCGATAGGTGTGGATTTTGGCGTTGAATTCTCTTGCAAAGAAGGTTTCGGCTTTTCCCAGCAACTTGGCTTCATCTAGGGCTCCGATCTGCAGTTGTCTCTGTTTCATGTCTTCGGGCATGCGGTTGATTTCTTCTGTGATTGCTTGGACGAATTTGGCAACTTTTCCGCCTATCTTTTTCAGCTCTGGGTCGGTCATCAGTTCTTTCATCAGCTCGCTTATGGTGAGTGTGGCTGAGATTGACTTCTTAAGTGCTGTTAGGTAGATTTTCCATTTCCATGATGCGGCGGAGTAGTAGTATATTTCTTTGGGCACCATCTTTGTTGCTCTGAGAATGTTGGAGGTGTCTTCCAGCACGTTTTTGATTAGGTTTTCGGTCTCCTCCGCTTCAACGTTGACTTTTGTTTCGTCGTAAACTGGCCAGTCAGCGAGGGAAATGAAGCCTGTTTTGTTGAGTTTGCTCCATATTTCCTCGCAGATGTAGGGTGCAAAGGGTGCCAGCAGTAGTGTCCATGTTTCCAGTGCCTGTTTCAGGATTTTTGGGTTGGATGTTTGTTTTCTTCTGTTGTACCATCGGAAGTCGTTCCAGATTTCGAAGAGGGCGTTTTCTAGGGCTGTTCTGGTTTTGAGTGATTCCATGTTTTCTGTGACGGTTTTGATTCTGTGCTGTAGCATGCTGATGAGCCACGTTTCCAGATGCCCAGTTTTGGTTTGTTTTGCGTTTTCTATTATGCTGTCTGTTAGGCTCTGGAATCCGCGGAGCTTGGTTTTGCCGTCTCTGACGGTTTCTCTTCTCCAGTCTGGGTCGTTCATTCCTTCTCCGCCTAGGAGCAGGGCGCAGCGGGTGGCGTCTGCTCCGAACTGGTTGAGGGCGTCCTTGAGGGTTATGAAGTTGCCCTTCGATTTGGACATCTTCTTTCCCTCTATGCTTAGCATGCCGTTTACGCCGATGCCCTTGGGCAGATGGTCTGGGAACAGTGCTGTATGCTGGAAGAGGAAGAAGGTTAGGTGGTTGGGGAGCAGTTCTTTGGCTGAGATTCTTAGGTCCAGTGGGTACCAGTAGAGGAATTCGGTTCGCATCTCGTCTAGGACTTTGGCGTCTATTTTTGTTTGTTGTGAGATTTTTTGGGGGTTGCCTTTTCCGTGGAAGATGTAGTCGAAGACCTGTGGGGTCATCTGTTCGCCTTTTATGTTGTGCTGTTTGAGGTGGTTGTTTATGGTGTAGAATGCCATGTACACTGTCGAGTCTGTGAGGGTTTCGACTATCCATCCGGGGCTCCATGGGAGGGGGGTTCCTAAGCCGCTTTTTCGTGCGCATGGCCACTCTTTGAGCCAGTCGATGATGTTGAGGAACCATTGGCGGGCGGATTCTGGGTAGATGGATGCTTGGTTGAGGGTGTCCTTGGTTTTCTGTTTCCATGTGGGGTCCGAGTATTTTATGAACCACTGCTCTTCGAGGAGTTTGACTATGCAGGGGGTCATGCATCTGCAGACGACGGGTTCGGGCAGGTCATACATGGAGTCTGCTATGTTCTGTTCTTTGAAGTCTTGGATTAGAGTGTCCTTTATTTCGTTGACTTGTTTTCCTGCGTATTCGCCGCAGATTTGCTTCAGGGTTCCGCCGTGGAACTCCTTTTTGTAGAGAAGTTTGGTTGCTTCTTCTGCTTTGGGGTCATGCTGGTCCTTCACGTTCATTTGGTCTACGAGTTCGACTGCGGGGTGTTCGCCGAAGCCTTCTACTTTGATGAGGGAGATTGGCTGTATCTTTTTGACCTCTTCTGGGTCTATGTTGAATTCTTTGAGTAGTTGTGGGTTGTTTTGGAGGTCTCTTAGGGCTAGCCAGTCGAAGGGTGCGTGGGCTGGTACGCTGTAGACTACTCCGGTTGCGTTGTCTGGGCTTACGAACCAGCCGGGCAGTATCAGCATCTTTCGGGTGCTGAGGGGGCTGGTGAACCTTTTTCCGATTATCTGTTTGCCTTTGAAGGTGTCCTGGATTTTGACTTTCTTTAGTTGCTCTGTTAGTTTGTTTGCGGCTGTTTTGCTGATTATCCAGTTTTCGCCGTTTACTTGTGCTTTGACGTATGTTGCATCTGGGTTTATCCACAGGTTGGTTATGCCGTAGATGGTTTCTGGTCTGAAGGTGGCGGATGGGAGGATGGTACCGTCTTCCATCTTGTATTTGAGGAGGGTGTATTCTTCGGGGACAACGCCTTCTCCTGTTTGTCGGTCGTGGTCTCCTGTGGGGCTTTGGTCGTGGGGGCACCAGACCACGGGGTAGGTTCCCTGTATGATGTAGCCTTTGTCGCGGAGCCGTTCGCATTGCCACTCCACGAACCTGCTGAAGGTTGGGTACAGGCTGGTGGTGTGGAATTCTCTTCTCCAGTCCACTGAGTAGCCGATTCTTTTGACGGCTTCTCGGCTTTGGTCTGTGTAGTATTTTGCCATGTACACGGGGTTAACAAACTTTTGGAGGTCCTCCTCTGAAACGCCGTCTACCTCTCTGAAGGCTCGGATCAGGGTTTCGTCCCCATTTTTTACGCGTTCGCTTGCTCCGGCTATGGTTTCGCCTGTCCAGTGCCAAGCCCAAGGAAACAGGACGTTGTAGCCCTGCATGCGTTTGAAGCGTGCGTACGCGTCGACGCGGGTGGCTGTGAAGCCATGCCCCACATGTAGGGGGCCGTTCATGTAGGAGAAGGGGAAGGTTATGAAGAATTTTTTTCTGGATGGGTCTGGGTTAGCCTCGAAGATTCTGGCTGTTTCCCACTTCTTTCTCCACTTTTCCTCGATACGCCTTAAAGATGTCATTAAAGCCAATGGAGTACCATGGAAGTTAAAAGTTTTTCAGTAAAAATTGGCGGTTCAGGAAGCAACAGATGGAGGAAAAAACTGAAAAAAGACTGTTTTCAACAATGAACCTCTATTAGACTACAAATATGAACAAAAATACCAGTTCTTTTATCCTGATTAAACACTTTCATGACTAGCCGAAAGGACTGAGCGGGAAAAGCTAGTCTAGGATGTTGTTTCAGTTTTCTTATGCTGGACTAAAAAGGAAATGTATAAAAAATGGGTGTGGAAAAAGCGTGAAAAACTTAGGCTTGTGTTAGCCATCTGAGGGGTATGTCTTGGTATGTTCCGTCTGGCAGCGTTCTTCTGATGGTGATTGGAAGTATCCCTGAATCCAGCTCCAAAAGTGCAATGTCGATAGGACCGCCACGGGCTTCCTGAACCTCAATCAGGATAGGCGCACCCATGGCAATCTGCAGCGCCCTAGCTCCCACTATCCGAGCCTTCTCAAATCGGGTCAGTTTGGGTGGCCCAATGGAAACTTCATTTTCTTTTTTCGTTTCTCTAGTACGCTCCTGCGCCCGGGGGCATGCCCATGCCTCCCATTCCGCCCATTCCACCAGCGCCGCCTGGCGGCATTGGGGGTGTCTTCATTTTTCCTGAAGCAATTACGTCGTCAATCTTTAAGATTAGACATGCGGCTTCTGAACAGGATTTGATGATCTGTTTTTTAACGGCTATCGGTTCGAAGACGCCGGCTTTTTTCATGTCCCCAGCTTTGCCTGCGTTAACGTCTACTCCTGCCCAAACTTTTCCTTTCTCATGCTCTGCCCGTAGTTCAGATATGATGTCGATGGGGTCGAGTCCAGCGTTCTCAGCTAGGGTGGTCGGTATCACCTCCAGAGCCTCAGCGAACTGCATAACTGCAAGCTGTTCTCTTCCAGGAAGCGACTCGGCATATTCTCTGAGTACCTTAGCGACCTCCATTTCAGGGGCGCCGCCTCCAGCCAAAAGTTTAGGTTCCTCAACCACATCGCCTACAACGCAGAGAGCATCATGTAATGACCGTTCTGCCTCGTCAACTATCCTTTCGGTTCCTCCACGTATGAGGATGGTGACCGCCAGCGGATTTTTGCATCCTTCTATGAATGTCATCTTGTCGTCGCCGATCTTCCGCTCTTCAACAAGTTGGGCGAAGCCGAGGTCTTTCTTGCTTATGTCAGTAAGGTTGGTGACAACTTTTCCTCCAGTTGCTTTAGCCAGTGCCTCCATGTCCGATTTTTTGACTCGGCGAACCGCGAGAACACCTTGTCTGGAAAGGAAGTGTTGAGCCAGATCGTCGATGCCTTTCTGGCAGAGAATAACAGTGGCGCCTTTGGCGACAACTTTATCCACCATAGCTTTTATCATGTTCTCTTCCTGTTTGAGGAAGGCGTCCATCTGCTCTGGGCTTTCTATGTTTATTTTTGCGTCGAACTCTGTTTTCTCTATTTCTAGGGCAGTATCTATCAGAGCGATTTTGGCTTCCTCCACCCTCTTCGGCATGCCGGAGTGAACAACGTCTTTGTCCAGAACTATGCCGTTAATGAGCTTGGTGTCAGTAAGCGACTCGCCAGGCTTCTTCTCCACCTTTATGTTGTCAATATCCACAGTGTATCCGTCTTCAGTCTTCACGGCAACCTGCAAAACCGCTGAAGTAGCAATCTCCCCTAAATACTCCCTGCTTCCTGCCACCAGCTTGCTAGCCATAGAGGTCATGGCAGCTTTCTTTAGGGCATTCTTGTCAGTCGGACTGACGTTTATTGCGATTTTCTCCAGAGTCTCAAGAGCTTTCTCAGCGGCTTTTCTGTATCCGTCAATGATGACTGTTGGGTGAACATTCTTTTCTATGAGGGTTTCAGCTTTTGCCAGCAGTTCTCCGGCTATAATCACAGAAGTTGTGGTGCCGTCTCCCACCTCGTCGTCTTGGGTTTTGGCAACCTCCACCATCATTTTGGCGGCGGGGTGCTGAATGTCCATTTCATCTAAAACTGTTCGTCCGTCGCTGGTTATGGTTACGTCTCCAAAACTGTCTACCAGCATTTTGTCCATTCCTTTTGGTCCAAGAGCGCTTTTCACTGACTCAGCCACTATCTGCGCAGCCATGATGTTGGCGTGCTGGGCTTCTTGCCCTCTTGACCGTGATGCTCCTTCGCGGAGTATAAGGACTGGTGTTCCTGTTAATCCAGAAGACAATCTCAATCATTTCTCCTTATTTTGTTTCGGAACAGTAGAAAATGCCTCTAAATATAAAGATTTCTCTGCACCAAAACTGAACTTTCATAATAACTCAGAAAGTCCATTTTCTAAAATAAGAACGCCAACGGTTTATTCAAGATTCTAAATTCCGTAGGCTCCAAAAGAGATAATTGAAAAACTGCTTTGAAACCAGAAACAGAAAGTTTTTCACTAAACGATAAGAGAAACTGCTGTTGTGGCTGTTTCGGAGAAAAAGGGAGTGGTGCTTGCTTATTTTGTCAACACTTTTCTTGACGCTATCTCAATGTCTTCTGCCTTAACGGTTTTCCTTCCCGCATGCATGGCAAAGTCTATAGCCTCTTTAGCTATTTTGACGCCAATATCGTCCAGTTCCTTTGCCAGCGCCTTCGCAGCCGCCTCGCTTACTCTGCCCGCTCCCGCCTTCTTGCATATTCTGTGCATTGGAGCGATAGATAACTCTGGATTTCTCATAACAAACCCCTTCGCAGCGTCTTTTTTATTTAATGACGTATTTAAGTTTTTCATACACTTTTAAACCTTTATTGTTCTTCTTTTCGTGTTTAATCCTCATTTTTCCGTTTACAAGAACAGATAGCCAATCGGCGAAAGTTAAGTACGAGAGTTCACATCTAGTATCCTGTTGACAAGAATACTTCCCAGCAAGCAAGGGTGCACAGGATGGTCACAGTAAACCTCGAAAAAATCTTTAACCCTCAAAGCATAGCCATCATCGGAGCAAGCTACGAAGAGGATTCTGTCGGATACGCCCTAATGAAGAACCTCACCGAGAAGGGGAAATACGAGGGAAAAGTTTACCCAGTTAACGGTCAAGAAACCGAAATTTTTGGGTTTAAAGCATACCAAAACGTGAGTCAACTTCCAGAAACAGTTGACCTAGCGGTTATTGCTGCACCAGCCAAGTCAGTCCCCTCGTTACTAGAAGAATGCGGCAAAGCAGGAATCCTGAGGATAATAATCGTTTCATCCGGTTTCAGGGAGATAGGCGCCGAGGGCAAAGAGTTAGAGACCAGAATTCAGGAGATAAAGAGAAAGTATAACCTGAGAATAATAGGTCCAAACAGTCTTGGGGTTATCCGCCCCAGCATACAGCTTAACGCCACCCTCACAAACAAGATACCCAAACCCGGAAACATAGCTTTCATTTCCCAGAGCGGCGCATTGGGCGCAGCAATCCTAGACTGGGCAATCCACGAAAACATTGGCTTCAGCAACTTCGTTTCCGTCGGCTCCATGATTGACGTTGACTTCGGAGACCTAATAGACTACTTCGGCACCGACCCAAAAACAAGAAGCATACTCATGTACATGGAAGGAATCGCCAACGCCAGAAAATTCATGAGCGCCGCCAGA
>Ga0307433_1001240_pt1 | contig 14496 bp, 11 predicted proteins | sample SalMarWE160210MG_FD_202166 | JGI IMG/M metagenome (GOLD analysis project Ga0307433, IMG submission 202166) | Salt marsh sediment microbial communities from the Plum Island Ecosystem LTER, Massachusetts, United States - WE1603-210 | ecosystem: Environmental > Aquatic > Marine > Intertidal zone >... | reverse complement strand
GGGCCGGGCGGTCTGAACAGAAGACGAGCCGGATTTGAAGTGCGAGATGTGCATATCAGTCATTACGGCAGAGTCTGCCCTATCGAAACACCTGAAGGAACAAATATCGGACTGATTTCCTCGTTAGCAGTATTCGCAACAGTAGACGAATACGGGTTTCTGCTTACACCATACTACAAAGTCAAGAATGGAAAGGTTACCGACGAGATACAATACCTGCGGGCTGATGAAGAAATGAAGGTGATATTTGCACCACCGAGCGAGGTCGAACCGGAGACCGGCAAAATCAATAAGGGGATAGTTCTGGCCAGACAAAGAGGTGAACTATCGCACGTCCCAAGCGAAGAGGTTGATTATGTTGATATTTCACCGAAACAAATCGTCGGAGTATCAGCTTCACTTATACCATTTCTTGAGCACGATGATGCAAACAGGGCTTTGATGGGGTCGAATATGCAGCGACAGGCAGTCCCGCTTTTGAAAACAGAACAGCCTTTAGTCGGTACCGGCATGGAAAAAGTAGTTGGTCAAAACTCGAGTATGGTCGTCCGTGCCAACAGCAGCGGGACTGTTACAGCCGTGGATGCAACCAAGATAGTTATAAACCACACAAACGAATATGAGCTTAAGAAGTTTGAAGGATTAAATGAACGAACCTGCCTTAATCAAAAGCCCATAGTTCGGCTGGGTGACAAGGTTAAGACCGGCCAAATCATAGCAGACGGCGGAAGTACTGCTGATGGCGTCCTGGCTCTCGGCAAAAATGTCCTTGTCGGATTTGTTTCCTTCGATGGTTTTAATTTTGAAGATGCAATTATTGTCAGTGAAAAATTCTGTAAAAACGACAGCTTCACCAGCATCCATATCGACGAATTTACAGCCGAACTTCGCGAGACAAGACTCGGAAAGGAAGAATTTACCCCAGATATTCCAAATGTAAGCGAAAAGGCGCTACGAAACCTGGATCAATATGGGGTGGTAAGAGCTGGAACTCGGGTCTGTCAGGGCGATATACTCGTGGGAAAGGTCGTACCTAAGAGTAAAACAGAACTGACGCCGGAAGAAAAACTATTGCACGCTATATTCGGTAGAGCCGGTGAGGATGTCAAAAATGATTCGCTTGAGCTACCAACAGGATATGAGGGTGTGGTAATAAAAACCGAACGATTCTGCAGGCGTGGTGCCGGTAGCGATGAAGAAAAAAAGCACCTGGTCGAACAAATAAAAAACTATGAAAAAGAAATGAGAACTAAAGAATGTGCGATATTCCGGCAAATGCTCGATGATATCCACAAAAAGCTCAAGGTTAATATCGTTGACCCAAGCACTCGACAAAAAGTTGGGGCCAGCACCGATGATGAGGTTATCTATGAGCAAATTGAAAACTTCAATATAAAGTGGGTCAGACCCGCTTCTATGAGGGACAATACACAGAAAATTATCGATAAATTCTGGGGAAAAATTGTAGAGACTCAGGAAGAAAAAAAGCTCAGAGCCGAGAGTCTCAAACACGGCGATGAGCTGCCCAGCGGCGTGCTGCAAATGGTAAGGATTTATATTGCAGTTAAACGAACCCTGTCAATTGGAGATAAAATAGCCGGCAGACATGGCAACAAGGGTGTTATTGCCAAGATTCTGCCTGAGGAGGATATGCCGTTCCTCGAAGACGGCACTGCTCTGGATATATTGCTGAATCCTCTCGGCGTGCCAAGCCGAATGAATGTCGGCCAAATTCTCGAAACACATCTTGGATGGGTAGCAAAGGTCCTGGGATTCCAGGCAATCAGCCCTGTCTTCGACGGTGCTACCGAAGATGATATCAACAAACTAACCGCCGAAGCAAACAAGCTTATGAGACAACGAAGGCCTGAACTCGAAGAGAAAAAACAGGCACCGCCAGATGACGAATTTTTTATCAATGTCCTGCCAACACTTAAAACCCAGTTGTATGACGGCAGAACAGGTGAGCCCTTCGACCAATGTGCAACCATCGGATACATCTATATGATGAAACTGCATCATCTTGTTGATGACAAGATTCACGCCAGAGCAACAGGACCTTATAGTCTCATTACTCAACAGCCGTTGGGCGGCAAGGCCAGAACGGGAGGGCAAAGGTTCGGCGAAATGGAGGTTTGGGCCCTGGAAGGATATGGGGCCGCTTATACCCTCCAAGAAATGCTGACGGTCAAAAGCGATGATGTCGAGGGCAGAACTAAAATATACGAATCCATGGTCAAAGGACAAAACACCCTCGAAGCAGGAACGCCACTATCCTTTGATGTTTTGTGTAATGAAATTAGAGGGCTCGGATTGAATATCCAGCTTGAAAAGAAAAGGATTGGAAGCTCAGCTTTGTAAAATGGATTACTAACTCGAAGATTATCAAAACGTAAGGGGCCTTAAATGTTAGGAAATATATACGATAGAATTAACGATTACGGTTCGGTCAAGATATCTTTAGCCAGCCCTAATGATATCCGAAGCTGGTCGTTCGGTGAGGTCAAAAAGCCCGAAACAATTAACTATAGAACTTATAGACCGGAAAAAGACGGCCTTTTCTGTGAAAGAATCTTCGGGCCTGAACGAGATTGGGAATGTGCATGCGGAAAATATAAAGGAACAAAGTACAAGGGTATAATTTGCGACCGATGCGGCGTCAAAGTTACGCACAGCCGGGTGCGAAGAAAAAGAATGGGACATATCAATCTCGCTGCGCCGGTAGTGCACATCTGGTTCTTCAAGGCAATTCCTAACCGCACTGGAAATCTGCTCGCCATGAAATCAGCCGACATCGAAAAAATCGTTTACTTCCAAGACTACGTCGTTACAAATAACGCAAACAGCCCCTTCGAAGTCGGACAACTGCTCAGTGAAGACGAATACCGGCAGGCCAGCGAAAAATATACTAACGAATTTAAGGCAATGATGGGGGCTGAGGCCATAAGAGAACTGCTCGGAAAACTCGACCTCGAAAAAACAGCAATACAACTACGACAAGCTATAAGTAAAACCTCAAGCAAACAAAAAATGAAAGAGCTTACTAAAAGACTAAAAACCGTCAATGAAGTCAAAAACTCCAAAAATAAACCGCAGTGGATGGTACTCGAAGCTATACCCGTTATTCCGCCTGACTTGAGACCGCTGGTACTGCTCGAGAGAGATAACTTCGCTACCAGCGACTTAAACGACCTCTACAGAAGAATCATCAACCGAAATAACCGACTCAAAAAACTCATAGACCTCAATGCCCCTGAGGTCATTATCCGAAATGAAAAACGAATGCTCCAACAAGCGGTGGATTCATTGCTCGACAACGGACGATGCAGAAGGCCTGTTTTAGGCAGTAATAACCGGCCTCTAAAATCTTTGACCGATATGATTAAAGGTAAACAGGGCCGATTTCGTGAGAACCTGCTCGGAAAACGCGTAGACTACTCAGCTCGTTCTGTAATCGTAGTAAGGCCAAACCTAAAGCTCCATCAATGCGGACTGCCAAAGAAAATAGCTCTCGAACTGTACCAGCCCTTTATTATACGAAAACTTAAGCAACACGGCCTTGCCGATACGATTAAATCCGCCAAAAGAATGATTGAACGGCGTGACGAGCAGGTCTGGGACGTTCTTGAAGAAGCAATCCATCAACACCCCGTTTTATTAAATCGAGCTCCGACCCTGCATCGAATGGGTATTCAGGCCTTCGAGCCGGTACTCGTAGAAGGCAATGCCATTATGCTTCACCCATTAGCCTGCAAAGGGTTTAACGCTGACTTCGACGGCGACCAGATGGCCGTACACCTGCCTCTGTCTGTAGAAGCTCAAGCTGAAACTAATATCTTGATGATGACAACAGCAAATATCTTCTCGCCGGCTAATGGACAGCCCATGGTCGGTCCTTCGCAAGATATGGTCATGGGGAACTATTATTTGACCTACAGGTATCCAATCGAAGATGAAAAAGGCAAAAAAGTATTCAGAGATACTTTTGAAGCTATTATGGCCTACGAAATGGGGAAAATCAATCTGCACTCTGCAATTAAAGTCAGAATTAATAAAACAGTCATCGACGAGATAAAAATATCAACTCAGGAAAAAATTGCAAAAAGCTCTGAAAATAAAATCACTATCAAGACTACGGCCGGACGATGCTTATTTAATGATATCATACCCGACGGATTGCCCTTTTACAATATGACAATGTCTCAAAAGAAACTGAGCGCTGTAATCAGCGACTGCTTCAAATTCGCAGGGTCTGCCAAAACGGTCGAGCTGCTGGATAAAATCAAAGATTTAGGATTCAAATATGCCACTCTTGCAGGATTGAGCTTCGGATTAACAGACTTGAAAATACCCGCACGAAAACACGAGATTATCGAAAAGACAGAAAAGAAAGTCAACAAAATCTGCAAAAACTACAGTGAAGGGGTTTTGACGGAAGGCGAGAGATATAATCAGGTTATTGATGCGTGGACTAATGCTCGCGTCGAGGTTACCGGAGAAATGATGCGCGGCCTTAAAGATGACACTACTGAAGATGGATTACCGTATCTGAATCCCATTTATGTTATGAGTGACTCAGGGGCCAGGGGTTCCGTAGACCAGATTCAGCAGCTTGCAGGTATGCGAGCTTTAATGGCTAAACCAAGCGGCGAGATTATTGAAACACCTATCAAATCAAACTTCAGAGAAGGACTGACCGTGCTTGAGTACTTTAGCTCAACACACGGCGCACGAAAGGGCTTAGCTGATACCGCATTAAAGACAGCCAACTCGGGTTATCTTACACGAAAACTTATTGATGTGGCTCAAAATGTAATTATCATCGAACGTGACTGCGGGACCTTACAGGGAATTACAAAGAGCACAATTAATCGTGGTGAGCAGATAAACATCGACTTCTCTGAACTTATCATCGGTAGAACTGCTCGGGATAATATCCAGAATCCTATTACCGATGAAATGATTGTGCGCGAAAACGAGGTAATAACACCTGAGGCGGCAGCCAAAATTGAAGCCATCGGAATAGATGCTATCAGAGTCAGAAGTCCTCTGACCTGTGACAGCCCATTCGGAATATGTGCCAAGTGCTACGGCTGGGATATGAGTACAGGTAAGCTAGTCGAAGAAGGGGCGGCGGTCGGTATCGTCGCAGCACAGTCAATTGGTGAACCAGGCACACAACTGACTCTACGTACTTTTCATACCGGAGGAGTAGCTTCCAGAACTATCCTCGAAAGAGAGCAAAAAGCCACATTCGTAGGAAGGGTACAGTATCGAGATATAAATGCGGTTTCATTAAAGCGGCAGGACGAAAGTATTCAGACTATAGCGCTTAAACGTAATGGTGAGATAGTAATTCTTGACGAAAAGGACAGGGAACTTGACAGGTTCAAAGTACCCTATGGGGCCACTATTCTGATTAATGATGGTCAGGCGGTTAAAACCAATGATGTACTGTTCGGCTGGGACCCGCACCGTACACCAATTTTAGCGGAGGTGCCAGGAGCTATACGATTTGTAGACGTCATCGAAGGTGAGACCATCGGATACGAAGAAGCAGCCAAAGGTTCCTTAGTTCCAGGCAGACCTGTAGTTATCGAACATAAGGGCGACAAACACCCACAGATTATCATAGAAGATTCAGACGGCAAAATACTCGATGTTCATTACTTACCGGCAGGTGCAAGGATAGAGGTTGACGAGGGTCAACAGGTCCAGGCCGCTCAATTGCTTGCTCATCAACCCAGAGCCACCGGCGGGACTCAGGACATCACAGGAGGTTTGCCCAGAGTCACGGAAGTGTTTGAAGCACGCAAGCCCAAAGACCCGGCAGCAATGGCTGAGATTTCAGGATATATCGAGCTGCGAAGCGATAAGCGTAAGGGCAAGATGACAATCATCATTCGCGCAGAATCAGGAATGGAAAAGGAACACCACGTTGCTCGCGACAGACATCTCAATGTACACACCGGCGACTTCGTTGAAGCCGGAGATGCCCTGACAGACGGCCCGTTGGTTCCGCACGACATTTTGCGAATTAAAGGCGAAGAAGCGCTGCAGAGATATCTGATTGCAGAGATTCAAAACGTCTACCGCAGCCAAAATGTCACCATCAACGACAAACACATCGAAATTATATGCTCTCAAATGATGCGAAAAGTCGAAATTGACTCTGTCGGCGACAGCTCCTTTCTACCAGGTGAGGTCGCTGATAAATTTATATTCAGAAAAGAAAATGACCAATTAACCAGCAGCATCAAGATTACAAATATCGGCGATACCAAAGAAGTTGCAGGTCAATTAGAAGAAGGTCAAACTTTAAATAAGAAAGAATTTGCCAGTATTAATGAAAAGATTGAATCTCTGGGTGGCACATCTGCAAAGGGACGAAAGCCAAAGCCCGCAACCGCCAATACCCTTCTTTTAGGGATAACAAAGGCCTCGCTATGGTCAGACAGCTTTATCGCAGCAGCGAGCTTTCAGGAAACAACTAAGGTCTTGACTGAAGCATCTTTAGCTGCTAAAATTGATGAGCTTCACGGCTTAAAAGAAAACGTCATCCTCGGCCACTTAATACCGGCCGGCACAGCTTTTAAGCCGTACTTGGACATGAAGGTCAGACACCTTGTAGAAGCCCCGCTGCCGAAAGAGTTTGCAGAGGTTAAAAAAGCTAAAGAGGCCGAAGAAAAAGCAGAAGCTGTCATCAAAGAAGCTCTGGGCCTGAAAGAATAACTTAAATATACGACAAGAGATACGAATTATGCCTACAATAAATCAATTAGTCAGAAAACCAAGAGCAACCCGATTGGGCTCGCCAAAATCGAAACGCACTAAACACATGTCCGATATCAGCGGTTCACCCCAAAAAAGAGGTGTGTGTCTAATCGTAAGGACCCAAACGCCCAAGAAACCGAACTCCGCCTTACGGAAAGTTGCACGTGTCAGGTTGACCAACGGTAAAGAAGTTACAGCTTACATACCCGGGATTGACCACAACCTTCAAGAACACAGCACAGTTCTGATTCGTGGAGGCAGGGTCAGGGACCTGCCCGGCGTCAGGTATCACATCGTCCGTGGCGTACTCGATAGTGCCGGCGTGGCTAACCGCAAACAAGGTAGAAGCAAATACGGTGCGAAAAAAGTAAAATGAGTTGGTAATCAGTGATTGGTAAATGGTAACTATTTAACCATTCAACCAGTTGCCATTTAACCAGGAATAAAAAATGAAAAAGTGGACAAAATCAACTGAACAACTAAAGCCCGACCCTAAATACAATAACAAGCTGGTATCAAAGTTTATCAACTGCCTTATGTTGGACGGCAAAAAAAATACTGCGCAGCAGGTCTTTTATAACGCCATGGACATTATATCCCAAAAAGTAACCAATGCCGAACCCATTGAGGTATTCGAGAAGGCAATAAACAACGTAAAACCGTTAATTGAAGTCCGCAGCAAACGTATTGGCGGAGCCAGCTATCAGGTGCCGATGCAGATAAGCTCAAAACGCCAGCAATCACTCGCCTTCAGATGGATAATCCAGTCGGCCAGAGCCAAAAAAGGTAAGCCCGTATACGAGCGTCTTGCCTCTGAGCTAATGGATGCTTATAATGGACAAGGCGGCGCAATGACAACGCGGGAGAATATCCACAGAATGGCTGAGGCAAACAAGGCATTTGCGCACTTTGGCTGGTAATTTATAAGGTATAAGATACAGCGGATAGGAGATAGTTTTTCTTGTCCGCTATTTTTTTAATTGTTAAATGATAAATGATGCTCGGAAAAACATTAAAAATAATCAATAAACAGTAATCAATAACCAATTGCAAGAGATGAACAAACTAAAAAGCTTACGCAATATCGGAATTATGGCCCATATCGACGCCGGTAAGACAACGATAACCGAGCGCATACTCTATTATGCGGGCAAGACCTACAAAATGGGGGAAGTCCACAACGGCACCGCTGTCATGGACTTTATGGAGGAGGAACAGCAAAGAGGCATTACTATAACTTCGGCCGCGACAAAATGTCCCTGGAAGGATTTTGAAATAAACCTTATTGACACACCCGGGCACATCGACTTTACCGCTGAAGTTGAACGTTCTCTACGTGTTCTCGATGGCGCTGTGGCTGTATTTGACGGCAGCGAAGGTGTACAGGCCCAGAGCGAAACCGTCTGGCGACAGGGACAAAAATACGACCTGCCATGTCTTTGCTTTGTGAACAAGATGGATAAAACCGGCGCCGATTTCGATATGTCCATTCAAAGCATTCGCGATAAGCTCATTGCCAATCCAGTTGTGCTGCAGATTCCTATCGGCGCGGGAGACTCTTTTACCGGAATAGTCGACCTGATTAAAATGAAAGCGGTTTTCTACAAGACCGAAAAGCTGGGAGCAACTTTTGAAGAGACTGAGATTCCCGCCAATTTACAACAAATCGCAAAGCAGTACAGGCACGAGCTGACTGAGCTTGCAGCCGAACACGATGAAGAGTTGATGGACCTCTACGTCCACGACAAGCCCATCAGCGTTGAAATGGTCAATAGAGCAATAAGAAAAGGAACTTTAGTCAACAAGCTTCATCCTGTTTTTGTAGGCTCGGCCCTAAAGTATATTGGCGTACAAAAACTGCTCGATGGTATCGTAGCACATTTACCCTCCCCTCTGGATAAACCCCCGCTGGTTGGACATAAACCAGACGATAAAGATAAAGCAATCTCCATTAAGTGCGACCGAAATGCCAGCCTTGTTGCGCTTGCATTTAAGATTACCGGCGATATGCACGGCGATTTGACCTTTCTCAGGATTTATCAAGGTACACTCAAGTCGGGCAAGAGAGTATTAAACGTAAATCGTGATAAGCGAGAAAATATTACCAGACTATTTGAGATGCACGCCAATGAACGCAAATTGCTGGACTCAGCCAGTGCCGGCGATATTGTTGCAGTGGTCGGGCTAAAACGGACACTTACAGGCGATACGATCTGTGATACAAAAAATCCTGTTTGTTTACCGAGTATTACTTTCCCACAAACAGTCATGAGTATGTCGATAGAGCCCAGAACGGCAGCAGAAAAAGCAAAATTGGCAGATGCACTGGCTGATTTGAGACGTGAAGACCCGACCTTTGAGTGTAAATTTGATGGTGAAACCGGTCAGACAATCATCAGTGGAATGGGTGAATTGCATTTGGAAATCCTCCAGCACAAATTGGTAAGAGAAAAAGGAGTTGATGTCAGAGTCGGCAAGCCAAAGGTTGCCTACAAGGAAGCTATTACAAAATCAATTCAAGCAGAGGGTAAATTCATACGCCAAACAGGTGGTCGAGGCCAATACGGCCATGTTGTTTTGAAGCTTGAGCCATTGTTTACGGAAGACGGCCACTGGAGCAGCGATATTGACTTTGAGAGTCAAGTCGGCTCCGATGTAGTACCGAAAGAGTATGTACCTGCTGTAAAAGATGGGTCCAGGGATGCGTTGAACAGTGGTGTGCTGGCAGGTTTTCCTACTATAGGCGTCAAGATCACGTTGATAGATGGTTCATTCCACTCGGTGGATTCCTCAAGTCTGGCTTTTGAGCAAGCTGCAGCAATTGCAATGGAAAAGGCGGTCAAGAACGCAGGACCGGTTCTGCTTGAGCCAATAATGCGGCTTCAGGTGGTAGTGCCGGAAGCGAACTTCGGAGCAGTACAGGGCAATTTACTTGCCAAAAGGGGCTTAATCACGGATTGCCGGATGCATGGAAATATGCGGGTAATCGATGCCAAGGTGCCTCTGGTCGAGACATTTGGCTACTCCAGCGAAATCAGAAGCGTCACAGCCGGCAGGGGGACATTCACTATGGAGCCATTGACCTATGAGAAAATTCCGGAGCAACTTGTCGAGCAAATTATCCTTTGAGGGGCAATAAAAACGGTGTTTTGAGCCTGTAAACCACAAAGAACCAATACTAATCGATATTTTTTATATAAATTTTGAAAATTTTGCCAAAATTCTTATTGAAATTATTTAATTTAAGTGGTAGTGTTATAGGTTTTCAGCCGTAGCGAGCACTGTCAGAAATGACTTTGCGTGAATCAGTTGGGCTGTTGCACATCTGTGATTTGGTGCCAAGGATGACTTATTATTAATTTTGTATGCGTAGGGGTGCACCAAAGCCAGCGAATGGCTTTGGAAGGGCTACAAGGTTCCCATTTTGCGGCTTATTGTCGGCCCCCGAGTTTTTCGACGCGAACCGGGGCGGCAGGCAAAGCAGGGTTCCTTTAAAATGGTCCGAACCCGAAACCATTAAGGAAGGCGAAGTTTTATTGATACTTGTCTGACGACAGTCAAGAACCGAAGAAATCGGAATCGGCAATCAATAAAATGGCCTCTCCTGCCTGAAATCAACCAATGTAGATTCGGCGAATAAGAAAAAACTATCCGCCTAAGGGTAATTTTTTACTTTGATTTCAGCCTGTAAGTTAATATACTACAGGCTCTTATAAGTGTTAAAGTTGTATATCCTGTTACCCCGCCCCTGCGGCAGGGACAGGGCTATTTTTGCAACGATGAACTTGTTTCGCTCCGGCCCCCATGCGGTTGGCGGGGCGAAATTAAAGGTCTTGTGCTTCGTAGCGAAGGAGCTTCGCTACTTTGCAGAGTAGTAATAGAGAAAAGTTATGGTTGCTGAAACCGAACGAATAAGAATTAGAATGGAGGCCTACGACCACAGAGCTCTGGATGCGTCTGCCAAGGAAATAGTAGCGCATGCTCGAAAAACCAACGCCCGCGTCAGCGGTCCGATTCCACTGCCCACGCGTATAGAGAGATACACCGTCCTGCGAAGCCCTCATATCGACAAGAAATCGCGTGAGCAGTTTGAGCTGAGGACTCATAAACGCCTGATAGACATCCATGAGGCCAACGCACGGACAGTCGAAGTGCTAAATCGCTTGGTAGTACCTGCCGGAGTCTTTGTACGGATTAAGGCCTAAGATAAGCAAAGAATATATTTTTAGCTATTAGGGCTTTAGCTTAATGGCAATTTTATTAGGAAAAAAAGTTGGAATGACCCAAGTCTACGATGAATCGGACAGGCTACTACCTGTTACGGTCATACAAGCCGGTCCCTGTACCGTTATGCAGGTCAAAACGGTTGAGACCGACGGATACAACGCTATTCAACTGGGCTTTGATGATATAAAACCCTCTCGCAGGAAAAATTCACAGATAGGGCATGCCAAGAAAGCCAATACAGAACCGAAGAAATTCGCCAGAGAGATGCGACTGCCAAATGACGTCGAGCTTGAGTATAAAACCGGAGATACTATTACAGTCTCGGTCTTTTCTGAGAACGAATCTGTCGATATTTCAGGTACCAGCAAAGGCAAAGGTTTCGCCGGTGTAATGAAACGGCATGGTTTCGGCGGTTTCCCAGCCTCGCACGGCACAGAACGAAAGCACCGGGCACCCGGCTCGCAAGCAAGCTATGGAACTGACCGCGGACATGGTGGAAACATCAAGAAGGGCAAGAAAATGGCGGGGCATATGGGTAGCTGCATAATCACTTCAAAGAACCATCGGCTGGTATCAATAGACAAGAATAGCAATCTATTGGTCCTTAAAGGTCCTGTCCCCGGCCCTGTCGGAGGTTATTGTATCGTCCGCAGTGCCAAAACCCAAGGGACGAGCCAAGAAGGACAGAAGGACAAGGAACGAAAGAATGATTGACCTGGCAGTTTACAACAAAGACGGCAAAGAAATCGACAAATTAAAAGTCGATGAATCCGTTCTGGGCGGCTCGGTCAGGTACCCCCTGCTTAAGCAGGCGATTGTTATGTATCATGCTAATAAGCGTGTTGGAACAGCCACGACCAAAGGCAGAAGCGATGTAGCCGGCTCTACCATAAAACTCTACAGGCAAAAAGGCACCGGTAATGCCCGAATTGGCAACATCAGAACCGGCAAGCGTGTCGGCGGCGGTGTTACTTTCGCCAAAATAGCAAGAGATTTCAGAAAGCGTATGCCCAAAAAGCAAAAAAGGTTGGCCAGAGATTCAGCAGTATTGGCAAAACTTCTGGACAACAATGTTGTGGTGGTTGATGAACTGAATTTTGAAAAACCCAAAACCAAAGACTTTCTGAACATCCTTAATAATTTGAAAATCCAGCGTAGCTGCCTCGTGACGGTCAGCGATTACGATGGCAACCTTTACAAATCAACTAAAAATATTCCGAAAGTTTCCGTACTACCCGTCTCTGAATTGAACGCCGGCGATATCTGCAGCTATTATAAAATGCTGTTTACCAAAGAGGCGATGATGGCTTTTTTGAACAGAAACCAGCCGGATGAGAGTCAATAGGTATTAATGTGGACGATTATAACGTGATAATTCGGCCTTTAATTACAGAGCAGGGTACGCACCTTGCCAGCACCAAAGGTGCATATTCCTTTGAGGTAAATAAAAAAGCCAATAAAGTACAAATAAAAAAGGCGGTGGAGGCACTATATAACGTTAAAGTGGATAAAGTAAGAACAGCTAACCGCAAAGGCAAACATCGCCGCAGAGGAAAAACGTTTGGCACTACAGCAAGCTGGAAAAAGGCCGTTGTGTATTTGGGGCCGGATTATCATATAGATTTGTTCTAAATACGAGATATAAATTATGGGTATTCGAGTTTATAAACCAACAAGCGCCGGACGCAGAAACAGCTCGGTGAACGATTACGCTGAACTGACGACCAACAAACCCGAGAAGTCACTGTGCAAACGTATAAAGAAAACCGGCGGAAGAAATTACCAAGGCGTCATTACCACAAGGCACAGAGGTGGTGGGGCAAGAAAAATTTATCGTATTATCGACTTTAAACGCAATAAAGACAATGTCCCCGCAAAAGTGGCGACGATTGAATACGACCCTAACAGAAATTGTTTTATATCGCTGCTGCACTATGCGGACGGCGAAAAAAGATATATATTAGCACCATTAGGCATCAAGGTCGGAGACCATGTAGAAAGTGGTGACTGGTGTGAACCCAAAATTGGCAATGCAATGCCTCTGGAAGCAATACCAGCCGGCATTGAGATTCATAATATCGAAATGACCGCCGGCCAGGGTGGGAAACTGGTAAGAAGCGCCGGTATTGCTGCAAAAATTATGGCAAAAGAAGGGAATTGGGTTACCATCATTCTGCCAAGCGGTGAAATGCGAACGCTTCGCAAAGAGTGCCGTGCGACTATTGGCCGGCTCAGTAATCCCGATTACCAGAATATTACGCTTGGCAAGGCGGGACGAAAACGGCATATGGGTCGCAGGCCGCATGTAAGAGGCGTAGCGATGAATCCCGTGGCTCATCCGCTGGGTGGCGGCGAAGGTCACCGGCATGGCGGCCGGCACCCCTGCTCGCCCACCGGCGTACTGGCAAAAGGTGGAAAAACAAGAAACCCCAGAAATACAAGTAATAAGAGGATTATTCGAAGAAGGAAAAGTAAACGACACAAACAGTTAGCTCTATAATTTAGTTGCGTGTCGACCTATAAAACGCACGCAATACGAGATGAAGAATGGGAAGATCTCTTAAAAAAGGACCGTATATTGATGAGAAGCTATTTGTGAAAGTTAACAAGCAAATTGCTTCCGGCTCTAAAGAACCAATAAAAACGTGGGCAAGAAGAAGTACAATTGTACCAGAATTCGTTGGATTCACATTTCTGGTCCACAATGGTAAGATATTTAACAAGGTTTTTATCACCGAGGATATGGTAGGACATAAACTGGGTGAGTTTTCACTAACACGAACCTTTAGAGGCCATTCGAGCAAGAAAATAAAAGCACCATAATTATAAAGTGTATCTATAGTCCTACAAAAGGAAGATTCAGAATACGAGCTACGAGATATGTTAAGCACTAATAAGTTAAAAGAGCTTTGCCAGCAGCGTCAAATAGGCCCAGAGGGGTTGGCCAGCCATCTTGTCAGAGGAGGTCTTGATGAGAGGCAAGCATCCACGGCTGCTAAAAACTGGCTAAGAGGCCTTTTTAAGCCCAAGCCGCGAAGAGAAGATATCCATCACCTTTCCGCTGCTTTATCAGTCCAAGAGAATGATTTGGCCGACTGGCGCAGCTCCTATCGCTTCGCACCAATCTCGGCTCGCAAGGCCAGATTAGTTACACAATTGATAGCCGGACGGAATGTTCAGGATGCGATGGACATCTTAAAGTTCACAAAAAAACGCGCCGCAACGATGATTGACAAGGTTTTAAGGGCTGCCGTTGCAGACGCTGATGAGCAACAGGCTAACGTTGATAGTCTCTACGTGAACTGTGCCCGTGTTGATGATGCAGGAAATCGCATTGGTACGAAAAGATGGATAGCGAAAGACAGAGGTAGAGCGCATCCTATCAACAAAAAGGCCTGTCATATACATATAACAGTAACAGAAGCAAAGGGAGTATGAAATGTATCTCGCTGGCTGCGATACGGCGAGATACGAAATACGAGATTATGGGTCAGA
>Ga0307433_1001238_pt1 | contig 14504 bp, 18 predicted proteins | sample SalMarWE160210MG_FD_202166 | JGI IMG/M metagenome (GOLD analysis project Ga0307433, IMG submission 202166) | Salt marsh sediment microbial communities from the Plum Island Ecosystem LTER, Massachusetts, United States - WE1603-210 | ecosystem: Environmental > Aquatic > Marine > Intertidal zone >... | reverse complement strand
AACGAATGTATTGCCGGGGAACAATGGATAAAACATCCAAAGTATGACCAAAATAACTGCCCAAATAATCCCAATTAATTTTTCATTTTTTTTACTCTCACTCATGAAAAATATTGTACCTACGACTCCACCAATTGCACTCCATATAATAGCTAACCACATCCAAAAAAGTATATCACCGGGAAAAAACGGGAAGCAAACCCATAAAAATATTAAAATGATTATCCAAGCAATTTCTAATATTTTTTTTATACCAGCCACTTTTAATCACTTTTTTTTTAAAATTGAATTTCAAAATGTATAATATAGATTTCCTTTTTTTATATATAAATTCTAATATACTATTGAAATAAATTTCAATCAGAAAAAATAAATGCATTCCAATTTTTTCTAATACATTAGATTTAATGATATCGTGAATGCAATATCAATTAATTTATGGTGATAGATAGAAAGGTGGATTAAATGTCTGATGCTCAGACCAATGTTAGAATTGGCGTTTATGTTTGCAGGTGAGGAGTTAATATTGGTGCGACTGTTAATTGCGATGCGGTAAAAGACGCTGTTGAGCACCTTCCAAACGTAATTGTAACTCGAACAAATGATTTCACATGTAGTGATTCTGGTCAAAATATCATTAAAAATGATATAATCGAATTAGATTTAAACAGAGTTGTCGTTGCGGCATGTACTCCTAAAATTCACGAACCTACCTATCGTGCTGTCTTAGTAGAGGCGGGGATAAGTCCCTATTACTTTCAAATGGTTAATTTACGAGAACATTGCTCTTTTGTTCATGCGGGTGATAAAGAAGCTGCAACGAAAAAAGCAATACGATTAGTCCAAGGTGGTATCAATCGAGCCCGTGAATTAGAAAATATCCCTCGAAAGCAAATTCCTGTTGTGCGTACTGCCCTCGTGGTTGGGGCAGGAATCGCAGGAATGAATGCGGCTTTAGATCTGGCAAATCAAGGAATAAGTGTCTATCTAGTTGAAAAAGAGCCTACCATTGGAGGTAAGATGGCACAATTGGACAGAATATATCCCACTGATGATTGTGGAATCTGAGTCCTTGCTCCAATAATGGTAAACACTTCAAAGCATCCTAATATTACATTGTATACTTACAGTGAGGTAGTGGAGTTTGGTGGTATACCTGGCAATTATAAAGTAAAAATTAAAAAAAATCCAAGGTTCATCGATGAAAAAAAATGTACTGGATGCGGACTCTGTACAACAAAATGTCCTATTAAAATCCCCAATGATTTTGATCGAGGTATAGGAGAAAGAGGCGCAGTTTACATTCCGTTTCCTCAAGCTGTTCCCAAATATGCGGTAATTGATAGATCCATTTGTATTGAATGTAAAAATTGTGAGCGAATCTGTCCTGCTGAAGCGGTAAATTTTGACCAAGAAGTAGAATATATCGATATTACAGTGGGAGCTGTCATCGTCGCTACTGGCTATGATGAATATCCGATTATAGAGTCTAATGAGTATGATTATGGATTAAATCCTGATGTGATAACACAAATAGAATTGGAACGGATGTTAAGCCCAATTGGGCCAACAGAAGGGCATGTGTACAAAATTTCCGACGGAACAATCCCAAAAACGGTGGTGATGATTCAATGTGTCGGTTCAAGATCCGTAAAAGCACTTCCCTACTGTTCTGCTACTTGTTGTAATGTAGCTCTTAAAAATGCTCAATTATTAAAACAAGAATATCCAGGAATTGATGTTATAATATTTTATATTGATATTAGGACAACTGATAAAGGTAATGAAGAATATTACAGAAAGATACGTGAATCTGGTGTTAGAATGATTAGAGGGCAAGTTGGGGAAATAATGCTAGATTCCAAGAATAATCAACTAATTATCCGAGCATTCTCATCGTTAACAGGTGAGATTGTTAAAATTAAAGCAGATTTAATCGTATTATCAACAGGTATGATCCCATCAAAAGGAACTGGAGAATTAGTTGACGTGATGGGGCTTTCAATAGGCCCAAGTGGATTTTTAACAGAAATTCATGGATGCCTAAGTCCCCAAGAAACTAAAAATATGGGAATTTATATTTGTGGATGTGCTACAGGGCCTAAGAATATACCCTATTCCGTATCTACGGCTTTAGCTGCTGCAAGTAAAGCTGCTACCTTGCTTTCTCATGACATTATTAATCAAGAGTTAATTATCGCGGAAGTTGATGAGGAACTCTGTATGGGATGTCATAGATGTGAAAAGCTCTGTGAATATGAAGCGATAAAAGTGGATGAAAATGAAATTGCGAAAGTTGACGAACTAAAATGTAAAGGATGTGGAGTATGCGTAACCTCATGTCCGGCCAAAGCAATAGATATTAAATATTATCGAGAAAAGCAATTTAAAGAAGAAATCAAAGGAATTGGAGCATTTCAAGCCCAATCAAGAAAAAAAGTAGGTAAAGTTGAAAATAATTAAGCAATATATCGTGATAAATAATGTCTGATGGAAAAGATGCAAGAAATATAATTGCTTTTGGTTGTGATAAATGAGGATATTCCGTCGCAGATTTAACAGGCACTACTAGAAAATCTTACTCTACAAATTTTCATTTGATTAGAGTCAGGTGTACAGGAAGAATTGGTATCCATTTGATTATGGAAAGTTTTCTAAATGGTGCTGATGGCGTCGCTATTATTTCTTGAAAAGAAAATGAATGTGAATTCGGGAAGGGAAATATGAATACATACAGTCATGTTAAATTTCTGAAAAAACTATTTACTCATCTTGGCATCTCTGAAAATAGAATTCAACAATATTTTTGTTCCGCAGCTGAAGTCGAGAAATTCGTTAGTTCAGTAGAAGATATTACAAAAAAAATTGCAGCATTACCTCCTCTACCAAAAAATATCATTTCCGAGTAGGATGATCCTTTCAAAAAAATAATAGTTGGAAGAAAACAAACTCAATGTATGAGTTATCGGAAATAAAAATATAATTAGTAAGCAAAATGAAAGTTTAAAAAAGTAAGTATCTTTAAAATGAGTCTAGAAGGTAAAATTACCTGGGATATGTTAAAAAATATTACAGATACCTTAGATTCATATAGAATCCGAGTATTAATAGATGCCAAGGAAGATATTTTAAATTCCGGAATCTATAACGAACAACAATATTATAATATCCTTTTTAAAATGTTTGAAGATGAACGATTAAAGTTTGTATTGTTAGATTATCTAAATCCGAAGAAAACTAGCAATTTGAAAACTTTAAAGGAATTCTCCAAATATTATTCTTTGGATTTGAAAAAAACTCTCAGTCTTTTAGAATTATTAGATAAAGAGAAACTTCTGAAAACAGAAATAATTTTTGAAACTAATAAAAATGTTGAGGATGATTCTGAGGAATCTATTTTCAAGGATATCTCAATTCAATCGCTAAAAACAGATCCTTCGAAAATTAAACCTATTTATGAACCAGTAACAGTAATTTTTGATTCAAAAAATTGTTCTGGATGTGGTTTATGTGTAGGAATATGTCCTGTAAATTGTATCCAACTAAACAATGGGAACGGTACGATTGATGATGAAAAATGTATCCGATGTGGTTTGTGTTATTACTTCTGCCCTCGATCTTACCTCCCTATGAATTTACTCAACATGGTACAAGAAAACGCTTCTGAGATAAAACCATATTCTAAAGTGGGATTCTTTATTGGAGCATATTCCGCAAGAACTAAAATTAAAGAAATATCTGAAAAGTGCCAAGATGGTGGGATATCAAGTACTTGTCTCTATTATCTTTTTGATAGTTCAAAAATTGACTATGCTTTAGGAGCGAAAATGAGTGAAAACTTATGGCGACCTGAACCACTATTATTAAAAAATAAAGAGGATATTTTATTAACTACGGGCACTAAATACGTGAATAACCCCAATTTAAGCTTGTTAAATAAAGTAAATGGAGACTCTCATAAATTAGCTGTCGTAGGTGTACCATGTATGATGCAGGCTCTCTTAAAATCAAAGATTTACGATTTAAATATTCCCTCACAAAACAACGTTATATATCGCATAGGCATTTTTTGTATGGAGTCATTCTCTTATGAATCTTTTTTGAAAATTTGCGAAATGCTTAATGTTAATGTAAATGATGTGAAAAAAACAGATATTAACAAGGGTAAGTTTTTTGTCTACACTAACAAGGGAGATGAGTTAAATATACCTATTAAAGACATAACCCATTTAGCAAGGGAAGATTGCGAAGTATGTTATGATCTCACCTCTGAATCTGCAGATATTTCTATTGGGTCTATTGGTTCCCCTTCGGGATGGAATACTGTACTAGTTAGAACTCAAAAGGGCAAAGAACTATATGATGCACTAATTAAAAATGATTTAATCGAATCGAAGAGTCTAGATGCTGTAAAACCTGGTTTACCCCTATTAGAAAAAATCGCCGATTCTAAAAAAAAGAAATGTAGCACTCATATCGCTAAAAAAGAGAGCGAACAGATAAGAACCCCCTCTTATTAGAACTTAAATCCCTTTAAAATCGTATAATTTGTTTCTCATTCTTTTCTAAACCAAAAAGTTAATATTAAATTTTATATTAAAATGCATATCATAAATTATCTATTTGAATGTGAAAATGAGTTCTTTATCTGCGATTCGACCTAAGAATTTCCGAGAAAAAGTTTTTTTCCGCAATCTTAGATCTCAAGTTGATGGAAATGCCAAAGTAGAGCATGGATTAACTCAGATTAGGGGAGTTGGCAGAAGATTCGCCCAAGCAGTGATCAAGGTGGCTGAGATTGACCCAGATTCGAGAATTGGAGCCATATCAGAAAAAGACATCGCTAAAATTGAAGAAGTCATCTTAAACCCTATCGAAAATGGAATTCCTGAATGGATGGTAAATCGTAAAAAAGATTTAAGAACCGGAGACAATCTACACCTCATTGGAAATACACTTGAAATTACAGTAAAGAGAGATATCGATCGAATGAAACGTATTAAAAGCTATAAAGGTATCAGACATCATCTTCGATTAAAAGTAAGAGGTCAAAGAACTAAAAGCACAGGAAGACATGGTCTGGTCGTCGGAGTAGTACGTAAAAAATTGCTAAAATCAAGTCAAAGTTAAGGTGATTAAAATCGGAGACCCGCGTCGCTTAAAAAAGAAATTTAAAAAACCAAAACACCCTTTCGAAAAAGAAAGGCAAAGGGAAGAACTCGAATTCATCGGGAAATATGGACTTCGAAACAAACGAGAATTCTGGAAATCTAGAACAATTCTGGGAAACTGGAGAAATATCGCACGCCAATCAAGAAAACTCACAAAAGAAAAAGCATTAGAGGTTCAGCAAGAATTATTACGAAAATTAGACCGAGTCGGGATTCTTGGCTCTGAAGCTGAATTCGATGATATCCTGCTCTTATCTGTTGAAGACCTCCTGAAAAGACGACTACAAACTCTAGTCTATGAAAAAGGCTTCGCAAATTCTGTCTACCAAGCCAGACAATACATCGTTCATGGCCATATTCAGGTTCGCGGCAAAAAAATTAACGCTCCATCATATATCGTAAAAAGAGAAGAAGAAGAATTCATTGGATACGCTCCAAATAGCCCCTTATCCGCAACAAACGCAAAAAAACAAAAAGCTTAAATTATAATACGTTATGGTGCTGAAAAAATGAGTCGAGGCGAAAATGTAAAATGGGCTGTGGTCAATATCTTCAGCTCATACAATAATACCATCGTGACCGCAACCGATCTAAGCGGTGCTGAAACGTTCGCGAAGTGTTCAGGTGGTATGGTCGTAAAAGCGGACCGCGATGAGTCGAATCCATACGCCGCGATGCAATGCGGCTTCCGTGTCGCGAATGAGTTAAAAGACAAGGGCGTTCGAGGCATCCATATTCGAGTTCGCGCTCCTGGCGGCAATAAATCGGCGACTCCTGGTCCTGGCGCTCAAGCGTGCATTCGGGCTCTCGCACGTGCCGGGCTTATGGTCGGGCGCATCGAAGAAATCACACCACGCTCGCATGACCATTGTAGGCGCAAGGGCGGACACAGGGGTAGGCGCGTATAATCAATTTCCTTAAAGTTACGGCCAATCTGGCAGACTAAACAACCCTATTATTTCTTGTCCTTACCATTTTGCGTTCTTGCTAATTTTTGTCTTTCTTTATACGCCTTAATGAAACCGTGGTTGGGGTTAACTTCTTCGCCTCCTGGCTAAATGCCTTTTAATACTCTCGCATAAAAATATTATCATTAAATAAAGATAATACTCAAAAGACTTTAGGCTGAATGACAGAATTGGAATATTTAGAGTCTCTTCTTTTTAGTAAATTTACTACAAGAATGCTTATATAAATCTTAATCTTAATTTAAAATATATACAAAATAGATAAAAATCTCTTTAAATCGTGAAAAAATTATGAACATAAAAAAAAGAAATAAAATAATCGGGATTGTTGCGTTTTTAATAGTATTGATTGTAATAATTATTGTTATTCCAATACTAATTAGATTGAGTTCACATTATTACACCCTATGGTTCGATATAGTCGCTCGAGCATGTTTATCATTAGATGAATTTGTCTTAGCCATTGCATTGATTTTGGGTATTTATTTCATAATAAGACGAAGAAAATCTTTAAAGGGAAAAAAGAACCTCATATTAATTGAAATGATTTTTGGTAGTGTTATAGTTGTCTTCCCTCTTATTGGAATTGGTTTTTTATTACATGGATTTTTAGATTGGTATTCACTTGGTTCTTTATTAGATATTTGGATGATATCCGGGATTCCTCTTCTCGTGGCAGCCATACTTGGAATAATTTTGTTAATTCATGGATGGCACCAACGAAAAAACCTTAGAAGTGAAAATTACTCTTAATTTTAATTTTAAGACCACGATTGGGGTTAACTTCTTCACTTCCTATTTTGGGATACCCGTTTTGCTAACATCAAGCATGTTAGGGTATAAAAACATTTTTCAACAAAATCTCCGGTCTTAGCTGAGATTTCAATATACTTTAAATTAAACTTTTTTCTAAATCTATCGATCTCATCCCTAGATACGGCTCTTTGGTCAAATAAATCGCTCTTATTTCCAACTAATAAAATTGGTATTTCGAGTTTTACATTTTCTCTTATTTCATGGATCCATATGGGTAAATGCTCGAAACTGTCCGTGTTTGTTAAATCGAAGATTAAAATCACTCCTAGCGATCCTCGATAATACATAGGCCTAATGTAACTGAATCGTTCTTGACCACCTAACACCCATAATTGAAGTTTACAACGTTTTGGACCACCTTCGGTTTCTAAGTCAATTGTTTTTGTATGAAAATTAACCCCAATTGTCATTGAATAATCTTCCTGAAAAAAACCTTTTGCAATACTTCGCATTAAAGTAGCCTTTCCAACACTGGGATTACCGATAACGATTGTTTTAATTAAATAGTTATACTCCTCTGCCATGGTCCATCATATAGATAGAGATCAATTATTAGCAATGATAATATATTATATAATCTTTGTCTAATTTTAGGAAATTCATGATGCTTAAAAAATCTATTATAGCCATTAGAACTATAAATGTATAAAAAACCAGAGCTTCTTGATAAAAAAAATCAATCCATTGTTTAAAGGAGTATTACTTTTTTGGTTGAAAAATCTTTTTAAAGCAAAAAATTAGAATATTAATTTGTACAAAAATATTTAAAAATAAAAAAATCTAAGAAAAAAAAAGTGAATTTATATGAGTTCTTTTAAAAGATTTGCAAATAATAAAACATATTTCATTATAACAATTGTTTTAATAATGCTATCTGGACTTTTGGCTTACGGATTTCAAACAAATTTTGGAACCATTGACGTCCAAGAAGTGGCGATAACACATATAGATGGAACAAAAATCGTAGGGAAATTATATCGACCCATTGGCATAGATGAGACTAATCCTGCTCCTGGAATTCTTGGTATACATGGATATAATAACGATAAAGATGTTCAACGAGGAACCGCTTTAGAATTAGCGCGGGCGGGATTTGTCGTCTTGACAATTGATCAAATAGGGCATGGCGACTCTGGAGGGGAATTTGATGCGACGTACGCATCTCAAATTCAAGGGGCTAAATCCGCTTATATTTGGTTAGCAAGGCAATCTTTTGTTGCCGGAGGAATGGGTGTATATGGTCATTCGATGGGCTATATATCCGCATATTATTTTCAGGTCCCGTTCGTTGCCGGACCCCTGCCCGATGATGTATATTACCCCAATGCTTCAATTTTCCAGACTTTTCCGCCTAGTATACAAAATTTCGGCCTCCATAGAAATATCTTGCATCTATGGGCAGAATATGAGGAATGGTACACCATTGATCTTGGATTTACACCCTCTAATTATACCGAAGATATGACGGTAGATCAAGTTATAGATCAAGGATTACTTATTACGGGAATAAATGCGGGATTAGGTTTTGGCGTGAAGGGTGAAGTTGATACCAATTATGGAGACTTTGCAGTTGGCAATGCGTATCGAGAACATTTAGCTTTAGGTTGCACTCATCCTGGTTTAACTATGGATTTAAAGTGTAATCAAGAAGCAGTTGCATGGATGTTGCAGGGTTTAAAGGGAGATTCTGAATCTGTGGCTTGGAATACTGTTGCGGCCTTAGGTCAAACATATATATATCCAGAAGTTTTTAGTGGCTTGGCATTACTCATGACCTTCATATCGATGATCTTTCTGTTTAAATTACTGCTAAATACAAAATATTTCGGGGAAGTCTCACAGGCAATGCCAGAAAGGGTAATTACTAATAAAAAATATGTATGGTGGATTTTTGCAACGGTTAATACTGCTATTGGAGCGTTACTTTACATATTTTTTACTCACGCTGATCAGGCCTGGAATTTTCCGGCTATCTTCCCACTGGGAATGCTGAATAACTTTTTGGGTTTCTACTTACTTACTTCGGCTGTTAGTGCAATACTGGTCTCATTGTGGTACATTATTACATGGGCAACAAATAGGGAAGGGATAGCACTCTATGATATGGGTATACTATATACTAAAGAAAATTTTGTTTCTAACCTTAAAAGCAAGTCAGGATGGAAAATATTTTTTAAAACGATTATCGTTGCTGGAATCCTCTTCGGTTGGATGTATCTAATGGTTAGCATATTTCAAACATGGTTTCAAATTGAATTTAGAATTTTCTGGGCATTTATGAAAATGTTCACTCTTGAGCGATTTTATATCTTCTTGTTTTATTTGCCGATTGTCATGCCGTTTTTCCTTGTAGTTGGAGGATTATTTTTATTTGGGCAAATTCGTCAAAAGGAATTAAGCTCACCAAATAAGACCCAGATAGTTTGGTGGATCAAAGCTTGCTATGCTATGTTATTAGGGCTTTTGGTGGTTTTTCTAGTTCAATATGGAGGACCTGTATTTAGACTTAACTATGCATTCGTTGGATGGGACTTTAATCCTATAATGCCGTTGCAGTTGATGGGGTTACTTCCTTTATCAGCATTTATTTACTTTCTAATGGTCTTCTTCTATCGAAAAACCGGTAAAATTTATCTCGGTTCAATAATGGCATCAATAATTACAGTGTGGTTCTTAGCAGTAGGTGGAGTTGTAGGCTTGGGATTATAAAATTTTAATAAATCTATTTTTTTTTATTTTATTCAACGTGCAATTTGAATGAAAATTTAATAAATACCAAAGTTATTTTAAGATTTTTGTGCAAGTAAAGTCGATAGTAAATCAATAACAATTCCGTACAGAATTCCCGCGAGAAAGCTTAACAGGTCAAGTAAATTTGTTGATAAGTAGAACTGCAAAGAGACGAGAAATCCTAAAATGACCCCTCTCATGGTACTATTTAACCATTTAGAGCGGTTATCTTTTTTAATCAACTGTAAGTCTCCTGCGAATCCAATTAGTAAGCCCATGATAACACGATTATACCACAGTCCGATTAAAAGAATTTCGTTACCTATCCATCCGCCTACTCTTCCACTGGCTCCTAAAATGCAGAAAATGCCCAATACTGCGCCGATTAAAGTTGCAAATCCGATTCTTTTTACGTTTAACATTAAGATTTGCATCCTTTCGCACTATTTAAATTCTCGGTTTATGAAATAGAGATAATGTGTATATTTTGATCATTACGATTTAAAAAAAGCTTCTTATTTAATTCCATACTAATTTTAGTAAGTGTAGTTAGGTTTTCCATGAAATTTTCATCTAAATCAGACACTGAATTTACCATTCAAATAAGAAACGATAGAGGATTGAGTGTGAAAGTCAAAGTAATTTTTTGCATTTGGAAAGAAAAAAGGTCTAACATTTGTGTCAAACTATGATTTAATAATATCCTAACTTAAAAAATTATAAATTCTTTTCTCAAAAAATTTTCCAAAATGCAAGTAATTATCCCAAAAACCAATAAATGTAAAGTATAACTTTTAAGAAGGATAGTCAGCCATTTTAATTGGGTAACCATGAAACGATGGAAAAAGAATTTAATTAAAAATGGGGATAATCCTCAAGAAGTTGTTGAGGAAGATGAATATCATATAAAGAAGGGTTGTTGCTATTTTCATGACCAAAAAGAATTAAATGAATTTGATGATATAGATGACGATACTCCCAAAGATGTGTGATAATATTTCTCATGTGATTTGATGTAGACCATGTCCAGACCATTTTTTATGCAAAGAACGTAAACGCTGAATATACCTTTCGAGGCTTAAATTTTTTCTCTGGTTCTTTTATTTTTCTACCTCATTGAAAATATTTCTACTTCTAACAATTACACTGCTGTATTTGTTTGCTGTGGTCGTGGGTACGATGAAACCCGACTCTGAATTTACCCTTGAATCCTATGAAATCGCATCCATAAAAAAAAGTAAAACTAAAATCTTTGCTCACGAACATACTCCTTCCACCTACTTCTTTATCATTCTTTTATGAAAAATATAACATCTCCAATTCATTTCTAATAACTTTTTATCTAAATATCCTTTTCGATAAAAATAAAATGAAAATTGAGTTAAAATAAGTTTTAATTGTTTAAGAGTTAAGAAATATATCACTCTTTCAAATTTCTCATTTTTAATTATATGTTCGATAATCTTTTGCCCTTTTCCTTTCTGAATAATTAATTCTAGAAATCCATCATTTCTTAATAAATGAGATAATATCTCAAATAATTTAGGTAGTTTTTCATAAGATATGTGTATTATTGATCCACTTGAAAAAATAGCATCGAACAAACCTATTCTTTCATCAAGTTCAAAATAATCCTTAAGTAAAAAAATGCAATTAGGATTTCTTTTTCGAGCAATTTTAATTGACTCTGAGCTAAAATCTACTCCTACAACCTCAGCACCCAAAGAATGTATTCTCATACTTTCATGTCCTGGACCGCATCCCAAATCCAAAATTCTCGGTTTAAACTTAAAATTGGATAAAAAATCTTTAATTGTTGGCATTAAAATTTCATTTGGATACCAATTCTCTGCTATTTCTTCAGCTCTTAAATCATAGAATTTTCTTAGTCGGTCCATATGGACACCTTTACAAATTTTAAAATATGATCCTTTAATATTCATTATTCAAGGTTTTTAATTTATAATTTCATACGCTTTTTTATAATTTTTATGAGAAAAGTTCTTCTTTAGAAATTTATTTTTTAAAGAAATAATCTTGTAGTTTGCTTTTTTCAAATGAATTTTCATTGAAATCAGACTCTGAATTTACCTTTCACTAATTTTTTTTAAAACCTACGATGTTCTCTTCCTTCATGTCACTAATCATTACATTTTTGCAATAAAGGAGAATGAAAATAATTTGAAGTGTTATAAGTTGATTTTCAATTTCTGTGGGGTAAACTATTTACATCATCATTCATTTTCTTAAATAGTTCAATATGAACTGATAAAAAAAAACTTATATGAAAACTGGTTTTAAAATTGACTATAGGTACAGTTAAATGGTTTAATAACCGCAAAGGTTATGGATTTATTGCAACTGAAGAAGAAGGAGACATTTTCGTTCATCACACTGCTATTGTTAAGGAGAATGATGAATTTGCTACACTAAACGAAAATGATAAAGTAGAATTTGAAATCACTCAGACTGATAAGGGTTCTGCTGCGAGTAAGGTGGTAGTAACTGAAGCCGCTCCTGCACAAGTTCGAGATTTTCGATATTAGACTTCTTTTTGTTACAAATCAATAAAATATAATAATATTTAATAAGTAGTAGGTAGTAATTAGTAAGACTTTGTTCTGTGATTGTTATCGAATCTTATCTTTTTTTATTTCTTGAAGAAGAAAAATTATTAGAAGAGAGGAATGTTATTAATATCTAAAGATTCAGGAAGTCTTCTATTTCGTTCTAAATAAGAAACTTCATGTCGTAAGTATCTCCAAGATATTTCGCATTTCTCTGATTTACCATCAACTGCCGTTTCAAATTCCCAAGGATTAATGATAACTAAATCCCCTTTTCTTATCCACACCCGTTTTTTGATTTTTCCTCGGATTCTCCCATTACGGTGTTTACCATCTTCACAATAAACACCCATGCGTTCTTGACCATAAATGTCAACAACCCGCGCAAACATTTCTCCATTCTTTCTATATGGCATTTTTACTCTCGATACTGTTGGAGTTGGATTAGGAGTGTAACTCCTCCGCCCCTTCTTTTGCTGTTTTTTTTTCATCTTTGGCATAATTATTCTACTCTTTAGTTTTTTTCAGTTAATTAATATTATAAATCCGATTTACTGTAAATGCAAAGAATTGAATTTTTTATTCAAAGTGAAAATCGGAATATGCTTCGCATAAAGCTCACAAGGTGCGAATGAAAATTTAAAACTCAGTTAAATTTAAAGCATATTTTTATAATTTAATAAGATAATAATAGCTTCTTTTTAGCTTTTTCTAAATCATGCATGATGATGAAACAAGTAATATTGGCACTGAATGTGTTGTTGCATCATTAATTATTAAAAAAAAAAATAAATTGTCTATTAAGATCTAAAGTCTAATATCAATGAAAATTCCTTTGAAAAAATAGATAAAAAAATCAAAGGAATATAATTCTGAAATTAGACTCTGAATTTACCTTTCTATTCCCATTTCAAAGAAAATTTGGATAAAATTTCAAAAGGCAAGAACTTTAATTACTTATCTAGGAGGAAAAGCAAGGAATAAACGTATATTCTATCAGACATTGCAGATCAACTCTCATCAATAGAAATGTCATCATTAATATCGATAAATTCCAGAAAATCCGTATAATCATGAAATAAAAAGCCATCCCGTGCACAACAGTAATATTCATCTGCTTTTTGTTCATTCCAAATCTTTATTTGCTTTTTTCTCTGATTCATTTATTTTTCTTCCTCATTGATAATATTTCCACTTCTAATTAAAAAAGTAGAACCTACGATTTCTTAATAAAAAAATAGAAATTATTGTTGATTTCTGCGGCCTGGACCACGTCCCGTTCCAGATCTACGATATACTCGTCTTCTAGAACCTTTTGTATATCCTGGGTCTGGATAACCTGAACAACGACCTAGCTTTCTGCCTGTTTTAGCTCCTTTTCCATCAGGTCCAGTTCCATCTCCACCTGGCATATCCTATCATCTCCTTTTTATTTAATTAATTTATTTTTATCTATAATAGTAATGGAGAATAGGTTATATAAATATTATGAATAATAATTCAAAATAAACTGCATATAATGATTATAATTCATAACTTAGTCTTGATTTCATCACATAAAGGAATCTAATATTTATGTGTAGTTTAAATAGCTTATATTAATATGACTTATCGAAAACAATTATATTTCTTTATTATTTGCCTTACCCATCATAAATAGCTAATTGTTTTCATTTGGAAGTAAGGCATTTCTTACTTCCACCTCCTTATTAGAGTTAATTGTGTAAAATCACATGCTCCTATAAAAATTGATAGGTTATATTACAAAGAAATAAATTAATGAAAAGTTTTTTAATACATAAAAAGAATAATATAGCGAATCGCTTAAAATAACATATTCCAAAAACATCTATGAGTGTTGAAGAGAAGTTCAATTCGGGTTTACAGAAAATAAAAGAGATATATCTATTTTTAACAGAAGGTAATCCGTCCCCTGATGATGAAATCGAAGCAAGAGAGAAATTGATAGCTTCATTTAGCAATTTGAAGATTATAAATCCTACTTCAAAACTTATAGATAGAATAGAAAAAATTCTTGATGATTTACAAAATTGGGATTCACTTGATTTATGGTTTTCAGAAACCATTTTAGTTAAGGATATAAAAGATATTCTTGGGCTTCCAGACAAAGAGACGTATGAAATTGGTGAATCTATGGATATTCAACCAGACCTCCTAGAAGAAAACAAAATTTCAGAACCAGAGATTGATTTAACCGACATTTTTAATAAGGTTTCTCATCAATTTAAAAA
>Ga0307433_1001232_pt1 | contig 14583 bp, 10 predicted proteins | sample SalMarWE160210MG_FD_202166 | JGI IMG/M metagenome (GOLD analysis project Ga0307433, IMG submission 202166) | Salt marsh sediment microbial communities from the Plum Island Ecosystem LTER, Massachusetts, United States - WE1603-210 | ecosystem: Environmental > Aquatic > Marine > Intertidal zone >... | reverse complement strand
ATGAAAGACCACCATTCCCTGCGGCCTGTCTTCTCCGAACGGCAAGCCAAGAAAATTCTCCGGCGGCACCCCTTCAAGAATCAGTTCCGCCAGATTCCTGAAACCGAACCGTTCATAGTACCCGGGTTCACCTACAAGCAAACAGCCTTTGGCCCCGGAGACTCTGAGCCGCTTCATCCCTTCCTCAATCAGCGCCGTTCCAATCCCCCGCCGCTGACAATCCGGCCGCACCGATACCGGCCCCACACCAAACCAACTGCAGTTCTGACCGGCAATCATCACCGGCGAAAACGCAATATGTCCAACCACCCCGCCGTCAATCTCCGCTACCAGCGAAACAGACAGGGCCCCCGCTGCCCGCAGCGCATGAATTATAAACTGCTCGGTATGGTTGCCATGCGGGCAATCCGCAAAAGCGGCCACAGTAATCTTCGTTATCACATCAATATCCGACGGCCTCTCATCTCGTATAATCATGCCCAAAATCAGCCTTTCTTGTTCTTAATGTGCCGAATCCAAAACTTGGGACAGTCACCCTGTTTCAATATCGCAACACCATTAACAGGGACTGTCCCAAATTTCCTAAACTGACATTTCCCATATACACGGTTAAAAAACACAATTTTCTCCTAACGACATCGATAATTCTACCAAAAAGACTATTGCGGGGTTAAATATTTTTGAGACTGCTTCGCCGCTTCAGCATGTGTGTTTGATTAAAGATATCCTAAAAATCTTACCTATATTAACCCGCCACGCGTATGGCAGGTTAACTTGCAGAAATCAGACACCGAGAGAATGGAGTTTCGTACTGCGAGGACAATAGAAATCAGATGTGGATAATCAAGCGAACAGCCGATAATGTTTCAGGAAAAAAATTGTAAAAAAACGAACAAATAATATTGCACCCTAAAGATAAGTGTGTAAGATTTTCGATATTATTAGCAGAAGTATTTAAGGATTGCTAAAAAATAAATTCCCTGTGAACATACATAACATTGTCAAAGGAAAGGAGTCAAAAATGAAAAAGTTAGTATTGGTCTGCACGGTTTTTTTGATGGCTGTATCCACATCTTTCGCATTTGACCCTATGGGGCCAGCGACAAACCCCTGGCAAGAAGGTCAGTGGGGCGTTGGTTTCGATTATTCATACAGCGACATGCAAATTAACGTAAATGGTTCTCGATATTTCAACCATTACGGGATAAGCAGTAAGCTGCCGAGAAAGCTGCTTATCCACAAATACTACGGCACGGTTGGATACGGCCTTACAAAAAATATCGGTATTTTCGGCCGAGCCGGGGCAGCGTCTGCTACAACCGACCTTCATGTTGGCGGCGCACCGTTCGCACACAGGGAGCTGAATTTCGGAACAGCTCCCGCCTATGGATTCGGCGTAAAGGCAAACCTTTATAAAAAAAATAAACTTCAAATTGGCACAACGGCACAATTCAGCTGGATTAATGACCTCAGTGCAAGAAGGCACATATACGATTTCCAGCACGCTACGGCCAATATAGACCTTATGGAAGCGCAGATAGCTGTCGCGCCGACATACCAACTCTACTCCAGAGTGATGATTTACGGCGGTCCATTTTTCCACTTCGTCAGAGGCAAATTCAGCGGCAAGGGCATATGCGATTACTGCGGAGTTACCGACAAACACAGCCACACTATCATGGAAAAGTCATGGTTCGGCGGTTATCTCGGTATGCAAATTAATTTTATCAAACGTTCACTTTTAACGTTTGAATATCTGCATACCGCTGCCGGTGATGGACTTGGCGGAAGTATATTAATCCCCTTCTGACATTACAATACCAAACGAAAAAGAGACTGCCGCGACGCAAAGCGGCAGTCTTTTTTTTAAACGCACAGATTTTTGCAGACAGAATCGACTTTTTCAAGTATCGTGTCTCATCTGTTTCGTCTTTTCCCGCACGTCATGCAGGTTCACTGACAGATTAGTAAGAACCCAAGCTGCGATACCACCAGTTTCCCGCAAGACCCAGCAGAATGTGTTCGGTGCCGATGTAATTATGCTCGAGCGCCCTGGCCTCTTCGATGGCATACTTAACAACATTAACGGCTCCTTCGCTTTGCGGCGGTCTTCCTACCTCGGTCTTATCGCCTGTACTTTTGGGAAGCTGCTCTACCCCGGCCAGTATCTTCTCGATATCCACACCAAGGTCTTTCAGGATAGTTGCACCGGTACAGCTCGTTTCTTTTAGTAGGCCTAACAAAATGTGCTCGGTCCCTATATACTCATGGCCGAACTGCTTCACCTGCTCGTTAGCCAGCGCCATAACCTTACGTGCATCATCCGTGAATCTCTCAAACATACCAAACCCCCCTTAACGAAACAAACAAGGATAGTTTACTTATCCGGCTGGATAAGGGCTTTTAGTAACGGCTCTTTCCAGGCGTTTTTTTCCTGGTCGAATGCGCCGAAACCGGAGCAGAACTCCCAGTAATGAAAGCTCCAGCCGTTTTCAATTGCTGTTTTCGCAACATAGGCCGTCCATGCAGCACGGCTGTCCATATCGGCCTTTTCGTAAGCACCGAATTCGCCGAGACTGATGGGTCTGTTATGCTTCTTCGCCCAGTCAGCAGCTCTTTTGAAATTGTGTTTTATTTCCTGTTTCTGACGTTTTTCGCCCGTCCAGGTTGTGCCCAGCCATTCCTTCGATTTTTCGCCGACCCACTCTGCCCCCTGATGTGTAAATTGCGATGGGTCATAATAGTGAACAGAGACAATGATATTCCTGTCCCCTTCCGGGATTTCAAGTCTCCGAAGCGAATGAACGGCATTAGACCCGGCAGGGCCTATTACAACAGTTCTGTGCGGGTTCGATTTGCGAACGACAGCCAAAGCTTTTTTAAGCAGGTCATTCCACAACTCGGCTGTTAATTTTTCGGTCGGCTCATTAAGCGGCTCGAACAGGAGTGAATCGGGGTAATCCTTATAATGCTCTGCAATCTGCTGCCAAAGCCCAAGGAAGCGTTCGCTGTTGCCGTTAGGGTCGCTGTTCATCTCAAGATAGTGATGGATGTTCAGCATTACATAAAGGTTATTTTTCAGCGCATTTTTAATCGCCCAGTCCACCCTGCCGAAAAAGTTTGGGTCGATGGTGTAAGGCTTCTTCTCCAATGCGTGGTTAGACCAGCGGCAGGGTATGCGTACCGAATCAAAGCCGGCATCTGCTATAATCTTGAAATACTCTTCTTTCAACATCACGCCCCACTCGCCTTCGTTCGGCGCATCAAGCGCGTTGCCAAGATTTATCCCCCTGCCGAGACGCTTATTCTGTTTGAACGGGTCCGGAGGTAGTTTTATCAGGTCGAAATGTCCCTTCTCTAAAGTGAATTCCCGCTCGCCTTCACCCGGCGCATCCGACGTGGTCCCTTTCACAACAGATTCTTTTGAATCTTTAACCGAAACACAATTTACAGCCAATATCAGAACCAGCCCCGCTGCAATACATAACGCCCCGTTTTTTACCTTGAACATAGCTTTTCTCCTTAATACGACAAGCAAAGCTGTACTTGCATAACAGATTTCACGATAAAGGCGGTCCATCAGAAACAGAAGCCCCTATTTATCCTTTCCACAACCCTGTTAGAAATGACATTTCTAACAAGGTCAGCGTGGCGGCATAAGCGCATCAAAGAGCGGTTTTATCCAGACTTTGTTTTTGGTGTCATAGACAGCGAAGTCGGAAGCGAACTGCCAATAGTGAAAGCTCATACCACGCTCAACGGCTGTATCGGCGATGAACTTGGTCCATCTCGCGCGCGATTCCATATCCGCTTTATTGTAAGCGCCGAACTCGCCCAAATTAATCGGCCGATTATTTTCTTTTGCCCATGCAGCAGCGATGTCAAAGTTGTCCATCACCGCCTTATTCTCATCTTCGGTAGCGGGCCATTTCGTGCCCAGCCACGCATTTGAATCACTTACGGCTGCCCAGGAAGGAACACTCTGATGGATGGATTCCATATCCTTGACAAAGCTGGCAATTTTTGCTGGTGCTACCCACGGGGCCCCCTGATGGGTAAATGACAAAGGGAAGTAGTAGTGGACGGTAACAATGATGTTGCGGTCCTCTTCCGGCAGCTCGAGGAACTTGAGGTAGCTAATCCAGCTATCGTTGGCGGAGCCGATGACAATCGTCCTCGTCGGGTTGGCCTTGCGAATAATGGAATGCGCCTCTTTCAGCCATTCGTTCCACATCTGGGGCGTCAGCGCATCGTCCGGCTCATTAAAAATCTCAAGCAGCAGGTTGTCTGGATAACTCTTGTAGTGCTCGGCAATCTGCTTCCACAACGCCATAAACCTTTCTCTATGTGCCGGCGCATCGGTGTAAAGCTCTATATAGTGATGAACGTTGACGATTATAGGCAGGTTCCGCGACAGCGCGCAGTTGACGGCCCAGTCCACTCTGTCAAAAAAGGATTTGTCAATCGTATAAGGCGGCTCTTTTAATGCATGGTTAGACCAGCGGACGGGCAGACGAACGGAATCGAAGCCGGCCTGCTTGAGCGCCTCGAAGTATCCTTCCTCCAAAGTAACACCCCACTCGCCTTCATTCGGCGCATCAAGGGCATTGCCCAAGTTTACCCCCCTGCCGAGACGCTTGTTCAACTTGAATGGGTCCGGCGAGGTCTTTTTCGGACAAGGTCGTTTCGCATCTTTAGCGCTTTTCGCTTTATCTGCTTTATATTTCATCGCTTTTTCCTTATCATATTTAATCGCTTTTTCTTTTTCACATTTAGCGGTCTTTTTCACAACAGGTTCTTTCGGAGCTACAGACGGCCTTGGCTCACAGCTTACCGCCAATAAGATAAACAGCCCCGCTGTAACACATAACACTGCGTTTTTTAGTCTGAACATTGCCTTTCTCCTTAAAATCGTGGTTAGATTCACCATATTTTCATCAATATAAGGCCTATAGTATATACTTTATACTGCTTATTGCAAAGAGTGTTCCTGAAAAATAGCGTTCGCAGGAATCCAGGATGTTTAGCCCTGCTGCTCGCGGCAGGGGTCATTTAATTTTTAGCCCTTGCCACTGGCAGGGGTTATCTGTCAAAATCATTTCTTGCCTTATAACCTCAAGTTTGGTAAAATTCACTTAGTTTCTTTTAGGAAAACAACGGCGAGAGTAAAGGTATTACAGAAACTGACAAAAAAGATTTGCGAAGCGAAAATCAAAAGTTTTGTTTGAGCGAAGTCTCGCCATAGATTAACCGAAAGCGGATAATGAGAAAATCGAAAGCTTTTAGCACAGCGTAAGCCCTGCATTATATGATGCAGGCTATTATCATGATAATTATGAGCGATTTTGATAGCCTTGAATCACTATATGAACATCTGGAGCATAATGCTGATAGCTATAAATACCCGCATAACATCGGAACATTATTCCAGAAGTTGAGAGATTCTTTTCATAAGAATAGCGAAACACAGAAAGCGAAGGTGGCTCAATGGGAAACGGACTTCTTCAATTTTAGGCTGGAAAAAGGCAAATCACTTACGATGTGGGAGATGACAGATGAAAAAGGCAAACTTGTTACATATCCCAATTACCAGGATTTCGATGAAAGTAAATATAAGTATCTTGTTGAAAGATTTGAAAATACATGCAATCCATTGCTGAAAGCACGTTATGCCCACATTCTTTGGTGTGGCCCCAGAAAACACGCCAAATATGCAAAAGCAGCGATTGATGCTTATTTAGAGCTCGTTAATGTCTATGAACGAAAGGACAGAAACGCCCCAGCAAAACACTTTGGGCTTGATGTCTTGCAAGTCATGCAAAATGCGTATTTTCTTGGTCATCAAGTAAAGTATCGCACCGATGAGATCAAATCTGAACTGAAGCGGCTCATTCTAAATTTTAATTTTAAAAGTAGTTCTTCTTTTGCCTTGCGAGCAAACTTCATCGAATTGATGTTGGATGCTCGAAAAAGACTTCCTAATGATGATTTTGCCGGTTTTCAAGACATATGCTGGAAAGTTGCTCTGATATTGATCAAAGCAAACAATATTCATGCCGCGGTAGATATGCTTAAGCTTGGTGAGAGAATTGATGAAAGGTTAGGTGCCAATACACACAACTGGACTCTTAAAAGGGCAAAATTATACGAATTACTGATGAGTCAACGAAAAAAGGGAGATTTAGCCATACCGGATTTTTGTCTTTGTGCATTGGAAGAGTATAAAAAGGCCGGGAGCAAGGCAAAGGTACGCGAACTGGAAAAGAAGTATGTTGAACTAAAAAGCTCTTTAAAGCTGCAGGCGTTTAGCAGTGAAATAGATTTAACCGAAACAATTCAAAAATACAATAATTTTGCCAATCAGCTCGTAGAGAGAAGTGCTGATGAAATAATTGGATTTTTAATGCATAACAAGAACCTGCTTCCTAAATACAAAGACTTGCAGAAACAAGTAAAAGAGCAGAACAGAGAATACGTTTTTCAAAGTTTTGCTGCTACGAGTGTGATCGACAGCCGCGGTCACCAAGCGGAACACTTTTCTGTAGAAGAAAATGAATATCACAGCATACTTCAGCAATACTCCTGGTCGATAGAGTTAAATAAAAAATTCTTAATAGATGCAATATTCCATGCTGCTATCAGACAAAATAAATTATCAACCGAAACTTTCCTGGATTTTCTGAGCAAACATTCGTGGTTTGGAAAGACTCTTTACTATAATTCACCAGCAGGAGAGAAAATAGAGTACAACTGGCTAAACCTGATTGCACCTGCTTTAAATGAGTATTTCATTCAAATGCATCACTATTTCATTAATCCTATAAACCATCCTAATTTTGTTTTAAGCATCGATTCTCTGACATTAAAAATGGAGGGATTGATCAGAGATATGTGTGAAATATGTGGAGTAAGCACTTTTTATCAAACTAAGAATAGTAAAGGCGGGAACATCGTAAGAGAAAAAGATATTCATGCTCTATTGTATGAGGATAAAATCAAACAGCTTTTCAATGAAGATGACCTGCTTTTTTTTAGATTTCTGCTTGTAGAAAAAGCTGGTTATAATCTGAGGCACAGAATTGCCCATGCCCTTATGCACTTTCAGGAATACGGTGTTGTGTATATCTACCTTCTTATAATAGCCCTTTTGAAATTAGGCAAATATGATTTTGTTAAGCAAACAAATGAAATTGTGGGCAATAAAAAGCGGAAGGTATTTCACAGAAGCACATGCAAATACGTGAAGAGACTTGGCGTAAAAAACAAGGTTCAATTTTGTAGTAATAATATTGCTGTTAGCAGCGGTTATAAACCTTGCAAAACTTGCAAACCATAGCTTGTTGGAAAAATTTAAAGGCATCCGACTATAATTTTAGCCCTCGTGGCACTTGAGTAGGGATTAAAGTATTACTGAAACCGTATTACTTGGCATACTTATTCCCAATTCTCACCAAACACAAGCCAAAATTTTGCTTGTCCTGCCTGCGGTTCGGATTGTTTATTCGTATGCCTATGGCATACTTACTGTATGTTTCCTCCCTGTGGTGAGCTTGTCGAACCAATTGCGGCCTCCGGCAGCACTACGCAAATCGTTGTTAGAATCCAGTCAGCTTAAAGATAAGTCAGCTTGTTTGACTTTGCCTGCCCTGCGTAGTTGAACAACGAAGCGGGGTGAACGAAGGCAATATTCTGTGACAAAGCCTGCTTTGGGAGCAGAATTTGCCGAGAACACCAAGCTGGCTGAAACAGTATAAACTTGTCTCGCCGTAGCCTCGGCGAAGGCGGATCTGTGTGAATCCGTGTCTAAAATCTCTGTGCTCTCTGCTTGTCCCGCCAAAGCCTCGGCAACGGCGGATGTACTCTGTGGCTAAACAAAATCCGTGCAATCTGTGGCTAAATATTAAAATCCATCGCGCAGCGATTCCACAATTTTGCATTTTGATATTTAATTTTTGATTTTATTCTTAGATTTCTATTGAAAATGCAGAAGGATGGCGGTATAATATCAGCCTGTGCTCAGGTAGCACACGTTCGCGGAGACCTTGCTGCGTCGGAGCTTCAGCGGAGACGAGCCGCAAGTCAAATTTAGCCGGCAATTTACCCCTTATGGGAAGTCTTATATATCAAGGACATATGAATGACTAATGATCAATTACAATTAAACCGCTCACTCATTTACCCGTTTACTCATTTACGCATTGACTCTTTGGTCAATCAAATTGACCAAAGTATGCAAAACAAACCCAATTTTCTTAAAAATCAGGCAAACGTAAGCTCTTGTAAAATGAAGAGATATGAAAATGAACATCGATTTTTAGCTCAAAAATCCCAAAGCCAATTTTCTGGATTCCTAAAATGAACACAAGTCCTTTTAATACAATGAACTACGAACTACGAACAATGAACTATGCCAATAAAAACAAAGCCAATTCAAAGCCAATCAAAGCCAAAACAAAGCCAATTTCAAACGTGCCCTGGCATAAACAGCCGATATCTAATAAAGAAGTAAGAAACTTCGGAACGAAAGGACAATATGGCTAATAAGCTAAAAATCCTCAAAAGGCCGAATTTGCGTGAGCCCCGGCTACTGCTGAGCCTTTCCGGCTGGATGGACGGCGGCAATGTCTCTACCGGAACAATAGAATGCCTGATTGACAAACTGTCAGCCGAGAAATTTGCCGAAATCGAGCCGGAGTCGTTTTATATCTATAATCTGCCCGGCTCAATGGAAATAACATCGCTTTTTCGTCCTCACGCGATAGTTCAAGACGGCCTGATAAAGTCTTTCGAGGTCCCCATAAATGAGTTTTTCTGCAGCGAAAAAAGTGAACTAATATTGTTTTCGGGCAAAGAGCCGAACCTGCAGTGGGCCGAATTTGCCGATTGTATTTTCAGTCTGTGCAAAGATTTCGGCGTTAAAGAGATTTATTTTATAGGCAGCATTTCCGGCCTGGTGCCCCACACCCGCGAGCCGTGGTTGTTCTGCTCGGTCTCGGATAAGAAACTTAAAGAGACACTACAGAATTCCGGCGTAAAATTCACGAACTATGAAGGCCCCGCAAGCTTCATTACATACCTGATGACCAACTGTAATGCACATGATATAAGTATGGCCAGCATCGTGGCGACCGTGCCTGCTTATGTTCATGGCCGCAATCCCAGGTGCATAGAAACGGTAATCAGACGGCTGTGTGCAATTTTGCAACTGCATACAGAACATGATGAATTGATGCTCATCAGCGATGAGTTTGAAAAGAGATTGACCGAGGTCGTGCAGGAACAGCCAGAATTAGCCGGCATCATCAATAAACTGGAACAAGACTATGACAACGAGATTTTTGACAACGAGATGGGGGACTTAAAAACGTGGCTCCATCAGCAGGGAATAAGGTTAGATTAAAAAAGCACTCCACAAATCAACAAAGCAAACATGCCAATAAATATCAATAACACTCGCCAAGCAAAGAAAACTAACAACCTTCTTGTTAATTTTCGTATCTGACGACTATGTGGCGAAAATAAACAAAATCCACGCAATAACCCCAGACTACAATATATGAGATTGCTTCGCCCCAATAAACGGGGTCCCGCAATGACAGCTATCAAAAAACTGATAAAAATAAAAAAATTTTAAAAAAACTGTTGATTACTGTTTAAAATAGTCCGATAAACATACTAAATTGATTCTCCAGAAGCTTATCTTCGCTGAGCACCTAAAGCAATTAAGGGCATTTTTAACTAAGGAGAGTTTACGATGCCCGGCACAATCAAGGATGATAAAAGTGTAATTGCTCAAACAAGCAGTGTAGAGCTACAAAAACACAGAGCACGGTTCGAAAACTTAGCTGGATTTGCAGCTAATAACAAACAACCACAAGCTTCTACGCCAAAGCTTGTCAATTCCAATTGGAGCGGTGGATTAGCTGCTCTGCTATTAATTTGCTTAGCAGTTAGAGTCGATGCAGTATTTGTCAAATCAGATTGTGACCATCCTATATACTTTAATTGCCGGGATGCTTATCAGTTTCTTGATTTAGTTAACAGCATGTATGCAGGCAGTCCTAATCAATTTATAACAATCAGGCACAACGGCTATGGCTGGTATGGTTATCTTAAAACAGGAGATTACCATGATAGGTGGTGGTATCTTTATTTAAATGAGGGACAATATTGTTATCCCGATAGAGTGCAATACAAATTACTGGGAGAATTAAACTATATACTGGGACATCAGCACTATCCAAATTTGTTTGGAAGAAGTCCGGTGCAGGCATTCGGATTTGCAAACAGATGGAGAATATACACACCATGGTATGATTGCAATTGGAATTACCCGATTGCAGGTCAGCCGGTTTCGCCAGGCAATATATATACCGGGTACATCGGGCAAATACCCATCGACAACTATGTTATCTGCTATTGCTGCTCTAAGCCGAGGTCCTACTTATATAAATGGCGATATCACAGGTACGAGTTTGGAACCCCTTACTCCTGGTTTTGGCATACTTACGGCTCACCATACTGCTACAATTATTATTTTCTCAAGAACTTAAAGAAAGAAAAAATACCTCCTATCCCGGAACCCGCTACAGTTGGATTTTTGGGGTTGGGGGCCTTGTTTGTTTTGATTCTAAGAAATAAAAGAAGGGTCTAACAGTCTAAAGTCATAAAAAAGCGGGCGAAGGGATTCGAACCCTCGACGTCCAGCTTGGGAAGCTGACATTCTGCCACTGAATTACGCCCGCAAAATTACTTCCCGTTAACTACATTGTACACAAATCACCCGTCCCCTGTCAAATCCTTTTCTACCGCCTATACGCTGTTTTTGGCCTTAACGACAGCAACAACTTCAAAGAATTATAAAATAAGCAACAAAAGTAACAAATATCGGAATTGACACAACAAGTTATCCCTTTAATTACTTGAAACCGTCTTTATCCGGCATTTTATAACAACAATGCACAGCTTCAAACAAATTTTTGTAGGTGAATCTAAAACCCGCAGGCTTTAAACCCGCCGACTTTTTATAAAATAAATCGGTTCATTTCACGATACATCAACCGTCCCATAATGTGTATTCAGCCGGATTAAGCAGCGGAGTATATAAGCCGATAAGAAAATCAGGCCGATAGTCTGTCTTTCCAGTAATACACAACCGAATACAAATGAAAAGAGATGAAGAAAGGGTTTTCACTCGTCGAGCTGATGATAGTGGTAGCTGTGCTGGGGATTCTGGCAGCTATTGTCGTGCCGCAGTTTCAGTCACACGCTACACGGGCCAAAGAAGCTGCTGTTAAAAGCAATCTACGCGTATTGCGAAGCGGAATCGAGCTATATACCGTTCAGCATAACAGCGTCCCACCGGGATACCCTAATGGAGATATAACAGCGACACCATCTGCCCTGACGTTTGTGAGTCAACTAACGCAAGCATCTAATGAATCCGGCCAAACAGCCACTCCCGGTACAGCGGGGTACAGATTAGGGCCATACATTCGCAAATTTCCTGAAAATTCCTTTAACGATTTAACAACCGTGAAAATGTTAGGCAACAACGAAGAATTCCCGGCTAATGCAACCGGTAATTTTGCTTATTTATACAGGCCCGCAACAAAAACAATCAAGCTCGACTGGTCCGGTAATGATTCGGCTGGCGTTGCCTACTTCGATTACTGAAAATCCTCTTGTCAACTATTCCGCACAATTTCAAATAAATCCGCCACAGGCGGATAAATCTTCGACCATCTACAAGCCCAAAGAAGACATCGCCGAATAATGTCTTATAAAATACTCACCTACCAGAGCCAAGCTGTGATTTTTAACGGGATTTCACAGGGTAAAGGTTTTGCTATCAGAGCAGCGTTAAGAACGAAAAAAGCTGGATTTTTCAGCCAATTTTTGCTATAATAAATAAAACTGGATTATTCTAATCTTCTGGAGGCAGGTTGTTGAAAATGAGGAGGTTTTTGCTGATAGCTACACTTTTTTTGTGCGCAACTCAAGTTTGGGCACGGACGCTATCTGTCCCGAGCGAATACTCCAGCATCCAATCAGCAATTAACGATGCCAACGACTATGATGTGATAATAGTCGAGCCGAATACGTATCGTGAGAACATCAACTTTCAAGGCAAGGCAATCACCGTAACTTCGACCGACCCAAACGACCCCAATATTGTCACAACTACGATTATTGACGGCAATGAACCGGCTGACATCAATTGTGCTTCTGTAGTAACCTTTAACAGCGGAGAAGACAATAACTCGGTGCTTAGCGGATTTACGATAACCGGCGGCACGGGCTCGTGGCTGTTAGTGTCCTGGGAGTACCAGGGGCCGCGATGGAACCGCTGCGGCGGCGGTGTAGTCTGCTACAATATGTCGCAACCGACTATCAGTAAGAATGTCTTTATAGGAAACTCTGCCGGCCAAGGCGGTGGAATTTACATCTATGGCGACCCCGTCAATCCAGATAACCCGAACGACCCTGCCACCCACATCAGCCCGGTCATCGCTGATAACAGCTTTATTGAAAATTCGGCCATCATAGAACATGGTTTTGCGCCTCCTGATACCAATTACCCGAATAACGACCACGGCGACGGCGGCGCTATCGTCTGCTTTCAGGGATGTGACCCGATTATAATCGGCAATCTTATTGAGAATAACCAGGCAGACTATTATGGTGGCGGACTGCATCTGCGGCAGTGGAGTAACGGCCTTATCGAGAATAATCAGATTAAAGACAATGCTTCGGCCCTTGGGGCAGGTATTCACATAACATATACCTCAAGCCCATCTGTCAGGGACAACCTGATTCAAGGCAATACGGCAGGCGGCTTAGGGGGCGGAGGCATATACGTGTATTACTATTCCGAACCGCTGATAGAGCGAAATATCATCACCGAAAATACATCGAGCAACGGAGCAGGCATTGGAGTATTCTACAGCAGTAATCCGACAATCCGCAATAACATGATTGTTAATAATATAGATGGCGCGGGCATAAGCGTAAAAGGTGGTTCAATACCTATTATCACCAACAACACAATAGTCGGAAATACGGCATTATCAATTTATGGCGGCGGCGTGAACTGCATTACCGATTCTGCTGTCATAATCGAGAACAATATAATCGCATCAAACGGCAGCTCTTACGGCATATACGCATCCACCACCCCACCTACAATAAGATACAACAATGTATGGGGAAATGGAGCCGGTAATTACAATCCCGTTATCGGCGACCAAACCGGGATAAACGGCAATATTTCTATCAACCCGAGTTTCATTAATCCCGACAGCAATGATTATGCCCTCAATTACGACAGTAGATGTATAAATGCAGGCGACCCGAATTATATCCCGGAGTTTTACGAAACTGATTATGAAGGAGATAGCCGACTTTTGGGCCAATTTATTGATATCGGTGCAGATGAGGCCTGGCCAGTTTGGAATCTTACCAGCGGCGGCCAGTACGACAACATTCAGCAGGCGATTGACGAGGCCAACGATAGCGAAGTAATAATCGTTACTATCGGAACTCACACAGGCGCTGGCAACAGAGACATAAATTTCGGCGGCAAGGCAATTACCCTGCGGAGTATTGACCCGAACGACCCCGATATTGTTGCCTCTACAATAATCGACTGTCAAGGGTCGGGACGTGGATTTCGCTTCTACAACAGCGAGGATACAAATTCTGTCGTGGACGGCCTAACAATTACAAATGGTTACCCCATTTTCGAAGGTGGCGCGATACATTGCCACAACAGCAGCCCGACTATAAGAAACTGTATTATCACAAACAACATCACCAGCGGTAACGGTGCAGGAATCTACTGCGGCTACAACAGTAATCCAATAATCACTAATTGCATCATCAGCTCAAATACTTTTACCGATGCTGGCTATGGCGGCGGCATATACTGTTACAAAAGCAGCCCTACAATCACAAATTGCGAAATTACCAACAACTCAGCCGTGGGCCCCGGTCGGCATGGCGGGGGAATCTGCTGTTGGGGCTACCAGAGCGCCAGCAGCGATGCGCTTGTCGCAAACTGCATTATCAGCGGTAATTCAGCAGGCCACCGAGGCGGTGGGTTGTATGCCTACTGGTCCAGCCCTACTTTCGTCAATTGTACAGTGATTGGTAATAAATCCCTTGAAGGCGGAGGAATCGGGTCATTTAGAGAAAGCAATCCAGAGGTAATAAACTGCATTGTCCGTAACAACAGAGCACCGGACGGCAACCAGCTTGCCCTTATAAACACATCTCGGGTATGGGCCGGTACCAACATACCTACAGAGATGACAGTTTCATATAGTAATATCGAAGGAGGACAAGAGGAGGCATGCGTTGACCACCACTGCACGCTGCACTGGGGCATCGGCAATATCGATATCGAGCCCAACTTCGTAAATGCGGGCTACTGGGATGATGCAAACACACCAACAGAGCCAAATGATGATTTCTTCGTTGTAGGCAACTATCATCTCTTACCCACATCGAGCTGTATCGATGTCGGTGATAATAATTCTGTCACCGCGACCACTGACATTGACGGTGAACAGCGAATATTCA